>SESA01000085.1_pt1 | contig 60835 bp, 64 predicted proteins | sample 3171451 | NCBI WGS metagenome assembly SESA01 (sample SAMN06051862, study PRJNA518727) | freshwater metagenome | biome: subpolar coniferous forest; feature: holomictic lake; material: water; isolation source: holomictic Lake 227, 8 m depth | place: Canada: near Kenora, Ontario | collected...
GAGGAATATAAATGAATAGAGAACTTATCCAGCAAATGCAGAGCCATTTTGATTCGTTAGCCAATAATTTGGATGACGGCACTGAATTCTGGTTTGCTAGAGATCTGCAAAAACCATTGGGATACGCTACTTGGCAAAACTTTTCCAGGACCATAAAGCGGGCCATCGAGTCTTGTGAAACCGCAAAAATCGATAGCAACGATCATTTTAGTGCTGTCACTAAAATGATCACACTTGGTAAAGGCGGACTTAGGGAGGTTGATGACCTCTTGCTCACTCGCTATGCCTGCTATCTGATTGCCCAAAACGGCGATCCCCAAAAGGAGCCTATTGCTTTTGCCCAAAGCTATTTCGCCGTTCAAACTCGCAAGCTAGAATTGATAGAAGACAGGATGCGTCTCCAAGCCCGTTTCGAAGTTAGGGATCGCCTACGGGAATCGGAGAAAACGCTCTCGCAAAACATCTACGAGCGAGGCGTGGACAACGCGGGATTCGGGCGAATTCGATCAAAGGGCGATGCTGCCTTATTTGGAGGATATTCGACCCAGGAGATGAAAAATAGATATGGAATCACCCAATGCCGTCCCTTGGCGGATTTTCTGCCCACGCTTACCATTGCCGCGAAAAATCTTGCTACGGAAATGACCAATCACAACGTGCTGAATGACGATTTGCATGGAGAGCTACCCATCACTAGCGAACATGTTCTAAACAACAAGAGCGTTCGCCAAATGCTTGGGCAGAGGGGGATTAAGCCAGAAGAACTTCCGCCCGAAGAGGATATCAAAAAACTGGAGCGCCGAGTCAGGTCGGATGAGAAAAGACTTGAGAAACAATCTGGAAAATTGACCGAAATTGGGAATTATCTCGGGGATAGGTAAGGATACCTTCACTAAGTGATTCGTGAAAAGGGATGTTTCGCGCTCCTAAAATTATATTGATTACTTTCGTTCCGCGCCGGATGGGTTTAATTTTTTCCGTGCAGATTTTAGCCGATCAGTTTATTACCCTAGATGATCTGCCTGTAGAAAAATTATGATAGAGTTCGGAGCGAAACGCGAATAAACTCAGGATGGATATTGCATAAATAGTAAATAATTAGGAGGTGGCGGATTACTAATCGTCTATCCCGCATCCCGAAAGTGCAAAGAGCTTTTATCAATCTTTTTATTACCCTCATAGCTCTACTTTCGTGGTACTGCGCTGCATTTTGACTCAAAGGCAATCGGATCCGAAAATTACTTTCACCCCCCGTGCGTTAGAAATATAGCCTAGAACGCAGAGCATATCAAGCGCTTTCTTTATTAATGAGTGAAGACATAATTGCTAAAAGATTTTAAGAGTGTTCTGGGGCGAAAAGCCGATAAACTCAGGAAGAAATGCGTTATCACGTTTATGATCGAGATGATGAGTTATGTTGCGTTATGGTAGAGGGGATGGGCTTTGAGCAGCAGAATTGTGCAGCAGACCCTGGAAGGGCTGGCCGTTTCTGCCATGCCCAGAGTTAGGACTACGGACGGCCATCTGCTGGACTGGGATAGAGAGGCCATAGCCAAGCAGCTCCTCAAGGAGACAAAGCTATCTGAACAATTTTACAAGGAGCCGGGCATTACGGAGGAAGAGGCCCAGGATATTGCCAAAGAGGTGGAGCGCCGGGTGCGATGGATGAATGTTCAGTACCTGAGCGGCCCCCTGGTGCGCGAGATCATGAATGTAATCCTCTTAGAGAGGCACCATACGGAGTGGCGCAACATCTGCACCCGCGTGGGAACTCCGGTCTACGATGCCCACCTCATCGACATCGGTACGGGTTTTGAGTCCAAGGAGAATGCCAACCTCCAGGAAAATGCCGAGACCAGCCACAAGAAGAAAGCAGACAAGATCAGCAAAGAGCAGTACCTGCTGCTGCTGCCACCCCATCTCGCCGACCGCCACCTGGCCGGAGACCTGCACATCCACGATCTGGAGTACTTCGGGACAAGGCCGTTCTGTCAGGATTGGGATCTGCGCTATTTCTTGTACTACGGCCTGATGCCCGATGGGCTTGGCACCAAAGCCAGCGTGGCAGGTCCTGCCAAGAAACCGGAGGTGGCCATGCTGCACGCTGTAAAAGCCCTGGGCAGCGCCCAGACCAACTTCGCGGGAGGGCAGGGCTTCTACAACTTCCTCACCTTCATCGCCCCCTACTTTGAGAGCAAGAGCTACGCCGAGATCGTGCAACTCATGCAGATGTTCGTCTACGAGATGACACAGATGATGGTCGCTCGCGGCGGCCAGCTCGTCTTCTCCTCGGTGCAGCTCACGCCGGGAGTTCCCAAACTGTGGCGAGACAAGCCCGCCGTTTACGCGGGAAAGGTCTGGAACGGCTCATCACCAGACGCACCCCTGAAGACCTACGGCCAGTTCGAGCGCGAGGTACGTTTAGCCTTCAAAGCCCTCATGGAGGTCATGCTGGCCGGTGACTACTGGGGCAAGCCCTTCAACTTCCCCAAGCCCGAGATCAGCATTGAGCCGGACTTCATGAAGGAGGATGAGGCCTTCAATGCCGCTCACCCGGATCTGCCAACCTACCAGCAGCTATATCTTTTGACCTTTAAGCTGGCCGCCGAGTACGGCACACCTTACTTTGACAACCAGCTTCCCGCTTACCGCGGTGCCGGCGAAGGTATATCATGCTATCAATGTTGTGCCTACCAGTTTGCGGCCACTTATGACAGCGACAGCCAGTTTGAGGACAAGCTGTACTTCAAAGACGGCAAGCACTTCTCCATGGGCTCCTGGCAGGTGGTATCTCTCAACTGTCCTCGCGCCGCTTACCTGGCCAGGGGGGACGACGAGCTGCTCTTCGAGTATCTGCGAGAGCTGATGGACACCTCTGTGGAGATCTTCAAAGTTAAGCGTGAGTGGATGAACCAGATCATCAAGAACCACCGCATGCCCTTCGCCACCCAGCGGCCGCGCGACCCGCGCACGGGCGAGAAGGGTTCTGTCGCCGTGGGCCTGGAAGGCCTGGTCTATACCATCGGCGTGGTGGGCGTCAACGAGATGGTGCAGTTCCACACGGGAAAGCAGATGCATGAGTCCAGAGAGGCCTGGAAGCTGGCAGTGCGGGCCATGACGGAGATGGAGATCTACGCCAAAAAACTCTCTTTGCAGCACGGCATGACCATTGCCCTGGCGCGTACACCCGCGGAAACCACCGCCCAGCGATTCGCGGTATCCGACCTCATACACGAGGAGTTCCGGGACTGTGCGGAGAAGGTTGTCAAGGGCGACCTGGACGCTGTGAAGAAGAATTTGCAGAAGACGCGCGATCTGCCCGTCTATTACACCAACGGCACTCATCTGCCGCCCGGCGCAGACGTGACCATATTCGAGAGAGCAAAGCTCGAACATGTCTTCTTCCCCATAGTTGATGGCGGCAACATCTTCCATATCTTCATGGGCGAAGCCACCCCTGACCCCCAGGGCCTGATGGACTTTGGAATGCGCCTGGCCAAAGAGACCCAGATCGGCTACTTCACCTTCAGCAGGGATATGACAGTATGCCTGGGATGCTCCAAGGTTTCAGGTGGACTGGAAGATAAGTGCCCGAGCTGCGGATCGGACGACGTGGATCACATTAGCCGAATTACTGGATACCTTCAGGCTGTGAGCGGATGGAACAGTGCCAAACGCCAGGAACTGAAAGACCGAAAAAGGTACAACGAACTGGCATAGGCTTACATAGGCTAACGAAAGGTATATATCGGATATACTTACAGGTGGATTTGCCCTAGTGAGGCAAATTGGAGGAGTTATTAATGCCTGCAGTTATTAACAGAGAAGAATGCGTAAGCTGTGGAACTTGCGTCGAGGAGTGCCCGGAAGAAGCCATCACCTTGGACGACGAGGAAATTGCAGTTGTAAATAAAGAGAAGTGCACTGAGTGCAAGACATGCATTGAGGCTTGCCCATCCGAAGCCATCAGCATGGGATAAACTGTACCATTTAGTACATTTTTTTAGGCATGCGGTTCTTTTTCTTTTATGGCCTCGTAGAATTGCTCCCAGTCCAGTGTCGTAGCCACACAACCTGCTTTTAAGAGCAGCACCCCTCGCGCCGGTATGCCGTGGCGGTGGCAGAGATCCAAGCCCTCTTTTATCTCCATGTGGCAGCCGACGCCCACGATGGCTCGCGGCCGGTATTTTTTTATTATCCTCTTTATGAAGCTGGAACCGGGCACGATGAAGAAATGGTAACCAAGGCTCTCTGCATATTTCTGGGCGTCGCCTACGTTGCAGCGCCCGCAGTTCACGCACTTTATGCCCTCCGGCGTGAGCTTGGCCGGACACTCTGTGCTGCGAACGCATTGGGGCATGAAGATGAATCGCATAGCACATGGTGTATTCAAAAACTCCTTGTTGTTAATGTAATTGCGAAGCCGCACACCCACATCGTCCACTATAGAATCATCAACACGGGTGATCCAGAATAGAGTCGTTATTACATTCTCGAGAAGAACGATACCTAAAAGCATGTACCTAGCCGCGAAGAAGTTGCCTGTCTTAAAGGAGTAAAGAACGAGCATAGATACTATTATCGACAGAATCAAGATCAATAAAGCTAAAAGCACTACCGCTTCGCCCACCAGATAAAATAGCTGGTTTATATACTCGGGAAACATGACAATGGTCTTGAAAAACCTCCTGCCTATAAATTTGTTGCCTACAGAGCGGCGCAAGTTTTTTATCCCACCTGGCAGTGAGCATTACACCTTCGCCTTTATGAAATTTAATGAGGACTATCAAAATGGCTAAAATGCACAGCAGAAAAAAGGGTTCCTCCCGATCCAGACCACCCGTGGTTGCCAAAATACCCGCGTGGTCCGATGTATCCAACGAGGAGCTGGAAAAGACAATCATGAAGTTGCACGAGAGCGGAATGCCTCCCAGCCGCATTGGCCTCACCTTACGTGATCAGTACGGAGTGCCAAGCACCAAATTGGTCTTGGGCAAGAATATAACCGGCTTCCTGAAGGAGAACAAAGTCCTGCCTGACATACCTGAGGACCTCACCAATCTGATGAGGAAAGCTCTGCACGTCAGAAAGCACATCAAGACCAACAAGAAGGACGTCCATAACAAGAGATCCCTGCATCTCACCGAGAACAAGGTCCGAAGATTGGTAAAATACTATCACGACTCCGGGCGATTGGCACCGGATTGGACTTACTCGCCTGAGACGGCTGAGATTCTCATCTCATGAAGCGGCTGGACAAAGCTGCAGAGGCTATTGCCAGTTCGATAATGCAATGCGACAGCATGCGCGTGATCTCGCATAACGACGCGGACGGGATCACATCCGCAGGGCTGATCTGTAGTGCCCTCCATCGCGCGGGGATACCTTTTCAGGCCTCTCTGCTAAATCGGCTGGACGAGTCCGTGCTTGCCGGGCTAGAGGGGCCGGTGGTATTCTGCGATATGGGCAGCGGCAAGCCAGAACTTATCTCCCGCGTCAAAGATGACTGCTTTGTCCTGGACCACCATCGGCCCGTGGGCACGCTGGACTGCATGCACCTCAACCCCCATCTTTTCGGCATAGATGGGGCCTTTGAGCTGTCTGCCGCGGGCACCGTATATTCTGTGGTGCGTCACATGGGCGAGAACGCGGATCTATCCGGCCTGGCACTGGTTGGTGCCATGGGCGACCGGCAGGGCATGATCGGCGCGAATAAAACCATTCTGGAAGAGGCCATTGCAAGCGGGGCCGTAGAGTTGAAATCCGGCTTGAAGATGTCTGAAGACGGCCCGATCGAAGAAGTTTTTCAGAGCAGTATAGAGCCGCTCTTGGACTTTACCGGCGACACGGAAAAAACTCGCCAATTTTTAGATGATTTAAAGATAAAAGGCAATGTAGAGAGCCTGGTAAGAGATGACCTGGCAAAATTATGCACGGCCATAACTTTAAAATTACTTATGCAAGGAAGCTTTGCAGCTGATTCAATCATAGGAGAGGCCATCCGCCTCAAGCACGAAGTGGTGGAAAACTCCCTGGAGATGGTAGAGCTGCTCAACGCCTGCGGCAATCGAGACGTTCCGGGCCTGGGCTTGACACTGTGCCTGCGCGATACTGGCGCACTAGAGCCGGCCAGAAGCCTGGCCCAGGAATACAAAGGCCATATCCTGCGGGAGGTTGGCATGCTGCGAGAGCAAAATAAAGTGCTACAGAACATCCGCTACCTCAAAATGGTGAATATGGAAGCGGGAGCTATTGTTTCGGGACTGGGTATCCGGTATTTATACGCCGACCTGCCGCTCATCACCCTGAATCACAAGGACGATATGGTCAAGATATCGGCACGCGGAACCAAGCCGCTCATATCTAGGGGCCTTGACTTATCGATTGCTCTCCGCAAGGCCGCCGGGGCAGTCGGCGGTGTGGGCGGGGGGCACACCATCGCCAGTGGCGCTTCTATCCCACCGGGCGCAGAGGATCGGTTTCTGGCCATTCTGGACGAGATTGTGGGGGAGCAACTGCGTAAGGATGCGCCAGAGGTAGAGGATGCGCCGTGACATGGGCCCGTCTGACTTTTTGGGGAAAGCAAGCAGAAACTGTGGCGAAGGCGGTTTTGCCCGATAACCTGCCCAATATGAGTCTTGTGATAGATGCCGACCGTCTCTGCCTGCAATTCTCCACGGAGAAGATAGGCACTCTGCTCTCCACGGTTGACGATCTACTGATGAACATTAAAATAGCGGAAGAGACACAATCTTGTGCGGAGGAGAGATGAAATTCCATTTAGAGGCAAGCTTCCGGCTGAGCGCGGACGCGGAAAAGGCCGAGGCGGCCGTTTCAGACTTTTTTGGCAACGCCGGGCCCATATTGCAGAAGGGCGCACCTGTTGGCCAGGGCGCCAAGATTACAGCATGGAAACTGGTCGGTAGCAAGATCGATCTGGTCATTGACAGCGATCGGTTTGTGCGAGCCCACGATGCGCTGCTCAGGCTGCGCCGGCCGCTTTCCGAGCTTTTGGGGAAAGAATTTCGTATCGGCGTGCGCGGCCTGGATGTAAACAAATTCGAGATAGAGGTCGAGTCGGAGAGAGACATCAAGCACAAGATACCTTATGTTCGAGAGATCAAATTTGAAGATGGCCGGCTGCATCTATCCCTGGACGTGGGCCCGGACGGAACTCTTGGCCAGTCGGAGATGGAAAACCGCATACCGGATAGGATAATCAGCCTTCTGGAAGAGAAGCTGCAGAGCAGCTATGGAGGCAAGACCGAGCACTGGGAGCTGCTCTGGGAGAGCGCGCCACGCCCGCCCAAGTTCACAGGCGATCCTACCGAAGAGATGCAAAAGGCGGGCTGGATCAAGCACGGTTCGAGCCGAGGCCAGTGGATCTACGGACCGGAGGCGACGCACGTATTTCGCACCTTCGAGAAAATTGTGCTGGAAGAGATCGTGGGGCCTCTGGGCTATCGCGAGATGATCTTTCCCAAGCTAGATACCTGGGATGTTTGGAAGAAGAGCGGTCACGCCCAAGGCGTTTACCCGGAGATCTACTTCGTCTGCCCGCCCAAGACTCGCGATCCGGCCTTCTGGGAAGAGGTCATGGACCACTACAAGGTCACCCATGAGGTGCCCCTGGAACTGGTCAAAGAGAAGATCGACCTGCCCATTGGAGGCATGTGCTATGCCCAATGCCCCACCTTCTGGGGATTTTTGCAGGGCATGACCTTGCCTCGCGAAGAGATGCCCATCACCGTCTTCGACCGATCCGGCACCTCTCACCGCTACGAGTCAGGGGGCATTCACGGCATCGAGCGGGTGGATGAGTTCCACAGGATAGAGATCGTGTGGCTGGGCACGCGCGAGCAGGTGCTGGAAGAAGCAGAGAAGCTGAAGGCCTGCTACAAGCACATCTTCGAGGATATTCTGGAGCTGCACTGGAGGACGGCCTGGGTCACGCCCTGGTTCATGGCCCAGGAAGGAAAGACGGGCCTCTCCGAGATGTCGGGAGCGGGCACCGTAGACTACGAGGCGGTGCTTCCCTACAACGGTAACTGGATCGAGTTTCAGAATTTGTCCGTGAACGGCGAGAAATATCCCAAGGGCTTCACAGTGAAGTCCCAGTCCGGCGAAGCCCTTTGGTCGGGATGCAGCGGCGTGGGCCTGGAGCGCTGGGCCTCGGCATTGCTGAGCCAGAAGGGTCTGGACACTGCTAATTGGCCTGAAGAATTCCAAAAACGTATTGGGAAGATGCCCAGGGGGATCAGGTTCCTGTGAACCCGATCCTCAATGAAATTTTTTTGAGATTTAACGGCGTGATGCCTTTGTTGCTATTGCCTTTTATAGACGGTTGACTAAATTCCCTCTTTGCTGTTGGCAAGGTAGTCATCAACCGTCTTGCGCTGCGTGGCAGGCTTTGCAGTCTTGGCAGGCTTTGCTCTGGCGTATGCCGCATCTGCCTTATCGGTATCTCCAAGCTCCGAGTAGACATCGCCTATACTCTTCCAGGTATATGTATTATCAGGATCCAGGTCCAATGCCTGAGCTAAGATATCCAATGCTTCATCATATTTGCCCATACGGGTAAGAGTCCTGCCTTTGCTCGTTAGTATATTAGAAGCGTCCGGCTCGAAATTCAATGCCATCTCGTAATATACCAGTGCCTGATAATAATATCCAATGTTATTCATGACGTCCCCTTGACCTGCCCAGTCGAAGGCTGAGGTTGGGTCCACCTCGATTGCGCGCCCGAAGCAGCCAAAAGCCACATCGTTCTGGCCCGCGGTGACCAGATCGGCACAATCGGCATTTCCACTGTCTAAGGGGAAGTCTTGGGCTATGCAAATGCTCACGCAGGACAAGTATAAAAAACAAAATATAATTTCTATTGAAAGAGACTTTATCTGTCTTTTCACTCCTGTCACCTTCGGTATCAGTGCTTGCAGAGTAACTTGGTGCTTTATGTATATCAATTCTGGCCCTTCGTTGAATTGTTTGGGTAGGGCCCACCAATTTTAATGCGATCTTTGTCGTAGATGAATGCTTCAGAAACATCAACCTTATGAACTAATTCTACATATCTTTTGTTGTGCCCCCTGAAGCTTTCCCTCAAATAAGTGACGAGCGGGTAGGGGAGTGGGGGTTAGTGAAAAATATGTGTGTACCCGCTCTCGCCTCAACAATTTATTAATCGTATAAATACTTTTCTGGAAATAATTTACTACTGTTTTTGTCCATATGCTTTTTGTCTGGCGATCTTTGCCGCATAAGCGCCAGCTACAAAGCCCGCATCTATATTTACCACCGTGAGAACGGAGCAGGACTGCAGCATGGAATAAAGGGCCGCCCGGCCGCCTCCACCCAGACCATAGCCGGTGGAAACCGGCAGGCCGATTACCGGGGCTTCTACCAGTCCCGCAACAACTGCCGGCAGTGTCCCCTCCCGCCCGGCTGCCACCACGAAGGCATCAACATTTGCCATCCTCTCCAGGCAGGGAAAGAGCCTGTGAATGCCTGCCACTCCCACGTCGTACTCTGAGATGACGTTGCAGCCCATTTCCTCCGCCACCACGCGCGCTTCCTCAGCTACCGGCATGTCGGCAGTGCCTGCGGCCAGGATGCCCACCCATCCTCTTTTGGCCTGCGGTTTCGCGGATCGGATGACCACGGTCCTGGCTCGAACGTTGTGCACCAGTTCACTGCCCTCGGGCAGCTCTGCGCACCGCAACAATTCCAGCTGCTCAGCCGAGACGCGAGTGATGATCACATTGCCGGTTGCCTGCAGGTGGGCCAGGGAGATGGCCACGAGATCGGTTTTATCCTTTCCTTCTGCGAGAATGGCTTCCGGTATGCCGATGCGTTCCGCCCGGCAGATATCTAGCTTTGCCACCTCTCCTACGGCCAGGAAGCTCCGGCGTTTGATGCGGCGCAAAGCCTCTTCCTGGGTGATCTCGCCCCGACCAAAGCACTCCAGCACCTCTCTCAGGTTCTCTTGCACGGCCTTTAAAATAGATCGTCAAGCATAAAGGGTTTATCCCCGCACAAAGAATGAAAGAAGATGCTTGTAAACCTTGATCTTCATATCCATTCCAAGTACTCGATGGCGGTCTCCGCAGACATGCAGCTGCCTGAGATTGCCAGAGAGGCAGCGCGTAAAGGAGTGAAGATCGTGGCCACGGGAGACTGCCTGCATCCTTTGTGGCTGGATGCCATAAAGAAGCTTCCCGAGGCAGACGGGCTCTTTCTCCTGGGAGATACCCATTTTGTCCTCAGCGTGGAGGTGGAAGATAGTAGCCGCGTGCATCATCTCATCTTTTTGCCCGATACCTCCAAGGCCGAGCAGTTGCAGGAAGCCTTCGCCCCCTACTCGACGAACCTGTCGGCAGACGGCAGGCCCAGGCTGCATTTGAACGGCTCTGAGATTGCCGATCAGGTTATTGAGGCGAGCGGCCTGCTGGGTCCGGCCCACGCCTTCACACCCTGGACGGGCATCTTTGCTTACTTTCGAACTTTGGCCGAGTGCTACCAGGAGAAGGCGGACCAGATCCGGTTCATTGAGCTGGGCCTCTCGGCGGACACGGATTATGCGGACCGGATTGCCGAGCTATCCTCCCGGACCTTTCTCTCCAACTCCGATGCTCATTCGCCCCGCTCCAACAAGCTGGCCCGGGAGTTCAATCAGATGGAGCTGGATTCTTTCAGCTATCAGGATCTCATCCTCGCCATCAAGCGCGAGGGCGGGCAACGCGTAGCGATGAATGTGGGCCTTTTCCCGGAGGAAGGAAAGTACAATCGCACCGCCTGCACGCGCTGCTACCGGCAATACTCCCTTAAGCAGAAGGACGAACTGATGGGACGCTGTCCGAATTGTGGGGGGCGAATCAAGCTTGGCGTGGCGGACCGGGTAAATCTTCTGGCCGATTATGAAAAGCCCTTACATCCTTCCCACCGGCCACCTTACTTGCATATCATTCCCCTGGCCGAGATCATTGCTCTGGCCCTGGGTCACAAGAGCGTCATGACGGCCGGCGTGCAAAAAAGCTGGAGCGAGCTGACAGAGTTCAGAACGGAGATTGAGGTATTGATGCAGGTCGATCTTGCCGATCTGAAGGCGGAGCCGAGAGTAATCGAAGCCATCCAGAATTTTCGCATGGGCCGGATAGAGGTGCAGCCTGGGGGCGGGGGCAAGTACGGAGAGGTCAGGCTGGTGGGAGTGTCGAATGCGGTGGGAAAAGGAAATGGTGGGCAAAGGTCGCTGTTTGACTTTTAGGCGGGGAAGTGAGGAAATATGAAGAAGATTGAAGCCATAATTCGGCCCGAGAAGCTGCACCTGCTGCGAGAAAAGCTGGACCAGAAGGGCTTTTCGGGAATGACGGTGACCGAGGTCAAGGGCCGGGGCCGGCAGAAGGGCATCACCTTGCAGTGGCGAGCCGGAGACTACCGGGTGGAGTTCATGCAGAAGATCAAGCTGGAGATGGTGGTCGATGACAAGGACGTGGAGTGTGTCATCGATCTCATCTGCGAGTTTGCCCAGACGGGCGAAGCTGGGGACGGCAAGATCTTCGTCTATCCGGTGGAGGACGTGGTGCGGGTGCGCACCAAGGAGCGGGGATGCGGGGCGGTTTAGGTGCGTTGGCACTCATATTCAAATTTTTGCACAATTTGTGATCATTTTTTAGAATTTGCGCGGATAATCGAATCGTAATTCGCTCCTGCTGAATTGCTGAGCCTCATTTTTCCTCGCGTCCATCGAAAATGATTTAATATCCGGACCGTCTAAAGGAAATCTTGAGGAATCTAATGCCGGATCAATCCAGTCGCAAGAGCCAGCTTTTCGAGTTCTTGTAGCGGTCTCAAGGCCGCTCGATCAAAAGGAGCTTCCGACCATTGCCGACCAGACCTACAAAACAAACCTCCACTCGCCCGACCTGGCCAAGGAGACGATCCTGCAGATGACTGCCTACAAGCATGATAAACTCCGGCAGGCCCACAGAGCATTGCTTTTTGGATTTGTGCTCATGGCGATGAACATCGTAATCTATCTGGGATGGATGCCCAAAGTCACGAGCTGACCACAGGCAGCCGATTTAAGATAATATTATTATTTATATTATTACTATTATCATTGTTCGCCAAAGAATTGACAATTTTCGCTTGATTACTTGCTGAGCAAGAAATTCGCCTTGCTTAACCGTTATGACCTTTTCATATCTCTTCCCAATTTATATCAAATACTATTTTAAATACCCCAAGACAGGCAATATCTTAGCAAATCTCGCCCCCGGATCTGCGAAGCCAAGTCCGCGGGCTGATACAAAAAATTGAATATCTCTCGCGTTCATATTAATTTAAGGGTGATGCAGTTTGCCAATAAACAGTGGAGACACAGCATGGGTTTTGGTGTCAACAGCCATGGTCATGCTCATGACGCCGGGCGTCGGTTTGTTCTATGGCGGCCTGGTGCGAAGCAAGACCGTCGTATCGATGATAGGTCTGTCCTTCCTGGCCTTTGCACTAGCTAGCGTACAGTGGGTGCTCTTCGGCTACAGCCTATCCTTCGGCTCGGATATATCGGGAGTCATCGGCGGCCTGAACTACTTTGCATTAAACGGCGTGGGACTGGGCGAAGCCCCCCTGGCCAGCAATCTGCCCCATCTCATTTATGTGGCCTTCCAGCTGGTATTCGCGGCTGTGACTCTCGCCATCCTCACCTCCGCCGTGGCGGAAAGGGTCAAGCTCAGCTCCTTCATTGTGCTGGCTCTCCTCTGGACCACTCTGGTCTATGATCCGCTGGCTCACTGGGTCTGGGCGGGCGGCTGGATGGCCCAGATGGGGGCTCTGGACTTTGCCGGGGGAACGGTGGTGCACATCAGCTCCGGCTTCTCCGCTCTGGCCATAGCCCTGGTCATCGGCAAGAGGATGGGCTACGGTGCCTACGTCATGGAGCCGCATAACATTCCCATGGCCATGATCGGAGCGGGCCTGCTCTGGTTCGGCTGGTTTGGCTTCAACGCCGGCTCCGCCCTGGCTGCCAATGGTTTGGCGGCTTCCGCGTTGCTGGTCACCAACACCTCCGCGGCTGCGGGAGCGCTCACCTGGCTTGCCGCCAGCTGGCTAAAAGGAAAGCCCAGTGCTTTAGGAATGGTGAGCGGCGGCATAGCCGGTCTGGTGGCCATAACCCCGGCGGCGGGCTACGTTGATGTGACGGGAGCCCTGATCATTGGCGCCGTCTCCGGCGTGATCTGCTACATGGCTCTGCTCTTTCGCGTCGGTCGCGGCCTGGATGAGAGCTGCGATGCCTGGGCGGTGCACGGCATGGGAGGACTGTGGGGCGCTATTGCCACGGGCATATTCGCCACCGCCTCAGTCAACAGCTACACCGGCCTGATCTACGGCAACTATCATCAGTTCGCGGTGCAGATAATGGCCGCCGGAGCGTCTGTGACTTATGCCTTCGTGATGACGCTCATCCTGGCCAAGATCGTTGACCGCGTCATGGGCCTGCGGGTCACAGAGGAAGAAGAATACGTTGGCCTTGATATCTCCCAACACGGCGAGAAGGCTTACGCTTGAATATGCTTAGAGATGCCTGAAGGTGAAAAAAATGAAAAAAATCGAAGCCGTAGTGCGGCCGGAGAGGCTGGAGCAGATCAAGAAAGCCCTGGAAGAGAAAGGAGTTGTAGCCATGACTGTAATCGAGGTGCTGGGCCGGGGCGAGCAGAAGGGCATCAAGCTGCAATACCGGGGCGGAACCATGGACGTGGATATGCTTCCCAAGCTCAAGCTGGAGCTGTATGTAGCGGACGAAGAGGTCGATTTAGTCATGAAGACCATCTGCGACGCCGCGCGCACCGGCAAATTTGGGGACGGCAGGATCTTCGTCTCCTCGGTGGAGAAGTCGGGCAAGGTGAGGACGGGCGAGGTCTTCACCTAGAAACATTTTTTAAAATCAAAGGGTGCGAAGCAGGCTTAAGGGAAGGCGAGGCAGCAGCCAGCGCATAAAATCCTTGTAAGATATCCTGGCCGCAGCAATCTCGATATACATGTCCAAAACCTCCTCCTGGCAGGCCAGGATGCGCAGGAATATTTCCGGATAGCGATGCATTATTTTTGAGAAGAATAAGGCATACCTCAGCTCATCGCCAAATTCCTTTTTGCTTCTTTCCTGGTAAGCCTTCGCTACTCCGTGGGCGGGCACTTCTCCTATCACCTGGCCGGCTATCTTGCCGGAGGCGAGCGCATAGCAGATGCCCTCACCCGTGAAAGCATCCACAAATCCTGCTGCATCTCCTGCCAAAAGCACCCGTCCCCGGGCAGTCCTCACCTTGTTGCCGCCTTGCGGTATCAGGTGACCGTGAAGCCTCTGCCTTTCAGAAAAGCCGTTTTCCTTCAGGAACTGCAGCATGACAAGGCGAGGACTGCGCAGGCGAGATAACAGGCCGCCTATGCCCACCAAATAGTATCCACTGTGCGGAAAGATCCATCCGTAGCCGCCCTCTGCCACCCCAAAGTGAATGTCCAGAGTGCCAGCCAGCCGCTCTTCGATATTCCGATCGTCTTCCTCGATCTCGGCAACCAGGCATACCCCCATGCTCTCTTTCCTGTTCGGGCCCAATATCCGGTTTTTCAGCCCATCCTGGCACCCGGAGGCGATCACCAGAAACTTGCATTGATAAATTCCTGCATTTGTTTTAACAGACACATGTCCGTCCTTTTCCTGAAAGTCCATGACCTTTTGCGTTTTTATGCCGGCCCCGGCCTCTTTTGCCTTCTGCAAGAGAAGATGGTCGAAAAGACTCCGGTTTATTAAGGTGGTGAGGTTGTAGCCCTTGTGCCTCTCCAATATTCTATCGCGAAAATGGACACGCGCTCCTGTTATGGTCCTCTCGCAAATATTGCCTGGAAGGGGAAAGTCCAGCAGCGAAGCTGCTCTGCAGGAGAGAGCGCCGCCGCAGGGTTTGTACCTGGGAAAAGTCTCCTTTTCCAGGATCAGAGTGTCCAGTCCCCGCAGGGCTGCTGCTCGGGCAGCAGTTGATCCGGCCGGCCCCGCACCCGCTACGATCAGATCATACATTGCAAATAAAATATGGAGTGTTGAAGACTTTAACTTGTTGGGCACAGGGATCGAGAAATCCCCGTCCTTTTAGGCGGGGATGGATCGTACCTCTAGAAAATATCGACTTGATCGCTAGCCGAAGAAGAGACTATAGCCGAACTGAAGAAAACTGGTGCTGGAGAGAACGGCCTTTATCTTGGCATCTGCCAACCAGCTTTTCCCCTCGAAGCGAATCTGGCCGGCATCCGTCTGTGTCTTAAAAGCGGCTATTCGATCCTTCGATTTTCCAACCTCGTTTAAGGCGCTTTGTGTGGTGGTTACTATGATAGTAGGATCGCTAAAGCCCCCCTCAATGGTTCTCTCGATCCTTGCGCTCACCATATCCATACCCACGCGAAATACGCTACCATTTTCTCTGGTTATGATCATGTTGATCTTCTCGCTGCCAAGCATGCTCTTGATGACCGTAGGAACATTATTTATCTGGTTATTATATGTATTGATATATTTTTGTGTGGTGGGCATATCAAATGAAAACGCATCCGTAAAAGAGATTAAGAGCATCAACAAAACTGCTAGAGAGAGGATCGTGTGTCTTCGAACGGGCATCTGCATAGCATGTGCTCACCCTTGATTAGATAAATATCTTATCACCACAGAATCCTTTAAGTACAATCTTTTCAAATAGTAAACTATGGATGTCCTGGTGCTCTGTATTGACCGCGACAATGATTTGGGCCGCAAGGGTGGAGTCATAAGTCCGGTTGTGGGCAGGCAGGCCAATATCGATGCCGCTCTAAAGCTTGGCATGGCCGACCCGGAGGATTCAGATGTCAATACTATCTTCGGAGGCATAAAGGTCCTGGATGAGCTGGCCCTTTCCGGTAAAACCGTGGAAATCGCCTCCCTGGCCGGCGACCTGAAGGTAGGACTGGTCTCCGACAGCAAGCTTGCCGCGCAGTTGGAAATGTTACTGGAGAGCCTGCATCCCGACGGAGTAATCGTAGTCTCAGATGGAGCCGAGGACGAGGCCATACTGCCTATTATCCATTCTCGCGTCAAGGTGAACGGGGTACGCAGGGTTCTCATCAAACAAAGTCCCAACCTGGAGAGCACTTACTATCTTCTTAAGCAGGTCTTTAACGATCCCAAGATCAGCCACACCTTCTTCGTTCCACCCGCTTTAGCTCTGCTCATGTTTGCCATCTTCAGCCTCTTGGGCTACCCCAACGGCGCTGTGGTGGCTATCACCGGAGCAGTGGGCCTTTATCTTTTATTTAGGGGCCTGGGGCTGGACGACTCCATGGAAGAAGCCAAGCAGACTTTAAGAAAATCCCTTTATGCAGGCAAGATCGCATTCATAACTTACATTTTGGCGGCCATGCTGGTAATCATTGCCACGGTGAGAGGATTCGCCTATTCCTGGCAGTACTACCATGAACCCATATCACCCGGATTCTTCATTCTGGTAATGATCTATCTTAACCAGAGCATCTGGTGGTATGTTGTCGCGGCTCTGTGTGTGGATCTGGGCAAGATCATGGACATGTATCTGGAGGGCATAAGAGATGCTCGCACCATCTCCTATCTCTTTTTCTTGCTGGCAACGGGTCTTATCATCTGGTCTGCAACCGGCTTCATCCTAGCCAGCAATGCCGACCTGAAGTTCGGCATCGGTATGGTGGAATCGGTGCAGTATCTGGCCATATCGGCGATAGTTGCCATCCTCATAACCGTGGTAGGGGTCAATGTCTCCAAGCGTATAGCCGGAGAGGGGCCGGTGCAGCCTGCCAAGTAATCGTTAAAAAAGGTGATGGGCAATGCTGCGAATTCAGGCGTCGGGCGAGAGATGTCTTTGCGATTTTACCTTTGATTTTTTCTGGCAGCATCAGGGCAGAAGACTCGACATGGATCAAACCGTGAGCGGTGTCAGCTTTCGCGAAATGGTTCAGGCCCTTACCAGGGGCGAAACGGTCGAGATCTTGGGGGACGCGGGCAGCCGACTGGGCTCAAGTCTGGGTGTGGATCTGCTGCGGCTGGGGGGGAAAGGCGGGCCCATTGAGGCAACGGGCAAGATAATCGTGGATGGCAATGTGGGCAGCCACATGGGAATCTCCATGCAACGCGGTGCCATCTATGTCTCCGGTGAGATAAAATCCCCACTGGGAAACGTTGTGCAGGTACACAGCGATCTCAATGGCTACAGAAAGTTCGTCTCGGTCACAGAAACGTTGGAAAAAAGCCTGCCCGTCCTGGAGCCGAACACTGCCGATAAAAATGGCCTGACCATCAGCGACGGCATTTTAAGGGATACCTTGGGAGCTAGAAATCCCACTGATAAAACCGTCCTCCTGCAAGGCGATGCGGGAATGAGTACCGGCATACTCATGCATGCCGGCCTAATTGAGGTTTTGGGCGATGCCGGTCCCAACACGGGCGCGCTCATGCAGGGAGGCAGAATTGTGGTAAGGGGCAGAGCCGGTGACTTCACGGGCGCAGAGATGCGAGGCGGCGAGATCTTGGTGGAGGGTGATGCAGGAAGCTTCATCTGCGCTCGCATGAGAGGCGGGGCCGTTTATGCGAAAGGTGGAAAGAGCGTGCCGCCGGCTCGCGCGCAAATGCCCAGCTCCCAAGAGCTGGCAGCTCTCGCAAAGGCCCTGAAAATTCCAATGCTACATGCCATGATGTACCGCAAAATGTGCTTGTGATGATAAAATAAGATAACAAAGAGCCAGAGCTCTTGCCATTTTTCTACAATCTGACCTTCTCTACAGCCACTTCGCCCTCAACACCCATCACGATCGAGAATATCCACTCACTGAGCTTGGCGCAATGCTCAGGAATGCACTCCTCGATGCAGCCCGCGCAGGGCTCGAAAGCATCAAGAGCCAGCAGTGGATCGAAACGCCTGCCCCGAGGCTTTATAGTGCAACTGAGTCGATAGGTTCTGATGCCTTCTGCCGACTCCACCTCTCTGGTGATGAGATTATCTTTGAGGAGCTTAGCCACAATACGGGAGCATTTTCGAGAATCGATCTTCAAAACCTTCCATAGATCACTCTGCAAGGCTCCTTCAGGACGCGACTTTATATACTCCAGCGCCTCCTCAGCAGACATTTCCGACCTCTCTAGTCATCTTCATTCAATTGGACTTATGAGAATAATGTTGTTGCCACGCAGGATAACCGATCCTAAAGAGCGAGTCTTCTCGCCGCCGATCAGCTCCACGGTCTCCTGAAGGTGAAGGTTCAAGTATTCATCCACACTGTTAAGAACTCCTTCTAAAACATAGCGAGGTGAGCCCTTCATCTCCACCTGAATCTTACTGCCTACCAGACTCTGTACTTTTTTAGTTGGGAACATAAACCAGACTCCTTAGTAATTTGAATGATTGATCAATTTGCGCGACTGAAATTGAGCGCAATCCTCAGGCGGAAATCACGCCTTTTACGCCCGTTACACTCTTCATGAGTTCTTTCTCGATGAAATTTTTAAGCGTCATCTGCGAGAAGGGACAGCCTGCGCAGTGCCCTTGCAGCTTTACCTTGACAATTCCATCCACTATATCGACGAGCTCGACATCTCCACCATCTACGCGAAGGCCTTCCCTGATCTTTTCCAGAGCGAGCTCGACGTCATCCTTGAGGTTTTCCATGAATATTTCAGTCCCCTTTCACCTTTATAGATGTAACTTTGTGCCCAATGATCGTGTACCTTATCCCTTTTAAAGCTTCCTCGAGCTGCTTTATGATCTTTTCGCACTTATCTGAGCCGACGACGGTGTTAACCATGACTCCCGGCTCAGAGTGGTCCCGGATCGCTTTCAAGGCCATATCAAGGTTCTCGCTTAGCCGGAAGGTATTCCATGTTTTCGGTGCCATTCCTTGATACTCCACGAGGTAAAATCCGGTGATGCCCAGCTCCGTTAAGGTATTTATGACTCGAACCAGATGCTCGTGATCCACGAAAATCTTGACCATCGTCTTCATAGAGTTCCCCTATATATATCAGACAATCAGACCTTAAATAACTTCGCGATTTAACCAGATATTTTTTTATCCTACCCCGGCTAAGCAGGTCTTACCATGACCATGAGAGATATCAGAGATGTGTTGAAGAGCATGGGAATAAACGAAGACGAGATCGTATCCGCGGCAATGCAGCTTTACTTCCCCCATCCGGGTGTGGAGACGCGCGAGAAGGCAGAGGCTGTGTTTTTGCAGGAGATGGCTCTCGCTTTATCAGATCCCAATCTGGCGCTTCTTATTTATGCCGGAGTCCTGCTGGAGTCGGAGGGAGAGAGATGCAACCTTCCCAACCTTCGGCCAGCCGACTATGAGAACGATCTGACCTGCCTTATCGCGGATGAAGTCTTGGGTCTTGCCATTGCCAAGTATGTGGGCGGCTACAAAGGGCTTTTCGATTACGTTCGCTACGACAAGGCCAAGCCGGGCATCCTCTCCCGCCTGGGTCCCTTCATGGATGATGTGGTGGCCGGGCTCATCGGGGGCGTGTCCGCCAATATGTATACTCGGGCGGCTCTGTCCGAAGGGAGTTTGCATTGAAGGAGCTGCTCTTTGCTCTCCGTTCCGGATTTGGCTGGCTGTCTACCATACCGGTAGGTATCTCCATGGAGGGCATCGAGGCCCTGATGAGACATGTTTACGTATTTCCGATGGTGGGCCTGGCCTTGGGTGCGATTTTGGGCGGCGTGGCCTATATGGCGGGGCATGCGCTGCCCGCTAATCTGGTGGCCATTGTGGTGATAGTTGCATTCTATAAGCTCTGCGGCATAAATCATATCGACGGGCTGGCCGACTTCGGGGATGGGGTGATTGCCCACGGCACTCGTGAGAAAAAAGTCGCAGCCATGAAGGATGTCTCCCTGGGAACAGGAGGCGCTGTTTTTATGGCCATAATCTTGCTTTCCGCTTTCGCGACTGTATCCGACATACCCCGCACTCTTCTGCCCCTGGCTCTGTTGGTCGCGGAAGTCTCCGCCAAAGAGGCCATGATCTGCTTTGCCGCCTTCTCCACTTCCCTGCAGAAGGGCTTTGGCCAGATCATGATTGAGCGAACTGGGTCGCGGCAGTTTCTCCAGGGGCTAGTCATATCCGCGCTCTTGTGCGCGGCGGCCTTGGGTCCCCTGGGACTGGCCGCTCTGGCCGCGGCTCAGGTGGCCGCCCAATACATGGTTCTTGTGGCCAAGAGGAACTTTGGAGGGGCCACCGGGGACGGAATCGGTGCAACCAATGAGGTGGCAAGAGTGGTGGCCCTGGCGGTGGCTCTGACTTTAGGGGGTGTTCTTCCCTGGACGCTCTGGTGATGGCGGGGGGCCGGGGCTCGCGGCTGAATATGGGGGAAAAGCCGCTGGTGACCCTCTTTGGCAGGCCGCTCATCGACTATGTGGCTCTGGCTTTGGAGGACAGCGGTGTGGATAGGATCTTTGTGGCCACCACGGACAATGTGCCCCGCACCCAAAAATGGGCTACAGAGAGGGGGCTTTGTGTGATGGAGACGGGTGGCTATGGCTATGTGGCGGACATGATTGAGGCCGTGAAGAAAGCAGAGGTTACAGACCCAATTATGATCATCATGGCCGACCTGCCCCTGGTCACTTCGGATCTGATCGATGAGATCATCGAGGTTTATGAAGGGCGGCCCGAGCCGGCGCTCTCCACTCATACCCCCCTCGATCTGCACAGCCGTCTGGGCAGAAGGCCCGATTCCCTCTTCAACTACCAGGGCCGTCTCATCGTTCCGGCAGGCATAAATGTGCTGGACGGAGTCGATATAGAAAAAGAGCAGGAGGACTTTCACCTGATATTGGAGAGAATTGAGCTGGCGGTGAATGTAAATGTGGCGGGGGACCTCATGCTCTGTGAGAAGATAATGCAAGGTGATTTCCTTTGAATAACACCATAACTGTAAACGGCGAGAATTTCTCCGCCCAAGATCTGCTGCTGCTTTCCGGAGTGGATGAGATCAAAGAGCCCCATCTGATCAAGAGCTACATCCTGCTCGTGGCCAGGGCTCTAAGAAATCCCATGAGGCTGCCATGGCTGCTCAAGGACATCTTCAACCTCTGCATCCAGGAGGAGGACCAGAGGGACATGAGGCTCTGCCTGATCCGGGTGCAGGTGGAGGCGGAGCTGATGATGACCCAGGATATCCAGAGGTATCAGCAGAGGCGCTATGTGGCCCAGGTGATTGAGATCCTGCTCTTCAATGAGCTCTTGCTCGCGCCACGCGAGGCGGTGGAAGAAGGAGAGATGGAGTAAGGGGAATTACGAGGATTGGAACGGTATGCAAGGTGAATTATATTATGAGCTGCAAAAAACCACTCATTCCTCATATGAACGCTGGGCGCTGATGTGTTTGTCCTTCAACTTGCGGATGAAAAATCCGCAACGTAAGCTTTATTAACCTCACGATCGCTTCTGAGGAAGGTGGGTTGCTTGAGATCTATCGCCTTTTGCATCATGTCGGCAGCCTTGCTGATTTCTTCCTTCGCGAACGGTGCCACGATACCGGTAAGCTCGAATCTGCAAGCTGCGATTGATGCTGCCTCTCCCGGAGATACCCTGCAGGTAGCTAAGGGAGTCTACGACAAAATAACCATACAAAAGAGCCTGGATCTGGTGGGCAATGGTGCGGTAATCCGGGCCGGAAATAGAGACGCCTGCGTAAACATAGATGCGGACAACGTGGGCATCAGCGGCTTTACGGTCAGAGACGGTTTTTATGGAATAAAGCTCAACAGTGTGTCGGGCTGCAATGTTTCCAACAACACCGTAATCTACTGTACTCAGCCCGGCATTGCTCTCATCTTTTCCGACGGAAATACCATCACCGGGAACAATGCCAGCTTTAACGGCATAGTGGGAGAGGGCTGGTATGGAATATACCTATCCAACTCCAACGACAACCTCATCACGAACAATGTGGCCTACGGCAATGGCGCTTACGGCATCAATCTCTTTCCTTCCTGCAGCAATAATACCATAAGTGGAAACGTGCTGCAAGGGAATATGTACGGCCTTTACATGTTCACCGATTGCGCCGACAATCTCATCGAAAAGAACGACCTGTCCAGGAATACCAACTCCGGTCTGGATCTGCGCATCAACTGCACGGATAATCTCGTCATCAACAACACCATGGAGGATAACGTGGTGGCCGGACTGACCCTTATGGAAGATTCAGGTCAAAACACCATTAGCGGAAACGTTATACGAGGCAACGGACGCTATGGATTACAGATACAGAGCCGCTCGGATGGCAATACCATCATTTATAACAACATCTCCGACAGCCAGACGGGAATATTCCTGGAGTCGAGCCAAAATGAAATCTACGGCAACCGCATAGCTGACAATGTCATTCAAGCCGACGATCGAGGAATAAACCGCTGGAACGCAAAATATCCTAAGGGCGGAAACCTCTGGAGCGACTACAGTGGCCTGGATGCGATGCAAGGACCCGGGCAAGAAGCCCCCGGCAAGGACGGCTTTGGGGATGTGCCTTACAGGATAAGCGAGACTGGAATAGATCAGTATCCCATTATGGGCGAACAGGTCAAGCAGATTTCCATCCTTGCCAAAGAGATGACTCCTGGGAAAGCAAGAGTGGGTGACGCGATCGCCATCAAGGCAAAGCTGAAGTCCAGGTACGATCTCTTGCAGGTAACCGCTCGCGCTTATCAAGATGGATTGGAAGCGCAAGGCTACAGCAGACTGGTTTTGTCCGGAGATTTCTATCAGGGGGACTTCTCCACAGCTCTGCTGGAACCGGGAAGGTACGATATTGTCCTTAGTGCAAAAGATGCGCGAGGATATGAGTTGCAAGAGACTTTGGGCGAGGTCGAGGTTACCGCAAGACGCGGCTTTACCTCTTCATAAGTTGTATTTTATGATTTATATTATGTGTATTAAAAAGGGGAGACAATGACAACATTCAGATCATGTTTGGGATCCTGTTTAGTGGGTGTGGGCATCTTAGCGCTGCTAGCGTTATTGGTGCTGGCAAATGCAGCATACGGGGGCGAAGCCTATTGCGATGCCTGCAAGGGCGATTCAGGCTGGGACCCAATGAAAAAACTCGATGAGATCGGAAATCCCAATGCAGGAAAGGTGGAGGTCATGCCTGGCCTGAGCACGGCTCAGAAGAACCGGGTGGGAATCTGGAAACAGCCCTTAGCCGGCTTCAATAAAACAGATGCCAGCGAAGAGAGCAATTCGCTGCAGGAAAATGTCCCGGTGAACAACACCACCGAAAGCCTGGCAAAGAAGACCGAGCCGCGCAAAATCGCGGAGGAGAACATGTCCATTGTACGCAGCGCAGATGCCAAGGGATTGCTCGCTCCTATTGACGAGGTCACTGGCTCCCAGGTATTGCTAGACATCAGCGAGAACGCCACAAAACACATCACGGGATCGATTGCCATTCCTTATACGAATTTTCTCAACGGCACAAATGTGCGATCAGAGGCCGAGCTGGCAAAGATGTTGGGAGATGCCGGAATTTCCCAGGGTGACCCGCTGGTCATCTACGGCGAATGCATGCCCTGTGGAGGAGGACCCGCGCCCGCGACCTTTGTCTACTGGATCATGAGGTCCCTGGGCCAGGAGAATGTCAGAGTGCTGGATGGAACTGTCAAGGATTGGGCTCTAGCCGGAAAGCCGACGGCCGCAGAGACGGCGATCATGCCCGCCAAAACCTACACACCACAAATCATTTGGAATTTTTCAGCCGATTACAATTATGTGATGAGCGGCTCGGCCCAGATCGTGGATGCAAGAACCATGCAGGAGTTCGGCGCGGGCTCCATTCCCGGTGCAATCAACATTCCCTACGATAATGTAATCATCAATAGCAAAATCAGGGATGAAACCAAGCTTGCCCGAGTCTTTGCCTTTCTCGACAGGAATCGGCCTGTGGTAGTTTACACCAATACCGGCTTGAAGGGATCGGTGGTCTGGTTTGCCCTGACTCTCCAGGGATACGATGCCCGGCTGTACTCCTATGAGAATTATCTGTACAACCAGGTGGCACTAGGCAAGGCAGATGCGACTAATGCGACGGCGACGGCTTGAATAGTATTCGAGGGCAAAGGCCATGATTATCTCAAGAATTGCCATGTGCATCCTGCTAATGATGGCGATATTTGCAGGTGCTGTATCCAACGTCAATGGAGAATGCTCCCTCTGCAAAGGCGGATCGCCTACCACTCAACAGGACGTGCTGAATAACGAGTGGGCGGTGTTCCTGGGCAAAGAGAATGCAACAACAGAGGTGATGTCCAGCACAGGTGGTCTTGTCAATCCCAAGTACAACAGGGAGAACAATCCTTCCTTGCAAGCAGAGAAAATCAAGGCATTAGCATCAGTAACAGGGGCACAAAGTCCAACAGACAGCAAGGTCTCCAGCGCTTTGCTCAGCAGCCACATAAATGCAAAGAGAAGCGATGGCTTTGCCTCTGTTCTGGTGCCCCTGGAGAGCGCCAATGGTTCAGGTATAATTCTTGATATCAGCCCGAGCTCTACCGAGTATATTCCCGGAGCTATAAGCATCCCTTATACCGAATTTCTTGGTCCGGGGGGCGTTCTTAAGCCCGTGTCCGAGATGGCGGCAGTTTTAGGAGAGGCAGGCATATCAGAGGATGATGCGGTCCTAATTTATGGTGAATGCCAGCCTTGCGGCGGAGGGCCATCGGCTGCAACTTATGTTTACTGGATAATGTTGTATCTGGGCCATAAGAATGTCAAACTGCTGGACGGAGGCATCGACGACTGGGTGGCAGCCCAGCGGCCCACGGTAACACATTCTGCGTCTTTATCTTCTCAGACCTATACTCCTTCCATAAAGTCCGATCTCCTGGCCACTTATGAGTTTGTGCATAGCGGCACGCCCCAGATCATAGATGCCAGAACTGCCAAGGAATTTGATGTAGGATCTGTATCAGGAAGCGTAAATATTCCTTATGATCGAGTCCTGGACGACAAAAGGATCAAGGATAAAGAAGAGCTGGGTAATCTATTCTCTTCTCTGGATAAAAATAGGTCCGTTGTAGTCTACACCAATACCGGCGTCAAGGCTTCCATGATCTGGCTCGCCTTGACTCTGTTGGACTATGATGCCAGAATTTACTCCTGGCAGGATTGGCAGGCCAATTCGCCTAAATTGGACATCGCCTTGCAGAAGGCTTATGCCAAGCCCAATCCCGCCAAGATAGGAGATGTTGTTCAGATAACGGCGCTCTTCGAAGGGAAGAACATAAGCTCTGCCGGCCTGCCAAAAAACGTTAACCGGAGCGGCAACGAAACTATTCTGACCATCAAAGGATGCGCTACCTGTGGATTTGGCTCGCCGCAAGGATATGCCGACCTGAGTAGCACCGGTGGCGCGGTGTTGATCGGCTCCACATCTCAGGCACAAAAAAGCGCGGCGGAAAAAGGTTTCACTGTATCGGCTCAGATATTGAGCCCATCGGGTGATACAGTCTCGCGGGTTGTAATGAAACGCATCAAATCTGACGGAGACGAGTTTGCCGGAATTTGGAATGCTAATGTGGCAACCGGCGCCTACCGGGTAGATATTGTGGCCACTTTAGGTGAGACCACCGAGACCTTCCCGGATGCCATGCAAATTGAGGTTGTCGGCACCAGTAAATATAAGAATCTTGGGAATGAATAACTGGAGCTAAGTGTGAACTCCAGCTCATTTGCCTATTTTATTTTATTGGCCGCTCTGCTTAGCAGTGCGGCCGCTTTCCCCATGCAAAATGCGCTCGATAACAACAAGGCCAGCATCTGGTTTGAAAAGGAATATGACAGCTACTTCAAGCCAAACGCGGATGACGGTATGCCTCCGGTCGTTTATGGAGTGAGCGTAAATCCATCGGCGCTGAAGATGGGTGCACCCAGAAGCGAGATCAACGCTTTTGTCCATGATGCCGGCAGCATAGAGATGGTCTATGCCGATATCGGTAGTCGCATGAACCTCATGCTGGATCTGAATCAAGACGGCAGATATACAGGATACTGCGGCTCCAACCTGCCGCCCGGAGCCTACAAGGTTACAATTGTGGCCATTGACAAATCCGGCAATGCGGCAAAGGACGAATCAGCAACCCTTACCATTCGCGACCCCAATGATCTCAACGGCAATGGAATCGAGGACAGCCTGGAAAAGCAAGGCGGGAAGGATCTGAGGGTGATCGTCCTTCATGACGGCAATCTGAGCAATGTCGCTACATCCGCGGATCGCTTCCATATCTTGCCGGGGAGCGCCTTGACGGTATCCAGCGACAAGCTGGAGAAGATTGCCAGAACCAATGGTGTTAGGGGCATCTACAAGGACCAGAAGCTGAAGGTTTTGGCGCTGCCCGACGAGGCTAGCGGTCCGTCAACGCTCTCCACTTCACGCGATGATCCATGGATTATTGATGACCCCAGGATGAATAAAGGCTACACGGGGGAGGGCGTGACTGTGGCCCTCATTGATACTGGTGCGGATCGTGATCACAAGGCCCTGGCAGGCAAAATTGTGGCCTTCAAGGATTTCGTGAACAATCAAACTGCTTCCTACGATGACAACGATCATGGCACCCATTGTGCCAGCCTAGTCGCCGGAGAGAAGGGCACAGGCGTGGCACCGGGAGCAAAGCTGGTAGTGATAAAGGTCATGGACCGAGAAGGTGCATGCTATCTATCTGATGCCCTAAACGCACTGGACTGGTGCCTGGAGAATAAAGAGCGTTACGGAATTAGGGTAGTATCCTTTTCCGTGGGTGGCGAGAGCCCTTCGGACGGCACGTCTCTCCTGGATGAAGCCTGCAACAAAATGGTGGAACAGGGGCTGGTTATGTGTGTGGCAGCAGGAAACTCCGGTCCTGCCGCTTCATCCATTGTCATTCCAGGCGATGCCGAGAACGTGGTAACCGTGGGGGCTGTGGACAGTTCTGGCACTATCTTCGAACTATCCTCGCGCGGGCCGACGGCCAAAGGGGACACCAAGCCCGATCTGGTCACGTTGGGTGTGGATGTAGTCTCCGCCCTGGCTGGATCAAAGAGCGGCAAGAGCTCATTGAGCGGCACATCGATGGCCGTTCCTCAAGTATCCGGGGCAGTGGCGCTGTTGCTGGAAGCAAAGCCTGATCTTGCCCCGGCTGATGTAAAGAGGGTGCTACTCAAGACTGCTGACGATCTGGGCCCGCCTGGGCCTGATAATGTTTACGGCTATGGGGCTCTTAATCTGACCGGTGCCCTGCAAAGCATCAGTGCGACTCGGTCGGGGCTGTCGCCCCCTGTTATCGAGGAGATTAAGCTAAACCGAAACGATGCCTCTGTAGGCGAGCCGGTCATGATCGAAGCGCAGGCTTTAGGCGATATCAGGGCCATAAACGCCAACATCGTAGGGCCGGACCGAAATATGGAGATACCCATGGATGACTTCGACGGCAACGGCATCTTCTCTGCCCGCTGGGAGACGAGCTTTTGGACTCCTGGCGACTACCAGGTAAAGGTTGACTTGCTGGGTAAATTCGGGGAGGTGGACGATAAGGCGGTCCCTTTCCGTCTATTGGAGAAGGAGTGAAGCTGGTATGTCTTTAGCCTGGCAAGAGATCGCCCGTTTCGGCAAGAAGTTGGTTATTTCCGGGCTTACCAGCTCCCGCTTCGGAAATATCAGCCTCCTGCGGGAAGGTCGGATCTTTATAACCTGCACCGGCAGCATGCTTGACGAGCTGGAGGAAGAATTGGTGGTGGAGGTTGATTTAAGCCATCCCTGCGATCAGGACAAGATTGCCAGCAGCGAGACCTGTGTTCACCGGGCCATCTACCAGAGCACTATAAACATGGCCATCATTCACACTCATTCTCCTTATGCAGTGGCACTATCTCTATTGGAGCGAAAGATCGTAGAGCCGCTGGATGGCGAGGGCAAGGTCTTTTTAGGAACAATGCCCATTGTTGAGGGCCAAATCGGCACAAATGAGCTGGCCATGGCTGCATCTTCTGCCCTGCAAACTCATAAGGCATGTATTGCTCGCGGCCATGGCGTATTTGCCGCCGGCAATAGTCTCTCTGATGCTTATACGGCAGCCTGTATGGCAGAGCATAGCGCTCAGGTAAGATATCTTGTAAAAGCCTATTCAAGGGATAAATTTATATCTTCTCCGTCACTTCAATAATTTGAGCGGGTAATCCTAGTTTTTGAAATCCACACTGAACCCCCCACTCTCCTACCCGCTCTCTTTAAATTAGTTGTCAAAAGATCTATTAATGCCAGCGTTTAAATGTCTCCTATGAACTCTTCTCTGGAGCTTGGAAAGATCATGGACATACCAGTGCGGCTACACTGGACATTTCTGTTGGTCATCCTATATGTTGCCTGGGCTTTTGCCTCTTTCAGCCAGATCGTCTACGGAAAGACTTATGGTTTCGGCGGCATTGAGCCGGCACAGCTGCGATTGATTTATTCTCTGCTCTTTGCCGTAGTGCTCTTCGCCTGCGTGGCCCTGCATGAGCTGGGGCATTCATATATCGCCCACAAGAACGGCATTGGCATAAAGAGCATAACTCTCTACTTCTTTGGCGGAGTGGCTTCCATGGAGGAGATCCCCAGAAATCCCCGCCTGGAGCTGCAGATGGCCTTTGCCGGACCGGCTGTAAGCGGCGTGCTGGGATTGATCTCGGTTTACTTGGCCGGACCGGCCGCCGCTTTTGGTGGTGCGGGAAATGCTCTGGCCATCATGTTCTGGACTTTAGGCATCATGAATCTCATCCTCATGGCCTTCAATCTCCTCCCTGCATTTCCTATGGATGGAGGCCGCCTCTTGCGGGCCTGGTTTGCCACCCGCATGCCTTATGTAAAAGCTACCCGGCGAGCTGCGGATATCGGAAAGGTCTTCGCGACTCTCATGTTTCTGCTGGGCCTGTCCTCCTTAAATTTCATGCTACTCTTTGTGGCATTCTTCGTTTATGTGGGTGCATCTGAAGAGGAGAAGGCCACGGAAATAAGCGTCAGCCTGGAGGGAATATCAGTGCGAGACATAATGTCCGCCCCGGTGCGTAGCATCGCTTCGGAAATGACGCTTGAAGAGCTAAAAGAGCTGATGTTCCGGGAAAAACATAGAGGCTATCCGGTAATGTCTGGCGAAGCCCTGGCGGGAATTATCACCTTGACCGATCTGCAGAGGGTTCCAGAAGCGGAGAGGACCCATACTCGCGTAGATCAGGTGATGGCAAGAAAGTTATATTTGATCGGACCTCTGGAGGAGGCATCGACTGCCATGAAGATGATGAATGAAATGCAAATTCGCCGACTGCCTGTGATCGATGAGGGCCGATTGGTGGGCATCGTCTCCAGGGAGGACCTGGTCAGGGCCATTGAGCTCGTGCAGTGAGAGGTAATCAATTTGGAGAATACGACGGAAACGATGAAAGAAGCCGACGCTTCTTCTTGCCGGCTGGTGGAGCCGGGGGAGACGCCCGCTGGCAGCGAGTCCCATGAGATCATAATAGTAGGAACGGCCCATGTCTCAGAGAAAAGCGTCCAGGAAGTAATCAGCAAAATAGAGGAGACGCGGCCCGATATCGTGGCTGTAGAGCTGTGTCCTGCTCGCTATCGGGCTCTTATCGGCCAGGAAGTAGAGAAGGAGATCAAGATCAGCGAGCTTTTGAGTGGCGGAAAACTCTTTTTCTTCCTGGTGCAGTTGTTTTTGGCCTATATCCAGAGAAAGATCGGCGAGGAGCTGGGAGTCAAACCCGGCTCGGAGATGCTGGCGGCCATAGAAGCTGCCAAGAAAGCGGGGGCGCGGGTGGCACTGGTCGATAGGGACATTGGCATTACCATTCAGCGCTTCTGGTCGGCTATGGGATTTTTTGATAAGATCAGGCTTGTCGGATCCCTGGTCCCGGCAGCTCTTGGCTGGGGCGATGAAGAAGAGATTGATATCGACAGCATCACTCAGGCAGATATTGTCTCCCAGATGATCTCGGAGTTTAGGAAGATCTCCCCAGGGGCGGCGAACGTGCTGGTGGATGAGCGCGACGCCTACCTGGCTCGTAATCTGCACTTGCTCTCCAAGCAGGGCCGGGTGCTGGCCGTGGTGGGGGCGGGCCACAGAGAGGGCATTCTCAAGCATCTGGAGCATCCCGAGAATATTCCTGCCCTGGAAGGCTTGAATGAGAAGCCCGGCAAAAAGATCACCTTTGTCAAGATATTTGGGGTAGTGGTGAGCCTACTTATCCTGGTCACCATTGGTCTGGTGCTGATCACGGCAAAGTCCAGCGAGATCATTCTCCAGGCCTGTATCATCTGGTTCGTAGTAACCGGAGGGCTGTCGGCTTTAGGAGTCGTCTTGGCCAGAGGCCATCCGCTCTCCGCACTTACGGCGCTCCTGGTGGCCTGGATGACGACCCTCAATCCCTTTGTGGCAGCGGGCTGGTTTGCCGGAATGGTGGAGGCCTGGAAGCTCAAGCCGACAGTTTCCGACCTGAAAGCGCTGGCAGCTGCAGACAACTATAATCAGATGATGCAAAACCGCCTCTTTAAGGTCATCTTAGTGGCGGCACTTTCAAACGTGGGTGCCATGCTAGGGATGTTCGTTGGCGTCTATCTCATCTGGCATTGGCTGGGACTGAACCTTTCAGCAGATATGATCTGGGATATGATAAAAAATGGCTATTCTTTAATTCTTAATTATTTTTAATTTTTTCGCTCGGAAACGACGGTTATTCCCGCATCCTTGATCTTGTTCTTGCGGGCTACATTGAGCAGAAAGGGTGTCAGGCTCTCTATCATGGGGGAGACGGCCAGAGGACCCGCGTTCAGTGGTCGGAGGCTCTTTATCTCACCGGCAAGCTCCATAGTGATCTTTATCGCCTCTGCATCATCGCCACAGATAAAAGCATCCGCCTTCATCACCCTCTCAATATCCTGCAAAGCCGCGGCGCAGATGGTATGAAAGGCAGAGACCACTCTAACGTCTTTTGGCAGCAACATCCTTGCCTGCAGGGCTGCGCTTCCCTCGGGGGGGGGTTGGTACTGGAAAAACTTGCCGTTGTAAATCATGGGCACCACGGGCGAGATGACGAGCTGGCTCTTGTAGGAGTCTAACAGACCGGTTGTAACAGAAGCCAGATGCTCATAGGGCACGCACAGCACGACCACATCAGCCCCAGCAACGGCACTGGCGTTGTCCGCGCCCTGCACATTACCTAAGGCTCCTAAGAGTTGCAATACAGCGGCTGCGCTCTCCCTGGCTTTGTCAACATTTCGTGAGCCGATGATGATCTCATGCTTTTGCCCCCAGCGCACGGCAAATCCCGTGCCGATATCGCCGGTTCCGCCAACGAGAGCAATTTTCATGGCCTTGCCTTAACCAAACTATTATTTTACAGTTTTGTGCCGGGCAGCATTTTTTCCAGGAGGACGGATAGGACCACGAAGAAAAGGACCCCCAGGATCAGGCTCTTGGCTATTCCTATGCGATTAACTCCCAGGAGGACGATGGTGACATAGCAGAGCCATGGTGGAGTGAAGATGAGAAGGCTTTTGGCATACTCTTCCACTGTCTTGCTGCCGCCCTCGGCATAGATTAGCAAAAAACTGAAAACCGTGAGCAAGGGCAGAGTAGTTATGAAGGCGGAGAGCATGCCTCGCCCCTGGCTGGCGAAGTAGGCTGTGAGAGCCGTCACCGTTCCACCCATGAGGAAATATACGACCAGCCGCAGGTCGGAGCCCGCTAAATAAGTCAAGTAGGATGTGAACTGCATTTTAGAACCTGCTAAAATATAACTAGGGATGGCACGAGATGCGAAAGGGAGTAGCAATGAAGGGGGTAATAAACGTCACCTCGTGCCGCGAATTCCTGCACTATCCTATCATAATGCAGCTATCACTATTAGGTCTCTTCTCCTTTATTAAGTTTTAGGTTGAAAAACAGATAGAACTTTTTATAAATTATTACGAAATCAAGCAGGTCTTATGGCTGCCTCGACATCGGTCATACCGGCATCGGTCTTGATGCCCAGTCCCGAAAAATGAGTGCGGGAAGCCCTATGTCCGCCCTCGAGCAACCGCTCTATTGCATCATCTATCTTGCCGGGGGTGATGTGCAGCCTCTCGCAGATGCTATGATGATCATAGTACATGGGCACCTCGACTTCGCTCGCACATGTGTCGAGGAGTTTTTTTGCCCGGCGGCTGTGCCCCTCCCAAGCAGAGGCCTTCTCGATTATCTGCGCTTCCTGTATCCCGCCCAGCCACAGAGGGCCGGCCAAAGCCGTCTTGCCTGAGCAATGACCGCACTGCCCCACAGGCCAGGGCTTTTCCAGGAGAACAAAGCTGCCGCAGCTACGGCAGTGCTCGACATAGCCCAGTTTTTCCAGACATCGGTCGGCTGCTTTTGCCCCCTTGATCACACGCAGGTAAGTTCTCACATAGTGATCGGTAACGTGGGTGAGCATGGGCTGCATGGCTTTATCCAGACGGGCCAGCTCGCGTGCCGCCAGGCCGAGCAGAATTCTGGCCCCCATCTCCCGGTGATAGTCTGTACGTAGGGGAACTGCCATGTACTTTCTGATACCGCTCATGAGATGGGCACCGCAGAGGGGGGCGGTGTCGGTGGCGGTGATAAATAGATAAGAAAGAGCGGACCTGCTGGCTGCGGAAAGATAGGACGAGGGTGAGCCGAAGGGGTCCAGGTCCACTGCCTGGAAGTGCTGCTGGTGCAATAGGACATTGGCATCGCAGCAGGTTACTGTGCCGGCCAGACCGTTTCGACTCAGGTTTTTTTCCATGAGCCGGCAAGCCTGGGGACTGACGTCGTTTAAGGTCACTTTTTCTACACCGGCTTCCTTAGCCACTCTTAGCCCGCGAATGCCGCTGGCAGATAGGGCGTCCAGATAGTCGGAGAGGCCCAGGGTGCTGGCCATGGCTACGCCGATATCGCGGTTAAGAAGCATCTTGGGATTGTAGAAAGCACCCTCCGTCTCGAAGGTGATGGCGCCCTCCGTTGTGAGATTCATTTAGATGCAAACGACGCGCGCTGATTATAATCTTTTTCCCTGCAAACAGCAGATTCTGATTGTTGTGATGCTCTCGTGTTTTTGATCGCGATGGTTTATTCGAGATGGAGCTGTGCGCGCATTATATCCGAAAAAGCAAGGGTGGAAAAGATGCACAAAATCGGGTTGCCATTTTTGGCAGTTGGTTGTTGTTATTATTTTTTATAAAAAAATGCGTGTTTAATTTATTTAGATGGCTGATGTGATAAAATCGCAAATAAAATGAAATCAACCAGGTTCTGCGAAAGATATATATCTCACTCTTGAGGAATGCAAACAATGTAGGTAGGGAGATTATAGTTATGCTATCTGATATAGCATCCTCTTATCTTAGGAGATAATAGAATCTATGATATATATTACGTCACATAAATATTATTTACTCCTATTATGTCTTATCTTTATAATAATTTGTAATGGCTTTGCCCTTGGCCAAAACATTGATTTTTTTGGGTGCGAAGGTGTCCCCTGGGTTGCAGATAGCTCAGTCACGCATGATGGAGATATCTCTCTACGTTCTGGGCCGATAGAGTGCTCCGGGTCCAGCATTCTATGTGGACGCGTCAAAGGCCCGGTTGACATAAGCTTTTGGTGGAAGAACGGAGGCTATTCAAAAATTGGGCAGCTTATGTTTGAAATAAACGGCTCAAAGGTATTTGAATGTGATTCTCGTGACTGGAAAAAATTCTCATACCCTCTTAATGACGGAGATGTCCATACTCTTAAGTGGACATTCAGGAGGATAAGCTCGTATCCAAAGTGGGAAGGATCTGCCTGGCTGGCTGGGATAAATAGCTCAGGGATCTCGCCTATATCATCAGGGGGATATTCTGCTTCAAACATTGGATCTCTTTCTGAATCTCCTTCTATTAATGAGAAAAATCTACAAAATGTACCGAACGATATCATCTTGGAAAATGGCCCCATTATTCAGCTGATCCGGCCAAAGAACTGGTCGTGGCTTGCTTTTGATAGGCCAGTTGAATTTGAAATCAAAGTTGAAAATCATGAAAAAGTTCCATTATGCGAATTGATTATTGATGGTTCGATTATAAACGACTCAAGGCATATTTATGATGATGAATCCACTATTTTCACTAATATGCTTAACGAAACCGGTATGCACAACTGGACCGCCCAGTGTTACGACTGTCAAGGAAGATATAACTCTTCAAAAGTTTCCTTTTTTTATTTAAACGCGGTGAATAAAACAACGTATGTTCGATCTGGTCAGGATGGTAATTATAGCGAATTTACATATTCCGAAATAAATGATGCTATAAACCACACCACAGTCAATGGGACTGTTTTAGTATATGGTGGTAATTATAATCATAATATTTATATAAACAAATCGCTGAATTTGACGGGGCTGGATGAACCCGTTCTAGACCTCAAGAATAAGTCTAGTTCGGGAATAATAATAAAATCCAGTGGGGTTAAAGTAAATGGATTTGTCATAAAAAATACAGATTATGGGATAAAAGCTGAAACGGTTCACAATATAATAATATCAAATAACAATATATCGTCATGCTCGAACGGAGTGAAATTAACAAAATGTTCGAATATATCAATATTGAATAATTCAATATATGATTGTAAACAGCGAGATACCCAAATAACCCCTAATGCTATTTACATAGAAAATTGTGAGACTTGCAGCATATCTGGGAATATCATCAATAAATACAAATCAATCTCCATTAATATCACCAATTGTATTATTCTGAACGGCAACAAGTACGTAACTATTTGCGATAACGAATTTTTAAATTACGGGAATTGTGCGATTAAATCCGATAATGATGATTGCGCTATATTACAAAATTGCACAAAAAATTGTGTAAGAATAAACTATTTCGATAAAGAAGATAAAAAATATTGCAAAGGAGAGAATGAATGCAAATTTTAAAAGGCGTCTCACGAGTAATAATTTATATTATTTGTATACTTTTTCTAATTCCAAGCATTGCCATTTCAGGATCTGAAAGTACTGCAAAAGGTGGGCGTTCAGCATCTCAATTAAATATAACTGCTTGTTCAGATAATTCTTCTGTGAATATAAATTCCCGTGTAACAATAAGGTATAATTTAACGAATTTTGGGCGGTGTAATAAAAACGAAACCGGCGATGCGCAGGTGGATGAGATATATATTATTATAACTATTCCAGATTTTTTAAAACCACCTGATGATAATATTTTATTAAATGATCAAAACCGAAAACTTTCTGTTGGTCCCAATTTAAGCCTCGAATCAGGCATAATTGAGGGATATATTCCTGATACAGTAGCCGCTAATAAAATATCAACAAATTTATCCCTCAGCAAATCAGGAGAATTGAAATTTTATATTAGCAGATTAGATCCTCGGTGCAGTTATAAATTCAACTACACAACCTCAGCAAAAAAAGCGGTGCAAAATGAAGGATGCTCGATAATAACTAAAGATGATATTAAATGGGCCAGCCATAGAACATGTGATCCAGGAATTGATATTAATCCCATAAATATCACAGATAACGAAATCAATAATACAGATCGAGTCAATATCATCATATCTGGGGATTATATATTCAAATATGGTGGAAAGAACTACATATTCAACAACTCAAACATTTCGTTATCATTGTCTCCAAAATTGCCACTAAATATAAACACAACCAATTATAAGTATACAACAAATAAAGGTGACAGCATTTCATATGCTAAACCATATTATATAGTAAGTCATACGGGAGAACAACTTCAATTTGGATTGAAAAAGGTGGATGAAGAGCCAATATATGATGACGAGATATATTTGGTTAAAAATTTTCGCGAATACCATTATAAACTAAGCGGAGTGTTTATATTAAGTATAATTTTATTTTTTATGTTGCTAAAATTGTTTGAAAATCCTGGCGTTATTCACATGGCCGCATTTGGGAGTGCAATCTTTTTACTTAATATTATAGCCCATGATCTATTGAGTGGTATTGGAATTGAATACTATTACCCTGATGTTTTGGCTTATGAATTTGCAGCATTTATTATTTCTCTTATAATTCTTTATAAAATTTATGAGCATAGAAAAATAGCAGGCAATTTTTTTAAAATTTCTAGATTAATAAATTATGTGGCTATGTCCATCGTTGCGTACAGCCTTTCATTTGATTTATTCGGATTTCTCCCTAATAAAGTATTGCCTATTATTAGTTTTCAGATTTTTAATTTAACTATTACAAATATGGCTGTATTAAGGTTTATTATGGTTCTGCCGTTCGCCTTATCTATATTTTATGTATACACTTGTATTAAAGATAGTGGGTGTCAATATCATGCTGATGCGAGGCCATTTGTATATATTATATTTCCTCTAGTTGAACTATTTTTAATAACATATCCGTCCCTTGACGACCTTGACAATGCTGTTTTAAGACTAATCCTTACTTTTATTACATATATAGGATATATTGTATTGGCTGGAATATTAATTGCGGACTATGAGCAACTGGCCAAAAGCATTCGCTTTAGAAACTAAAAATCATTCTCTTTTTGGAACGGCGGTGCGCTGGCATCAAAGGCCCTGGAGTCCGTCCATTTGGGCGGTGAGCTGGATGCTTTGCGAGATATCACCATGACGCCTTTTTGCTTGCTAATGGTGGGATACTCATCATCAGCAGGCCCGTACACGGCGTATTTCTTAACCTCATCCCTTATCTGCGTATTGTTCAATCTCGCTTCACGGTAAGGACGGATAAGGGGCCGCTGGTCAAAGGAATGCGACTCTGGCCCAGGAAGAGAATAGGGCTGATCGCCTATGCCGTCATTATTCTCATCTTTGCCGCGATAATCGTTGTAGTAGTTGCCGAAAGTTGTATTCCAGATATTAAGGCTGGTATTCTCATAGGCATTGATGTTGTTTCTCATGAAGTTGTTGCCGAAGATGAGGTTATTCCGGTTCTCATTGAGCCTTATGCCGTGTTTATTGTCCGAGGCGTTGTTGTCGTAGACGGCATTGAACTTGCATCCTCGGGACAGCTCAAGGCCGTTGAAGTTGCCCTTGGCGGTGTTTCGGATCAGCATGTTGTAGCTGCTGTTCTCTTGCAGGCTGATGCCGATACCAAACCCTGTCACGATCTCGCTTCTGCTATTATCCTCTGCCAAATTATCGGTTATGTTGTTATAGTTAGACGAGGACGTTACCAGGATTCCGTAATAATTATGATCTGCCCGGTTTCTTCTTACCTGGTTATACGAAGCATTCCAAAGGGAGAGCCCAAAGGTGTTCGTGGAGAGGATATTATCCTGAATAATGCCACCGTTTGTCTCTTTGAGGAGTATGCCGGTGTTGGTGTTGTTAACAATGCTGTTATTATCAAGCACTACATCGCGAGACCTAACAATCTCAAGCCCGTATTTTTTGCAGTTGGTAATGCGGCAGGCAGTAACTTTAACCTGGGTACTTTGCAGGATCGACGCACCCATATCGCAGCCTTCCATGGTCGTATTCTGCAAGACCAGGTCCCGCACATTCTCCGCAGAAATTGCCACCTGCGCTCCAAAGATGCTGCAATTTTTTATAGATATGCCGTCGCCCCTCACAACTATGGCTGAATTGGGCTCATCGAAGCTTCCTCCCGCCGCAGCAGCGGGATTTTGCATGTAGTAATTGAACTTGGCAGTGGTGTCCTTGCCTACGCCTTTTATGCGAAATCCAGAGATGGTAACGTCATCGCTGGACACTATTATAGCAGGTTTTTGCAAAGCCGCCGAGAGAATGGGGCCGCCCTGTCCTTCAATGGTTAACGGCCGGTCCACCTCGAAGCGACTTACTTCTCCCGGACCTACTACTATCGTGTCTCCTACCTCTGCCGAGTTTATGGCCGTCTGGATGTCAGCCCCTGCCTGGATAACGCTTGCTGAGACGGGATCAAATGGTACGTAAATGAAAAGCGCAAGAGCAAGGAGCGCGAAGATGGCCTTTCCGTTGCATTTAATGGTTGAAAATTTCATGCAGAAATATTTAGGGCTCTTCGCGATTATCATTGGCTAACCTCAGATTACAATGATTTTCCAGTTATAAGTTAGTGCCGGAAATGGCGCATGCCTGTGAAGACCATGGCCATGTCGTGCTCGTTGGCGGCATCAATCACCTCGGCATCCCGTATGGATCCGCCGGGGTGAATTACCGCAACAGCTCCGGCCTGGAAGGTTTGATCCAGCCCGTCTCGGAAGGGGAAGAATGAATCCGTGGCCGCGACCGTGCCTCGGGTGGATAGTCCGTGCTCCTCTGCCTTTTCCGCACCAAAGCGTGCTGAATCCACCCGGCTCACCTGGCCCGATCCTATGCCTATGGTCTGGCACTCCGAGGCATAAACCAGGGCATTGGACTTGACGTACTTGGAGACCTTCCAGGCAAATCGAAGGGCTTTGCTTTCCCCGTTTGTGGGCGCTCTTTTGGTTACTACCTTCCAATCCTTAAGATCGCATGTATCATAATCCTGGAGCATCATGCCCCCGAAGATGCTTCTTTGATAGTGTCCTCGATAAAGTTCATCCTTTTGGGCCAGCAGATCTCCAATATCCAATATTCTGCGATTGGGCTTCTTATCCATGAGCAGCTTAAGGGCCTCGGGCTCATAGCCGGGAGCTAGCAGCACCTCTACGAAGCTGTCGCCGATGGCGCGGGCCGTTTCCAAATCCACCGGCCGGGAAAAGCCGATGACGCCCCCAAATGCGGATTTGGGATCGGTGGCGAAAGAGAGACGGTAGGCTTCAGCCAGACTTTCGCCATAGGCCACGCCGCAGGGATTGGCATGCTTCACAATTACGGATAGTGGCTTTTCTACCGGGATGCCATCGTACTCCGATATGTCGATGAGCATTTCAAGCACCGTTTCTGCATCGACCATGTTGTTATAGGACATCTCCCGTCCATTCAGCTTCCTGGTTGTATGCAGGCCCAGACCATTCTCTTTGCTGTAGAGTGCCGCCTTCTGGTGCCAGTTCTCTCCATAACGAAGATCCTGCACTTTCTCATAGGCTGCTGCCGCATAACGGGGCATGGCGTTCGTGCCGGCCTGAAGGGCAAAGAGTCTTCGCGAGTCGCTTTGCAGACACCGGAAGAGGGCATATGCTTCCAGGTTATTTCTGGTCTCTAAAGAAAGGCCGCCCGTCTGCTTGATCTCTTCTAAAATAGAGGGAATATTTGCGTTGTCTAATAAAACAGGACTTCCATCGACCAATGCCTGGCGAATGCGGAGCGCTCCTCTGGGGGTGGTAACATATCCCGGATCGCATATCAAAAGGCAATCCGTTCCCTGGCCCGGCAGCCGGTCGCATATTTGCAGGCCAAGCTGTTCCAAGCCGGGAAGAATGGATCTTGCCACCTGAGCCTGATCTGCCAGGACGACGACTTTTTTGACCTTCATCGAACCTCTCTCCTTTCATCGCTGGCGCTATTTTAACTTTTTGCCAAAACGCTATTTATCGGGTGCCAAAGATAAGCTTTAAGCCCCCTGAACGCCTCTTTTCTGAATATGGACATTTGCGAGGCGGTTAAATCTCATCCTCTGGGCTGCACCATCAGTTTTGAGGTGGTGCCCGGCTCCTCCCGGCTGGCTGTACCTTCCGGCTTCAATCCCTGGCGAAGGTCAATAGAAGCTCATCTGACGGAGGAGCCGTCGCGAGGACGGGCTAACCGGCAACTGACAGAAGAGCTGGCCAGTGTGTTATGCATTTCCGAGCTAATGGTTGTGGTCTTGAGCGGTCAGCGGAGCGCCAGAAAGCTTCTTTTGGTAAAAGGCATGACAAAGGATGAGGCCGTCTTTGCATTAACAGAGAAGATGAGATAATTGAGCGGGAAAAATATGACTTGGGGTAGAGATGAGCATGAGGTTCGTGCCAAGGGGACTTATGATCTAGAGGCCCTGGAAGAGCTGATCGCTTCCCTTCTCGAGGCTTCCTACCAGGGTGCGGCCGTCATTGTGGAAGGAAGGCGCGACATGCAGTCATTGCGCGCTTTGGGCCTTCCTGGACCCGTGATCATGGCCTCGCGCCGCAGGGCTCTGGATCTGGCTGAAGATGCTGCCCGAAGCTACAGAGAGATCATACTTCTCACCGACTGGGATGGCAAAGGCGATGAGATGTGCAGGACCATCGAGTGCCACCTGCGCTCTGTGGGCTCGAAACCGGACAAAGAGATCAGAAGCCGCCTTAAAAAGCTGGTCAAGAAAGAGATAAAAGACGTAGAGAGCCTGAGCCGCTACGCGGAAAGGATGAGGGAGCAATATGGTATTTAGGATAGCAGTCACCGGAACCCCTGGCATCGGCAAATCCACATTGGTCTCGAAAGTGGCCGCAGCCACAGGCATGCGCGTGGGGGGAGTGCTGGCACGGGATAAGCATTACAAAGATCGGCGCATCGGCTTTGAGCTGCTCGACCTTGCCTCGGGGGCCGTGGGCATGCTGGCTGATGAGACGGGCAGCGGTCCCCAATTGGGAAAGTATCGCGTCCATCCGGAAGACCTGGATGGCCTCGGTGCAAGGGCCATAGAAAACGCCCTGAAATGCGATCTGATTGTGGTAGACGAGGTGGGTCCCATGGAGCTGACCAGCCACAGGTTCGTCTCCGCTGTAGAAATGGCCATAGACTCATCAAGGCCCATGCTCGTGGTGCTGCACGAGTGGTCCAATCACCGTCTGGCTAAGAAAATTCGCAGCACATTTCAGGTGATAACCGTAACCCGGGAGAACCGTGATTCTCTCGTCGATGAGATCGCTAAAGCTTTATCTGGCAAGAAATAGATCAATCAGAGTCCCAATTCCGTTGCTCGGATAAAGGCCTCTTCTGCCTCATTATCGCGATGTAGTGACTGGTAGGCTACACCTAGGTTCTTCCAGGCAGTTGCATATTCCGGCTCGATCCTTATGGCTTTTAAGAAGCAGCTTATCGCCTCCTCGTGCCTGGCTAAAACTCCCAAGGCCACGCCTTTGTTGTTCCAGGCATAGATATCGAAGGGATCGATCAATAACGCCTCTTCATAGCTCTCGATGGCCTCCTCATGTTTAGCCAGGTTGTCCAAAGCCGCTCCCCGGTTATTCCAGGCCCTTCTTCCGTCCGGCCCGAGTGGATTGCACTCAATGGCCCGGGCATAGCTTTCCACCGCCTTCTCGTATTGCCCCAGCTGATGCAGGGCAAAGCCTCTTATTATCCAGGTTCGGGCATTGTATGGATCGAGGGCCAGGGACTTTTCAGAGGAGGCTACTGCCTGTGCATTCTTATCCATCTGGCTGCAGGCCAGGGCATGAGCCCTCCAGGCATCGGCATTATTAGGTTCGAGCAAGAGAGCCTTTTCCAGGGTTGCTGCCGCCTCATCGTACCTGCCCAGCTTTCGTAAATAGTTTCCCTGGGCATAGAGGATCTCAGACTTTGCATTTTCATCTTCTTGCATATTAATTCCGATCCGCTTGCTCTTTATAATCGGCACTATTTGACGACCAGCTTAAACTCATGGCGGTGCAATTGGGGTTTCCGATGAAATATAGTAAAGTATATATTATACATATTACTAAAGTAATGTTTAATGTATAGGGGGTAGTTTGGGAGGGGTAGGATGAAACCACAGCGGTCCGAGATATTAGGCCGAATGATTAGGTTCCTCAATCTGGACACAGATGGTCTGAGGCGAGTTGTTCTTGAGTCCATAGTCGAGGCTCGAGAGTTCACAGTAGCCTCTATTCATGAAAGCGTATGCATGAGAATTGATGTTTCCAAAAAGGTGGTAGCCTCCATGATCGGCTACATTTGTTCACGTCTGGGAATATTACATGTCAATAAGAAGTCTTATCGTGCGCCTATGAGCTATGTTTTAAGGGATGAATATGCAGATATAGCCAGAGCAGTACTGGCTACCTTATGACCAATGTCAAGAAGGCTCCTCGGACCGCTACTACGATCAAGGTCCGCTCTAAATCGGAGTACGCAATAAGCCGCTCTCGTGATCCGTATCATGAGCTAATGCTTCGCCTTTTTCAGGAGGAAACAACGGCACAGCGAGGGGGGAGATTCCTGGTAATGGTGGAGGAACGCCAGAAGGGCGGCGATCCATTAAAGACGGAAGAGTGGAAGACGCTTCTGGTAGAATTGAATGTTAGTCGATCTGCCTTTTACGCCATGAGAAACAAGCTACTTGGAGCGGGCCTGATCACAAACAAAAGCGGCGAGTACCGGCTCTCCGGGATGTTCAGCCGCGATCTGATGGACATGGCTCGTTGGTGGTGGACGGCAGTCCTTGGCAACAACCTGGAGAACCTATAAGCAAGCTTTTAATTCCGTCATCTGCTTTTCTATGGTCTCCACCACTTTGGCATTCTCCATAAACTCCAGGCTTCCCTGACAGAAGGGACAGAGGAAATTGGCCTCGCTTGCCTCGTCGAAGATGAACCGGGCACACCCATCGGTGCAGGCATAAAAGATGTTCTCCTTTTCATAGGCCAGCCTTTCGTCTAATTTGCGCAGCAGCCTTTTAGCTTCTGATTCCAGTGCCTTTTCAAAATTCTCGGGACACAATTGCCACAAATAGGTGAGCCAGCCGGAATCAGGATCGCGCTTGCGTCGATATATGGCCAGCCTGTGTTCGTAAAGCAGGTAAAGGGTACGTCTTACGGTATTCAGGCTGATGCCGGTAAGCTCTGCCAGCTTCTCATCCGTGATCTCTTCGCCGGGTATGCATTCCACAATGCGTAAACCGTCTTCCCCTACAAGCTTGTTTAGATATGCTCTATGAATAGACTCTTCTATGACCGTCAATGAATCACTACCTGAATATAAGCTAGCTAATACTCGATTTGCTTCATACATCACCCTGGGCAATGAATGCGCATTGGCTCCGGGTTTGCTTTAGATTAATATTAGGTTTTCCTTCTATATATCACCATCGTGATGATTTTTTTCGGTAATCAAAAGTGGCACTTCGCAATTTTCCAGTTGCTAACCTCTGGTTATAACAAATGGCGGACGATACTATCATCACGCGAGGCACATAGAGCACGAAGGACTCACAAATAACTCGGTTTTTTCTATTTACCACTCGAAATAGTGATGGGCCGTAAAAGCGTTGTAATCTCAGACACGGTCAGCTTCTCAATTTTGATAATTATTATATATTATAGTTAATGTCGGTGCCGGCTCGTTTCTGTTAATCTATTATTTAAAAAAATATATATTCAATTATCTGTGGGGGGTGGGCCCATTAGAGGCCCTTAGCTTGACCCCGCTTCCCCCAAGAGAGCCTTGAGCCTTTGTATGGATTGCAGAGCCTGGTTGGCCTCAGCGAGCTTTTCCTGCTCGTAGTACTGAAGGATATCCTCAATTGGTGCTTTGAGGCGGTAGACCTTCATGGGCCTGCCGGTGCCATCGCTCCTGCTCATCTTCTCCTCCACCCAGTTGTTCTTCCTAAGAGTGCGTAGCGCTATGCTCACTTCCGGCTGGCGCAGATCGGAGCCTCTCTCAATCTCGCGGGAGGTGGCCTCTGTGCCGCTGGCCAGATAGGCGATCATATTGGAAACTTTTCTCGGCACTCCCAGGCTTTTCAGCGTTTCTACAACTTCAATATCTTTCTCGTCAAATCTCATTACGAACGATTCCTTCATTGTTATCTTCTCCCTTATTTTTACTCCCTTGTAATAAATGAAGTACGTTATGATATAAATAGTTTATTTATGTAAAAAAAATTTTTACTATTATTACTACATTCGGCAAACGCACCGAAAATAAATAACTTTGTAAAAATTTGAATTACCTTCTTTTTATTCGCTCTATAAATTGCCTCTTCTTCTCCACAGCATTCATAGCTGCCCGATCTACTCTTGCCGTCATCTCGGCCACATCTCTTCTCGCGTCCTGGCCGACTGCCTTTTTTATGGGCGTGTAAGCAGCTTCCCGGAAGCGGGGGGAAAAGTCAGAAACCTTGCCGTCCATATGGAGCAATGCGCCCTCTCCCGCCTCAACTGTGCCTATCTCATCCACCGCGACGCCTGCTTTGCCAATGGCCCGGGCGATCTCTTGCGCCTCTTCCTCTGGTGCTATTATGAGCAGGGCATCGATGGAGACGCCCAGATAGTCGATCTGCAGGTCGTCGAGCATCTCCAATACGCGCGGATTTACCAGGCGGCGCATCCTCTCCTCCTCGAAGTTCAGCCTCACCCCGGCGGTGTAGGAGATCTCCTTGGCGTCGCCGCGAATGCCTCCATTGGTCACGTCGGTCATGGCGTGAATGGTAAGGTCTTCCTTGAGCAGAGCCTCGCAGGCCTCCAGGAATTTGATATTCAGGGTCTCTTCCACCACCTCGTGCCGATCATAGTAAAGGGCAGCCGAGCAGACCGTTCCCCCTCCGGCACCCTCGCTCATCATGATCACGTCACCGGGACGGGCCCCTTTTCGGGGCGTGATCTTATCCGAGACACCTACCGCTCCCACACAACCGGTCAGCCTGTCGCCGATGACCATATCACCGCCGATACGTAGTGTACTGCCGGTGATGAGAGGAACACCGATCAGCTCCGAGACGGTAGCGATGCCGGCGATGTGGTCGAAGAGCTTGGAGACATCCCCATCATCGGCCAAATGAACGTCGGAGAGAAGAGCTACGGGCCGTGCGCCCATGACATAGACATCGCGAAGCGCGGCGCGAGTGACATGAAAGCCCGCCAGGAAAGGATAGTCGCTGAGGCGGGAGTGCATGCCGTCTACGGTGACGGTTATATACTCTCCTTTGGCTCTGACAACGCCCGAGTCGTCCAGCTGGCGGGAGTCCACCACGGCATTGGTGCGTCCGATGACCTCGGCGATCTTGGTGTGCGTATAAAAATCGCCTGAGCCTCGCGAGCCCACACCGTAGTCGCCCATGGTGACGCCCACGTTTTCCAGCCGGAAGACCTCGCCCCGGGGATGCAGCGTCGCCTTCGCTTCCTCTAACACCGCCTGCGCCAGGATGAGGGCTTTGTCCTCAGGTATTCTCTTTACCTCTCTAATCAGTGAGATGAGCTTGGACTTTATTTCGGGATCCTTTCGCAGAAGACCCCGCTTGACAAACCCTTCCAGATCCATGAGGAGGAGTTGTACTCACCTCTAGTAAAGTATTTGGCAAGGCGCTTTTGTCTTGGGCAGTTACAAGCGGTGGGACATCTGGTCTGGCATAATGTTTATGGGACCGCAAGAGAACGATTTGTGCTGATGCAAGTACCGCGATGTGATTTTGCCCATGACAATTAGCGAGCATTATCATCAAAATCTACAGCGATCATGAACTCTTCCCCAGAGGCAACTATCCGGAAATTCCGGTTAGTTCAAACCGAAAGCATCCGTCGGGTGGAGCGATTGATGGACTTCTACAACCTGGATATGATTCTCGCCATCGTCAAGAAGGTGCTTGGCAAAGGTCCGGTGGAGGATAATTGAGCCCCACCAGCACTTCATCTCCTTGCGAAGAGCCTTTCTAATTGATTCTGATCTATTGTTACCACCACCGGCCTTCCGTGCGGGCAGGTGAGGGGATTATTGCAGTTGTGGAGATCTTCAACAAGCTTTCTCATTTCAGCAAATGTAAGCTCTTTTCCTGATTTTATGGATCCCCGGCAGGCCAGGAGCTTGAGTATCTCATCTTTGTTGGTCGAAGCAGGGCTGACTTTTCCCTCTGAAAAAAGATCTCTTAAGATGTCGTGCACTGCCTCGGCGCTCTCCAGCCGGCGGCCCAGCGCCGGAACGGCTCTGACCGTGTAGGAGTTTCCCCCAAAGGGCGAGACTTCAAAGCCAATGTCTTGCAGCGTCTCCTGCCAGGAGGCCATCATGATCATCTCGCTGGGAGACATTTCCAGGGAGATGGGCTCTGCCAGCTCCTGGCGGATCTTTTTGCTCTTGTAGCGTTCTTGCAGCATCTCGAAACGGATGCGCTCTGCAGCTGCGTGTTGGTCGATGAGCACCAGCCCGTCCTCGCTTTCCGCCACGATGTAAAGCTTCTTGATCTGGCCCAGGATGCGAAGATTTGGACGCGGCTGTGTCTTCGGCATCTCCTTCGCCTCGCTCAGAGGAAGAGTACTCTGCTCGCAGTTTTCTGCTATGGTGGACTGACTGACCGGGGTTGTCGGCCCCCAGGTTGTCATTCCATCCGACATCCCCCCCGAGATCCCCGCCGGTACGCAGCGAGCATGCTCTTCCAAAGCTCTGGCCGCGGCCCGGGTGAGTGCCGAGGCGATCTCCTGCTCATGTAAGAGGCGGATCTCTCTTTTGGCGGGGTGAACGTTCACGTCTACAAGCTCAGGACTTATTTGCAGGGAGATGACGGCCACCGGGCTCTTTCCCAGGGGGATGATGTTCCGGTAAGCCTCTCGCAGTGCCGCCGAAAGAGTTCGGGAAGACACCGCTCTTCCGTTGACGAAGATGAATATCCGATCCGTGCTGCTTCGTACCGCCAGAGGATCTCCAATGACGCCGGTGAGGGTCCAGCCCCGGCCCGGCTCCTCCAGCCGGGACAATCCTTTCAAAGTCTTCAGGCCGAAGAGGCGAAAGAGCACATCGTCCCAGCTTGACGATTTTATCGATTTGAAGATGGTGCGTTTGCCGGAGAATAGCTCAAAAGAGATGTCGTAGTGGATGATGGCCAGCTCGGTGACCATGTCTGTGATGTGCACGGTTTCCGCTTCCACCCCTTTGAGGTGCTTTTTTCTGGCCGGAACATTGTAGAAGAGGTCCCACACAGTGATGGTGGTGCCCACTGGTGAACCGACCTCTTTTGTTTCTACAATCTTGCCGCCCTCAGTGCGTTGGTAGGTGCCGGAGAGCGACCCTTTCGTCTTGGTTTTTACCTCGACGCTCCGAGAGACGCTGGCGATGCTGGCCAGGGCCTCGCCCCGGAAGCCCAATGTGGCAATATTCTCCAGGTCCTTGGCTTCGCTGATCTTGGAGGTGGCATGCTTTTGAAAGGCCAGGGGCAGATCCTGGGAATCGATGCCGCAGCCGTCATCGGTTATCTTGATGAAGCTCTTTCCGCCGTCCCCAAGCTCAATTAGCACCTTGCCGGCTCCGGCGTCTATGGAGTTTTCCACCAGCTCCTTGACCACGGAAGCGGGCCGCTCGATGACCTCTCCGGCGGCGATCTTGTTGATGGTATCTGCATCAAGAAGTTTAATCCTGGCCATCGCTCTCACCTCTGCTCCTGCCCTGTCTCTCGTTACGTCTCTCGCCCAACCTCTTCTGGTATTCGGCTAGACAGCTCAGCGCCTGGATGGGCGTCAGGGAATCGATGTTCAAGGCCAGGATATCTTGCATGATCACATCATCCTTCTGGGGCCTGAGTATCATTTCCGTTTTTCCCTCCGCTTCTTTTCCGTCTGGTGCGGGCGCATCGAAGAATATGAGCTGGGTGTACTGGGAGGATTTCCGGAGTTTTTTATTACCGGAAAGGGGCTCAATTACCGCCTCTTTCTCGATCTCCTTCAGGATCTGGTCCGCCCGCCTGGTCACGGCCTCGGGCACTCCGGCCAGGCGGGCCACATGCACGCCGTAGCTCTTGTCTGTGGCTCCCGGCACCACGGTGCGCAGGAAGGTGATGGTCCCTTTCTCCTCTTTTACGGCGATGCTGTAGTTTTTCACTCCCGGCAGGATGCCTTCCAGCTGCGTCAGCTGGTGGTAGTGGGTGGCAAAGACGCATTTGCATTTGATGTTGCTGTGCAGATACTCGGATATGGCCCAGGCCAAAGAGAGTCCGTCAAAGGTGCTGGTGCCGCGCCCCACCTCGTCGAGCAAGACCAGGCTGTCTTTGCTGGCCGCGCCTAGAATGGTGGCAATCTCCGTCATCTCCACCATGAAGGTGCTCTGGCCGGCTGATAGATCATCGTAAGCTCCCACGCGGGTGAAGATGCGGTCCACCAGGGAGAGCGAGGCATAGGCCGCCGGCACAAAGGAGCCTGCCTGGGCCATGATGGCGCATAGCGCGATTTGGCGCATGAAGGTGGATTTTCCGGCCATGTTGGGACCGGTGAGAATGATGAACCGGTTATGATCATTATCCAGGAGCACATCGTTGGGCACAAAGCCGCCTCGCATGGCCTTGTCCAGGACGGGATGCTTTGCGCCGCGCAGGAACAGTTTACCATCCCTGTTGAACTGTGGTCTCACCAGGCCGCTTTCCGCAGCAACATTGGCAAGAGCCACAAGTACATCCAGCTTTGCCAGGGCCGCGGCTCTCTCCTGGACGGTGCGCGCCTCAGATGCTATCTTTTTGCACAGGCCGGCAAAGATCTCCTGCTCGAGAGATATGGACCTCTCCTGGGCCGACAGAACCTTGGATTCCATCTCTTTTAGCTCTGGGGTGATGAAACGCTCCGCGTTGGCAAGGGTCTGCTTGCGGATGTAATCCTGCGGCACAAGATGCAGGTTGGCTCGGGAGATCTCCAGATAATAGCCAAAGACGTTGTTGTAAGATATCTTGAGGGACTTGATGCCGGTCTTCTCTCGTTCCGTTGCTTCCAGGCGGGCCATCCAGCCCCGCCCGTCCCGCAAGAGGGAGTGGAGCTGGTCGATCTCGGTGTTAAAGCCGTCTTTGATCACGCCCCCCTCTCTTAGGTGGGTGGGCGGATCTTCAACTATCGATCTTTCCAGGAGAGAGACGATATCTTCACAGGGGCCAAGCAGGCTTTGAAGCTCGACCAAATAGGGAGCGACGGCATTTTCCAGGATCCCTTGCATTACAGGCAGTCTCGCCAGAGTGCTTTTCAGTACCACCAGCTCTTTGGGACTGGCAGAATCGCAGGAGACCCGGCTCATCAGCCTCTCCAGATCACACACGCCCTTCAGTTCTTCGGTCAGGCTTTCCCGCAGTACGGAATTATTGTTCAGCTCTTCTACTGCAAAATGCCTTCTGGTAATCGCTTCCTCTGAAAGCAGTGGCATCTGAATCCAGCGGGCCAGGGTGCGTGCGCCCATGGCCGTCTTTGTCCGGGACAGGAACTCCAGGAGCGTTCCTCGCCTGGAGCGGTCCCGGATGTTCCTCAAGATCTCTAAATTTCGTAAGGTGACTTCATCCAAAACCATGAACTCGGCGGCGCTGTAGATACGAATGTCATGCAGGTGTCCCAGTGCGTCGAAGTGAGCGGCGTGCAGATAGGTGAGAACGGCTCCACAGGCGCGCGCTGAAAGGGGCTTGTCGGCCAGGTGCTGCTGCACCCTCCAGTCGGGGCCAAAGCGATTCACCAGGGCCGCGGATGTGCTCTCCACTGAGAAGGCCGCCTCATCCAGGATCTGCAGGCTGCTGCCCTGCCAGTCAATGGGAAAGGACGCAATGCACTCCGCCGGTCGAAACTTGGCCAGCTCGGCAGTCAGCCGCTCTCTGGCAATCTCCGTGGTCAGGAACTCTCCAGTGGAGACGTCCACAAAAGCCAGCCCCATCCTGTCTCCATCTTGCACTACGGAGGCGAGAAAATTGTTGCAGGACTCGTCAAGCAATGCCTGCTCAATGATGGTGCCTGGTGTCACCACACGAGTGATCTCCCTTTTCACGAGACCCTTGGCAAGCCTTGGGTCTTCCACCTGATCGCAGATGGCCACCTTGTGCCCGGCCCGGATGAGCTTGGCCAGGTAGACCTCCAGGGCATGGTAGGGCACACCTGCTAGAGGAATCTTATTGCCCTCATCGTCCTTTTGGCGGGAGGTAAGGGTGATGTTCAGGTCGCGGGCGACGACTACGGCATCCTCGGCAAAGGTCTCGTAAAAGTCGCCCACCCGAAATAGCAGCAATGTATCCGGGTACAGTTTTTTTTCCCGGTAATACTGCTCCATGAGGGGAGATAGCTTGGACATAATCCGCTTATGCTCGTGCTTCTCTTATCATATCGCTTTCGGTGCGTGCTTGCCGTCTCTTTGCATGCCTTACGATTTTCCAACCACAAATAACAAAATCGCTCAATTCAATTCAATAAAAATATTAAAAATAGTTACACAAGTGCCGGTTTCCCTGCACTTGATTTGCCCTAAGCCGTCTTCTCGCCCTCGGCGCTTCCTGTCCAGGAGTCGCCGCTCGTGGAAAATGCCAGGTACTCTCCCGTGGCATAGTCTCCGCTCAGCTCGAGATTGAGCTTGTATTGGACGATGGGATTAGAAGTGACCAGATTCAGCTCCAGGGTTGCATCGGCAACGGCTCCCGATACCGTCACATCCTGGGTGTTGTTGCCCTCTTTGATCTTGCCGGCTCCAAATACATCATTTCCCTTTTGGAAGATGGCCAGGTTCAGATCCCTCTCAACGCTATCGTTCAGGGTAAAATACCAGCTTCCGCCAGCATTTGCTACTTCCGGCTGGACGGGAGGCAGCTCAGTATCTGTGGCATTGGATGTGTTCGCGGCGGGTTCTGCCTGTTCTGCCGCAGTACTGGCTACTGCTACTTCGCTGGACGCCTCCGCTTGAGTTCTGGATGACTTGGCGCTGGCCCCGCCACCAGTTAATGTGCTGGGCATGGTCCAGTCCAGTGAACTCTTATTTTTATCGAGATCTCTTTGTGCCTGGGGTGTCGGTGCAAAGCCTGATGGATTCTTATATACTGTTACCCCTTCAGCGCTTATCATTTCATCTGCGTTGTAACTAGGATTACTCCAATCGACGCAAAGAGCCGTCACAGCCAGGAAGGCAATGAAAAGCAATGATGATAATATTAGAATTTTAAATCTCATGACATATCGACCTTCTTAGGAATGGTTTTTCTAGTCCTCATGAATGGATGCTTTCCGGTCGGGTTGACCTGGCTTATGTTCCATTCTGCCGCCATTCGCATTGCCATGCAGTTTATTAGTTGATAAGCTTAATGGTTGTACGACAAACAACGTTGTATTATCTTAAAAAATGGATTATTATTTAGTTGATCTTTCCCATAGCGATTCCTTTCCAGGGCACATATCTGACACTGTAGCCATGATAGTCGCCTGACAGGGATTTGCCGTTCATGGTCAGAGAAAGGTGGAAGAGCGTTAGGTCGTCGGAGAGGACGTCTAAATTCAGCTTGTTCCCGGTGACGGTCCCGGTTGCCGTGGCATTTTGAAAGCTGCTTCCCACGACAATTGTGCCCTTGCCGAAAACGACATCATTAGACTGGTACATCTCTAAAGCGACAGATCGCTCCAGGCTGTCCAGCAGATTCAGGCTCCAGGTACTGGTGGGACTGAGGAGCCTCGCCTTGGGCTGGGAGGGCTCTGAGTTTGCAATAGAGCCGGGCGGCAGATTCTTTCCCATTATCACCGGCGTGGCATTGCCTAACTGGTCTTGCTGATTCGGGCTGAAGAGTTCATCCCCCATGGTCTTTTTTATGTCCTGCATTGGATTCAAAGGATCATCTTGTGCAGCAACGCAGGCTGCCAGGAAAATAAGCATCAAAATGCTGGCCAGATATTTGATATTAGTATATTTCATTTTTTGCCTCCCATTAAGTCCGATAATAATGCACTTGCAAAAACAGAGAAAAAAAAAAATAAAACATAAAGAGTTGATCATTAAGTCAATAGCAGGCTCATTCAGAGCTTGCCTTTTGCACCTCGATCTTCTCTCCCGTCTTCATGCGCTTGATGATGCGTTTGGCCATCTCCGAGGACTTGGCCACCCGGATATCTCCTCTGCGGCCCACGGTGGCCGTGAAGATCGGCTCTACGCCTACGAAGACCTCCACCGACTCTCCGGCCATGCCATCCAGCCAGATGATGAGATGCTTGGCCGTCTCCTCCACCTTGGGCATTGCCAGGACGGGCGCATCCTGAGTGCGCACGTCGATGTGCAGTCCCAGGTTCTTCTCGATCTGATCGATGTTCTTGCCGGCCTTGCCTATCACTCTTGCCGCCTCATCCTGGGGAACGTGGATGACCGCAGATGAGTCGGTGAGCATCTCCACCTGGAAAGGGCCACGCACATGATGCGCTATCTCCTTCTCAATCTCGCGACTGGCCAGTCTCCAGGATGGAGAGGGCTTGCGACTCTCCTTGGACACGGGCATGACCACAATCTGCTCGCCATAGGAGTATAGCTCATACTCCGCCTGGCCCGTCTCAAAGTCCTTGACCACAATCACCGGCCGGGCCAGGTCCGCTTCCACCATGCCGGCGGGAACCTTGACCACGAACTCCACATCCAGGACATGGGTGACCTCGCCCTTCTCGATGAAGACCACCGTGTCTACCACCTGGGGGATCATGCCCATGTCCACGCGACCGAGAAGACGCTGCAAGGCATCGATGGGCTTGTTGGCATGCACCACGCCGATCATGCCCACGCCTGCCAGACGCATATCTGCGAAGACCTGGAAGTCGCGCGTCTTTCGCACCTCGTCGTAGATGGTGTAGTCGGGCCTGACCAGGAGCAAAATATCAGCCGAGGCTTCCATGCTGCCTTCCAGCGGCCCGTACTGGGTGATCTCCGGGGGAACTTGCAGATCGCGAGGAGACTCCAGGGTCTTGACCACATAGTTGCAGCTTAAGAGATACTCGGCAACTCCTGCGGCAAAGGTGGACTTTCCCGATCCGGGCGGACCGGCGATGAGAATGCCTCTCTGACTCTCCTTCAGCCTCTCTTTTAGCATGCTGCTATGCCGGTAAGAGTCAAAGCTCACCTTGGCCACCGGTCGCACGGCCGTTATCTCCAGACCGTCCGAGAACGGGGGCTTGGCTATGGCGATTCTCATGGGCCCGATCTGAATTACGGCGGCACCAATCTTCTCCATCTCCACATAGCCTTCCGGATCAGCCTTGGCCCTTTCGAAGATCTCGCGAGAGAGGTCTCTTAGCTCCCTTTCCGATAGCGGCCTCTCTCCAATTCGAACCAGGGAAAAGTCTCCCACATGGCCGCGTTTGGCCATGGGGATGGCACCCTCTTTGAGATGCACGGAGAGAGTATCCTCTGTGAAGTATTTCTCCAGGGATAAGGGTTTGATAGGCTCGCGCTGCGGCCGGACATACTCCACGTCCAGGCCCATAGCCTCAGCCACCCGGAACTGAACCTGATCGCTGGTAAGGAAGGAGGCGCCAAGTTCCAGGGCTACATCCCGAATCATGGCGTCTATCTCTCCCCCACCGGCGAGCTTGATCTGGTCTAAATTGGGCCTGATGCCCACATATTCCAGCTCGATCTTGCCCGTCTTGGCAAGTTCAGAGAGCTTCCTTAACTCCTCCAATCCTCTAAGACCAATATCTCGCCCGTGGTTGGCCTGAGCCTCCAGCTCGGCTACCACAGCTTCAGGTACAACGATCCTGCGGCCCTGCAGCTCACCGGCTTTAATCTTGGCAGAGACTCTGCCATCAATTACCACGCTGGTATCTGGCACTAACGGTTGCGCCATTGTCGAAAACATCCTTTAATCATCAATTATCATCTAGAAATAAAGCTAGAGATAGACTATATCCATCTTTCGCTTTTCAGCTATCCATTCCAGCACGTAGTCTATATCCAGTTGTCTTCTGGTCTGCAGACTGGATTGTACCACCATGATGGGACTGCTCTTCATAGCCTCGGATATCTTCTGAGAGGCCACTGCCCCAAACCCGGGATCTAGCCTTCTTAAGATGTGGAGCTTTATGTCGCTGCAGGCAAAGCCTTCATCGGTTCTATGCCCCAGTTCGATGCAGGTTTTTCCCTGCGAGGATTGCAGCCGAAAGGCTACGCTGTAGCTGGCAAATTTGCTCCGATCATAGAGCTTTCTCTCCTGGAAAGCAGGCCGCAGATCTTCTTCCATTATGACCGTGCCTAAAGTGATCAGATCCTGGGTAGCCACAGAGGAGTATTGGGGGCAGCCGGCCAGCTTAGATGCCGTGAGGTTTTTTAAGGACGCATCCTTGGCATGGCAGTATTCACTGTCATCTACCGCCCAGAAATCCCGGCTCAAAGGGAATGTGGCCGTTGCATAATTGTCGCAGCTTTTGCACTTCATCCCTATGACAACTTCCTTATTCAGGAACGGCGCGATGCCCTCTAAGATGACCAGAGCATCTGCGACGCGAAAGTCTGCTGCCTCTCCAAGGAACTTCCTGGCTTCTCGGACCGCAAAGAGTATTTCATTCCTGTTATCCATAGGCTATCCTCATACGCCGAGAGCCTGGTGCCCGGGCGGCATGAACTGGGGTGTAAGAAGAGCATCATACATAAGAACTTGCCGTGGCTCCGAAAGAGATATATTTACTCATCACTTTTTCGCGGAGAAGAGTAGATCAGCTCGCTAATAATTGGAGGTCAGCCCTTGAAAGAAATACGCTTACATGGTCGTGGCGGTCAGGGATCTGTCACTGCAGCCGAAATGATAGCCGTTGCGGCTTTTGAGGACAAAAGGTTCTCTCAGGCATTTCCGGCCTTCGGAGTAGAACGGAGAGGTGCGCCGGTAATGGCCTTTGCCAGAATTGCCGACACGCCCATCAGGATCAGAAGTCAGATCTATGAGCCGGATTACGTCATTGTGCAGGATGTAACCTTGCTCGATGTGGTGGATGTGGCAGCAGGACTTAAACCGACCGGGAAGATAATAATAAACACCGACCGGACCCGTGAGGCGCTCAAGCTTAAAACAGATGCCGAGGTCATCACTATCGACGCTACCAAGATCGCTATGGAGATCCTAAAGCGGCCTATTGTCAACACCACCATGCTGGGAGCATTTTGCGGAGCGAGCAAAGAGGTGGGGCTGGAGAGCATGAACAAAGCTATTTCAGAACGCTTTAAAGGGGAACTTGGCAAGAAGAACCTGCTCGCCATTAAAGCTGCCTTCGAGAGGGTATCTTAATGGCAATTAAAGCCGGAAGTTTGGTAGAAGCGTGCAGCACCCGCATGACAAAGACCGGTGCCTGGCGAACGTTCGTGCCCGTATTCGATCATGAGAAATGCATAAAATGCAGCCTCTGCGAGATTTACTGCCCCGAGGGCTGCATCCACCAGGAAGAAGGGCTCTTTGTCCCTGACCTGGACTACTGCAAAGGCTGCAGCGTGTGCGCTAACGAGTGCCCACGCATGGCGGTACAAATGGTCTTGGAGGAGAAGTGATGAGCGAGAAGACTGCTAATATGAAAGTGGTAGAGGGCTCTTATGCGGTGGCTCACGCGGTCATGTGCTGCCGGCCGGATGTGATCTCAGCCTATCCCATAACGCCTCAGACTCACATCGTGGAGAACCTCTCCCAGATGGTGGCGGATGGCGAGCTTGACAGCGAATTTTTGACGGTGGATTCCGAGTTCTCAGCCCTGTCGGTTTTAATCGGCTCAAGCGCGGCCGGTGCCAGAAGCTACTCCTCGACCACGAGCCAGGGCCTGGCCCTGATGTATGAGGTTTTGTACAATGTTTCCGGAATGAGGCTGCCTATAGTCATGAACGTCGCCAACCGGGCCTTGGGCGCGCCGCTCAACATCTGGAACGATCAGCAAGATGCCATAGGCGCTCGCGATGTGGGCTGGCTGCAAATTTACGTGGAGGATGTCCAGGAAGCAGTGGACGCCACGCTGCAGGCCTACAAGATCGCCGAGGACAAAGAGATTCGAACACCCATCATGGTCTGCATGGATGGATTCGTTTTAACCCACGTCTATGAGCCGGTAGAGCTTTTAGACAAGGAAAAGGCCAGGGAGTTTTTGCCCGCCTACCAGCCTGCCAATATCCTGGACCCGGCCAACCCCAAGACCTTTGGAGCCTTCGCCGATCCCTCCACTTATACGGAGTTTCGCTACCAGCAGTTCGAGGCTCAGCTAAAGGCTCTGGATAAGATTGAAAAGGTTGCTCGCGAATTCGAGGAGACCTTTGGAAGGTATTATGGTGGGCTCATCGACAGCTACCACGCAAAGGACGCTGAGATAGTAATAGTTACCTTGGGCTCGGTCATCGGTACCATCAAGGATGCCATAGATGCCATGCGCTCCGAAGGCAAGAAAGTCGGCCTGCTCAAGGTGCGTAGCTACCGACCCTTCCCGGTGCAAGCTCTGCGTAAAGCCTTGAAAGACGCCAGCGTAATCGCGGTTATTGAGAAGGATGTCTCTATCGGAAGCGAAGCAGGTCTGGTTACGGATCTTAAGGCAGCCTTCTACAACAGCAAAATCAGAACGCCCATCATCGGCTTTACGGCGGGCCTTGGTGGCCGGGACATCACTGTTAAGGATATCCGCAAGATCGTAGATAAGGCAGAGACTGCCCGCAAGGGAATAGAATTCGAGTTCGAGTTCCTGAATCTCCGGACGGAGATCCTTTAGGAGGCTAAAAGAATGGAAAAATCTTTGCTGGCACCAGGACATAGGGCCTGTGCAGGATGCGCTATGCCTACTACCATCAGGCTGGTTTTGGACGCAGCCGGACCCAACACCATCGTGGTCTCGCCCACGAGCTGCCTGGAGGTTACTACCACTCCCTTCCCGGAAAGCGCCTGGTGTGTTCCCTGGATTCACTCCTTATTCGAGAATGCGGCAGCAGTAGCCTCCGGCGTTGAGGTCATGCAGAAGCGCAAGGGTTTGGACACCAACCTGGTCATCATTGGTGGAGATGGAAGCACCTTCGATATCGGTATGGGTTCCAATTCGGGCATGTTCGAGCGTGGCCATAAGATTCTATATGTCTGCTACGACAACGAGGCCTACATGAATACGGGAGTGCAGAGAAGCGGCTCCACGCCCTTTTGCGCGCATACCACCACAACGCCGTCGGGCAGCCAGAGCCAGGGCAATCCCCGGCCCAAGAAGGACATGCCGGCCATCGCCTTAGCTCACAAGGTTCCCTACGTGGCAACCGCTTCCGTGGCCTATCCTGTGGACCTGAGACGAAAGGTCAAGAAGGCCTTGCAGGTGAATGGGCCATCCTATATTCAGGTCAATGCGCCCTGCATCACCGGCTGGACCTTTGAAGCCGGACTCATGATCGAGCTGGCGCGCCTGGCCGTGGAGACCAGTCTGTGGCCGCTCCTGGAATATGAGAACGGAGAGCTGACTGGTGTCAAGAAGGTGCATAGGCCCAAGCCTACGGAGGAGTACCTCAAGCTGCAGGGCCGCTACAAGCACCTCTTCAAAAAAGGAGAATGTGCGGGTATGCTGGGCCAGATCCAGGCCATGGCGGATGCGAATATCGCCAAGTACAAGCTGGTTGACTGAACATGTATGTGGGCCGAATTGTTGTAGTAGGCCAATGCCAGGGAAGGAGCTTTGTCGCCTACAGAGTCTCCTCCCGCTCTTTTCCCAATCGCAGGGCAGAGGTGCGCGGCCGGAGCATCATGGTCTCGCCCCAGGACAGCGCCGACTTGGCCCGTAATCCCTACATCGCCTACAACTGCATTCGCGTCGGCAGCAACAATGCAGGCGATTTTGCGGTTGTAAGCAATGGCACTCATACCGACATGATTATGGAGAGAATCCAGGATGGTCAGCGGCCAATGGACGCCCTGGCTCTGAGTCTAGCAGCTTACGGCTATGAGAGGGACGAGCTTGACACCCCACGCATAGCGGGCGCGGTGCGAGGGGATCGATGCTGGCTGGGCATTGCCAAGAGGGATGAGCTTCGCGTTAAGGAGTTCAAGCTGGAGGGGGCCTTGGCCTTAATGGTTGCGACTTATGAGAAGACCGACTTTGAGGCCACCGCCCTGGGGGGCAGCAGTGCCGGTGAGATTGCCCGCCTGGCGTTTGATCTGCCCCTGGAGAGGCCGGTCTGTGCGGCGGCGGCCTGTGCCCTGCCAGAGGGGCAGGGCAGCGGATATGATCTGGCGGTTTACAATCCGAAATAGATGATGTAGTTGAGGGATGTTATGGAAATCAATGGTGTTCTGATTGAAGACACCTTTGCCGAAGGCTTTCCCATAAAGATGGCAAGGGTGCAAATCACAGCAGTGACGGAGCGCTGGGCTCTGGAAGCGGCTCGTGAAGCCACGGGATTTGGCACGTCCGTGATAGGATGCTCGGCAGAAGCTGGCATCGAATGCATTGCAAGTGGAGACGAGACGCCGGACGGTAGACCCGGGGTCAATATCCTGATATGCAATATGGGCTACAAGAACCTGGAGAACTCACTGCTCTTTCGCCTGGGCCAGTGCGTGCTGACCGCACCTACGGCAGCGGCTTTTTCCGGCATGCCGGATGCGGAGAAACAGTTTGATACCGGCAAAAAGCTCAGCTTCTTTGGTGACGGCTACCAAAAGCAAGTCGAGCTGTTTGGCCGCAGCGTCTGGAAGATTCCCCTCATGTCGGGAGACTTCATCGTCGAGCAGAATTTCGGGGCAGTGGACGCAATTGCGGGCGGCAATTTCCTCATTTTCGCCCAAAATCAGGCGGCAGGCTTGCTGGCGGCGGAGGCGGCCGTAAATGCCATCGGCAAAATCAAGGGCACCATAACTCCATTTCCCGGAGGCATTGTGGCCAGCGGCTCCAAGGTGGGCTCCAAGTACAAGTTCCTGAAAGCCTCCACCAACACAGCCTTCTGCACGTCGCTACGCGAGGACGGGGTCTGCACTTTAGCCGAGGATGTCTCTGCCGTCTTTGAGATAGTAATAAATGGCGTTAGTAAAGAGGCCATTTCCGCAGCCATGAAGGCGGGCATCAATGCCGCCTGCCATGTGCCCGGTGTCCTAAAGATCAGTGCCGCCAACTACGAAGGCAAGCTCGGTACTCACCAGTTCCCGCTATGTGTGGTGCTGGAGTAGATGAGATAAGCGAATGGCAATTCAAGAGGTCATTGATACCAAGGAAAAGATAAAGAACTGGCTGGTCCAGGAAGGGCTATTCAAGGCAGAGGATCAGCCGGAGAATCTTTACTTTCAGCTTGCAGCAGAGTTTCCCGCACAGTCCGGCCGGCATTTGTCCATTATTCAGCCTAAAAACCACGAGGACATGATCGTAGTCTTCAGCCGGATAAGGCTGGCCGATGCGCACCAGATGGCTCTGTCCGCTATGCCTCCCAAGGAGAAAGAGCGATTGCTCTGGCAGATGCGCTATGATCTGCTCTTCCAGGATGCAAGCTTTGAGATAGAGCCGGCAGGAAGCGATATGCAGAGCATTCGTTTCACGCGAGAGATCTATTATGATGGTCTCACCAAGAACGAGTTGATGCAGGCCATTAGGAATAACTTCAAATGCGAGCTTTATGTGGTCTGGAAGTTTCAGGAGATCTTTGGGGGAGGGCCGACAAACAGGATTGCGGGCCCGCCCGAGCCGATGTACAGCTAAGATATCTCGTAGGTCACAGTCACGCTGGCTGTGATCTCCATCTTGCCTGGCAAAATTGGTGTGGCAACGTCAAACGCCGCGCTCCTGGATGCGGCACCAACATATCCGTAGCCCTCCGATATCTCCAGCACCATTCCCAGCTTCACCTTTGCTGCCTTGGCGGCAATCTCTGCTTTCCTCTGGGCGTCCTGGATGGCCAAAGTCAGGGCCAGGTCTTTTTGCGGCCCGGGATTTTGCAGGTCGAATGTAACCTCCTGGATGCTGTTTGAGCCTGCCGATACGGCGGCATCCAGTACCCATCCCACGTCTGTGGTATTGTTCAGGTTCACGGTTACTGTATTCGAGGCTACAAACAGCGGGGCTTTTTGCTTCTCTCCTGCCGTGACCGGCACATCCTGAGGCTCCGTGCCCAGAGTATAGCCGCTGGTCTGAATTTCACTTTCGGTAATTCCGGCAGTTAGCAATGCGGTTATGGTCTCATTCATTTGCCTGGCATTTTCCGTTGCAGCAACGGCCGCGCTGGCGTCTCGTGTCTGCACGCCCAGCACAATCGTCGCCCTGTCCGGAGCGGCACTCGCTTTGCCTTCACCCTGCACTATCAGCTTGGACACATTATTCTCTACGGCGTTAGCTGACGCGGCTACCAGGAACAGGAGCAAAATTCCCAGAAATACTATGCGTATATTTTTCATGATAATAGAATCGGTCTAAAAAGCTTTATAGATTATGCCCGGCAAACGTTTGATTGATCAATGCTTCCTGATTTGTGATTTTCAAAAAAATAGTAATAATATTTATATTTCGAACTCATAGGTTACTATTACGTAGGACGTGACATCGACCATTCCGAGCTGTGCCGAGCTGCCGTAGTAATCGTTAAGGGCAAGCGGATAGCCGTAATCTGATATGTCCAGCACCTTTCCTAAACGCAATCCCTCCGCGGCTGCCATTCCTGCGGCATTCTCTTTGGCATTGGCCACCGCTTTTTGGCGAGCCGCTGCTGCGGCCTTGCCGGCATCGCTTAGACCGTATCCCGCGACATCAGCCTGGGCCCCGGCGGAGCGGGCCGCTTCCAGTACCTGTTTGATCCTGGACGAATCGGTGCTCTTGAGACGGACGATCAATGATCGCTCTAAGGAAGAGGCCTGAGCGGTGTTATTCTCGCATACCGTGCTGTTGTTAACTCGCTTGCAGACCTTGCTGGTGGACTGAAAGCTGGAAACCCCGCTGGACTGGCCCGGCAAAATCTCCTCATCTTTGACGCCTGCCGCCTTCAGAGCATCGATTACCCTGCCCATCTTCTCCTGGACAGCCGCCTGGGCTTGTGTCATATTATTAACGTTGCTCTCCACAGAGATGGAGACAGTCGCCGTATCCGCAGGAACTGTCACTGTTCCCTCGCCCACAATGGTCAAAGTGGGATTAGTGCCCACTGCCATCGCTGGGTGCAGGGCAGTGATCATGATGCCAAATATCAGAACTAACCACTTCATTTTTAATCCCCAATAGGCGATAGTTTCCAAAGATAT
>SESA01000086.1_pt1 | contig 60708 bp, 89 predicted proteins | sample 3171451 | NCBI WGS metagenome assembly SESA01 (sample SAMN06051862, study PRJNA518727) | freshwater metagenome | biome: subpolar coniferous forest; feature: holomictic lake; material: water; isolation source: holomictic Lake 227, 8 m depth | place: Canada: near Kenora, Ontario | collected...
TTCCTTCAGTAGTTGTGCACGTGAAATAGCCATGATTTATCTCCTTATGCGCCAGTGGCAGAGTAGTAACCATGTAGACCTTGGTTAAATTTAACCAAAATCTCAGGGAACTGGGTGAACACAAGCGTAGAACTTGCAACGAATGCTGTTGCTGGTGCTTGGTCTAACACAACAGAAGTTGCGCCAGCGGCAGCAGCAGTAGCGACAAATGAGCCAGATGAAATGATTTGACCATTTGCAGCCAGAGAAGCAACGTCAGTTCCTACAGGAAGAGCGTAAGGCAATGCAGAACATGTAACCGTAGCAGTAGAAATACTGGAGTAGGTTGCGGTTCCCAAACTTACAGAAGTCTCAGGCACAACGCCAATCATACGCAAAGGCAGAGTGGTTGTTACTGGGGTTGCTGATGGAGCCAACACAGCGTTTGCTGAGTTGCCAGTGTTGGTGCTTCCAGTGTTATTGATAGCAGAAAGGTTAGTACCAATCATTGCAATCGCACCAGAGGCAACAGTAGTTCCAGAAGAACATACAACAGCCTTGAACACAGCATCAGGGTCGTCAGAAATATAAGCCTGACAATCACCCGCTAGGGTTCCTGAGGGCCAATATTGTGCAAACTGCTTTTGTTTAGTTACTGGGTTTGTGTATGTACATCCCAAGAAAATACCAACGGTCTGGTTTAAGCCAGTGCCAGTAGAAACGGAAGCCCTTTGGAGGCGACCACGAGAGAGAACAACGAAATCGCCATAAAAAATATCAGTTGCGTATCCGTAAATGATGGGGTACATGCGAGTACTTCCAGCAAAAACTTGACCGCCTAATAGATTTATCGGCTTTAGCCCGTAAGGGGCTGAAACGACAGGATAAGCCATTTTAGATGCTCCTAAATTTAAGTTCCTTTACCAAAACTTGCCGAAGACTTGCTCTCTTTAAAGAGCGGCATCCGTGGGTCGCTTTGGCGCATAAGGTTGTTGTCCACAGCCTCCGTCTGTTGTCTTGTCAAGTCATCGTAGTATTTAGCACGTTGTTCAACAAACTCTTCAGGAGTTTTGCAAAGCAATAACCCACCAATCTCAATATTGCCGTTAAAACGACTATTGGGGTCGATTAGCAGTTTAAACTTCGGTTGCTCTTCCATCTTTACTGGTTCGTAACCTTCCCTCATTGCTTTGGAAATATTACGTGGGTCAGCATTATTTAAAAGAGAAACACGAATCCATCTGTACTTGTAACCGGGTTCCTTATCAGGTTCTGGAAGGAGTTCAGGGGGCATCCACTGCTTGGGGCGCTCCACTAAAGCACGAGTTTCAAGTTCACGGGTTTTTTTGTTGGTCGTCATTTTAGGACTCCATTTTTAGCACGGCTTGTGCATATTGTTCAGGGGTAAGTCCCAATTTCTTAGAAATCGCCATCTGAGATTGCGTCAATCTAATCTTTTTGGGGGATGTGCTACGGGTTGCTGGTGCAACGTTCGTGCTTGGGCGTGTACGAGGTGACTCGTTTGGTTCTGTGTCGGTCTCAAATTTCTCTGGGAACCGTTGTCGCATTGTATTATCAATGCGTCTGTAATACTCTTGTGATGATAATACCACGCCCTCTTCTTTAAGTTGTTCGTGCAAGGCTAACGCCATGCCTGTCATCAACTTATCTTGACCAAACCATGTGTTTTCTTGTTGCCAAGCAACCGCACTTGGGTCAGAACGTGGTGCTGCCACCTCTTGCCTTGTTTGTACTACAGGATTCTCTACTTGTAAAGGGGCTGGCTTAAAGTTTTTAACCTTTTCCTGTTTCATGGAAACTTCGGTTAACTTTTGCTGCGCCTCAAGCATTTTTTCCGTATCGCCAGACTCATGGGCTTCACGATATTCTCGTTTAGCCTGTTCCATTTCCATTTGCACGGTCTTGGTAACAGTCTGCAAGATACTCTTTTCGTTCTCATTGAGGTGATTTTTGAGTCTTTTATTCTCTTCCATCACTCGTTGAGCCAACGATAAAGCCTCTTGTTGCTCCCTAAACGCCTGTTCTTTATCACGTCTTTCATCGTGAGCAAGTTTTTTCATCTGCAAAAGTTTCTTTTTAACCTTTGCCGAATAGTCGGTTAGTTCGTCCTCGTAGAGTTCTTCCTTGACACTCTCAGGAAGTGGGTCTACTCGGTCTTGTTCTGGTCTATCGTCCTCAATTTCGATTTCGATATTTACTTCTGGCTTTTCTTCCCCTTCTCTGGCGACAATTTCTGTCCCCTCGTCAGGAAATTTAAAACCGGGCTTTTCAAATTCTGGCATTTTGTACGCTCCTTATTTGCGTTTGATTCCTCTAGGGTCGTCCACGGTTCCTTCCACAGTGTCATCATTAATCATGCGGAAGTCTTTGCCATGAATGACAAGACGTGAGCCTGAGTTGGGACGCACTAGGACAAAATCGCCCTTTTTACACCACGCTCCAGAGGGGAAACGGGCGGGGTCTTTGTAGCAATCTGGACCTAAATCCACTACAAATAGGACAGTTGTAAGCATTTCTTCATGGCGCATGGTTTCAGCGGCTTTGATGATGCCGACTTCACTGCCATCCATTTCTTCATCGACTTCAGGAATAGCACAAAGAATGTGGTATCCGCTTGGGCGAGGAAGTTGTTTTGCTTTTTCTTCAACAGTTTTGTTGATTGAACCAATAATTACGGGGTTGTCTGGATTGGTAGCCAGTAGGATTTCAGTCGTCATCAGACTCCTCAAGGTTTTTTTGTAGGTCTTGGATGTTTAAACGGGCAGTAAGAAGACCTTTTATCTCACCAACCATTGCTTTGTACTCCACGTAGTCTTTGGCGCTTCCGCTACCCAAGGCTTCTTGAAGTTGTGCCACTTTGTCATCTATCTTTTCAGATAAAAGTTTTAAGATTTTGTCGTTCATCTGTTGCCTTTATTAATTCGGGCATTTTCTTTGGCTACCTCTACGCCAAGGCGCAATTTTTCTAGAGCCATTTTTTCTTGTGATTCAATAGCATGGCGTTCTGCTTCTGCTTGAATCTTGGTTTGTTCGGACTGAGCCTGTTGCTGGATACGCATACGCTCGGTCTCGATTTGAGCCATCTTCGCTTGGGAATCGGCTGCATCTTTTTGCGCTTTGCGCTGGGCATCTTGCTGTTTGACTTGCAGTTCTGCCTGTTGCAACTGGATAAGCGGGTCTTGTTGTTGCTCTTGAGCCTTCTGTTGTGCTGCTTCGCCCTTGTGGATTTCCAACAATTGCTGGCTTGCCGTGGCAACCAAGCGAGAAAGTTGAACCTCGATAACAGGAGGAAGTGGCTTGTCTGGCTCTGGCAGAGCAACGCCCAGTTGTTTTTCAATTTGCGAACGGTACTGGAATCCCAAGTGTTCAGCCATGTGCGCTTGAAGAGCCGCCATGATTTGATTGGCTTGTGGGTTTTGTCCTATGGTCTTAGTCACCACAGGGTCAGTCATAAATGCTTGGTGCGCTGCAATATGGGCATCGTGGTCTTGGTAGATAAACGCCTTCATTGGTTTACCGTTGACCGCATTCATGTTCTCGCTAATTGGGTCTAGCGGTTGTGCGTCATCGTCCAGTTTGACCAACTTCTCTGCGTTCTTAATCCCCAGAACGTCCAACATCTGGCGGTGCAAATAGGCTAGGTCATAGAGTTGTGGCGCTGTTTGCGCCAACTGGATAACCGCTTGGTATTGAACAACTTTCTGCGATAGCGTAGCAGCGTTCGGGTCCGACACGGGAATAACATCCACCATGTCGTAATCGGACTTTTTAGCCTGTCTATCACCCTGCGTAGGTTCATATGGATACTCCTCTGGTGTGTAGTCACGAATGATGTCTTTGAGAAGTCGCAACTCTTGTTTGAGTGAATAATGGATACGGGCTTGTACCGCACTCATTACTTTCATGGTTCGCTCAAGGATTGCCAGAGTTGTACCCACTGGGGAGTTGGCAGACATGTCCGATATTTGGATGTCAGCCGCTCCAGCGAATCTACGCCCCTCTTCCACAATTTGGTTGAGCAAGGACATCAAGACTTGACTTGGCTCCTTGTAGGGAAGAGTCATTATGTTGTCTTTGATTGTCCCGCTTGGTACGTCCACGTCACGGAATTCTGCTGGCGCTATTGGTGTATCGTCACCTTTGACTCGCAGACCCCGTGTTTTGAAGCCACCGGGAAGGTTTGACAAAGTTCCTGCGTCAACCAGTTGCCTGATAAGAGAAGTACCAGACTTAGCAAAAGCACCGACAAGATGGATAAGCCCAAAGCAATAAAAACCAAAGCCCGGCACGTATCCATAATGGACAAAATGAGTTCTCTTTTGGTAGGTCTTGTCGTCTTCTTTCCAGTTCCTGCGAATAGAAAGACACTTCCTGCTACCTTTTTCAATCGTAACAACATACGGTAAAGCGATGCCAGTAGGTTCACCATCTTTCCCCTTGTGTTCGTAGCCTTCCAAATCAAGGTTTACGTGCATTTCCAATAACTTATAGCGGTCATCGGTAGTAGCCCTAAAGCCCATCTTTTCAGCAATTTTCTTTTCCACCTCGTCCATTGTGTTGTTGGGTTCACCTAAATCACAATCTAGGTAAAAACCAGCAACTTGGAGTCTGCGAATCTCGTTTTCTGTTTTACGCATAACATGTGTTACACGCTCCGCACTTTCTAGGTTGGATGCACCATAAGGTACAACCACGTCCTCTGCGGGTAGGAATATGGCGGCTGGGCGTTCAATGTTAGGGTCGTAATAAACCTTCTTGAAAGCATTACCAGCAAGACCCAAGCCCCATAGCATGCGCTCAGTCTCAGGTCTGTACTCAACCATCACATCTGTAATTTGGTAATTCATGTCGTTTTGGACACGCATTGCCGCATCTTTTTTCTCTGCGGTTTCTTTGCCAACAATCTCAGTCTTAACTGGTCCGCTGGCTGGCAGAATTTCCATAATGGTTTCTGCTTGGAACTTAACTAACGCCTCGGATAGTAATGGGTGGTATACCCCGCAAGCCCCAGCCCAAGGGTCGGTGCGGTCTTCAATCTTCATTCCAAGGAGTTCTAGACCATCAACATAGGTCTGCATCCAGTCTCTGCGGGACGATACGTCATCGTCATAGTCGCCAATGAGTTCTTCAACAATAGATTGAATTACATCATCGTTTAAATATTCTGCAAGGTTGTCATCAAAACCTTCTTCATCCAAGCCTTCAATGTTAATTTCCATACCATCGATATTGATGTGAACTGACTCTGGGTCTTCAATTTCTATTTCAATATCGGGTGCTTCGTCAAGGCTTTCGATTCCTTGGGGTGCTTGGTATAGACTTTTTTCTATCGACATATGAATCCTTAGTAGTACGCCACTTTGCGTTTAAATGGCTTAATATCGTCTTCACGGTCACTGTTTAAACGAAGAAAGCCACCTTTGCGAAATCTTAACAGAGCCTGACTTGTTGAGTCTACTAAGTCATCATGGTCGCCATTAGGAAAAGAGGCGCACTCCTCCATGACCTCGTCAGCCCAGCGAGTATCAGGACACCACACCATTCCTGATGAAAACAAATCAGAAACAGCGTTTACACGGGCTATCTTATCACTACCTTTGCTTGGTGTGTACTCTTCTACTGGGATTCCCATCTGCCTTAGTTCGTAGATTAAAGGTGCTCCCGCTGCTCGTTTTTCTACAATACAGGTATCTGGCTCCCATTCTTTGTACTGGTCAAACGCCCTACGCTTTAGTTCTGGGAATTCCATGCGTTCTTTGACCGCATTGAGCAAAATAATATTGGCACGGCTTTCTCCGTTTTTATTGGGGAGGTAGAAGATTCCCCATGTGGTACAGGCTGAGTAGTCGGCTCGGTTGTTTTTCTCGAAAGCAGTATCCCAAGATTGGATGGTGTACTCGATAGGAGGCGGGGAATCGTCTTCCCAGATTTTCCACATCTCTCGTTTGATGATGGCTCCCTCTTCGGAGGTAGGGTTTTGCTGGTACTGGGCTTCCCATTTTCCAACTGGGAGTTCTGCTTTGATGGCATGAAGTTCCTTCTCGCTCCAAAATTCGGGCCAAAGTGGCTTACCGCTGGGCATGAGCGCAGGAAATTCAATCACTTCCCAATCATCCCCGTCCCTCTTGGCAGCGTTCGCAAGAATCTGCCCCGTCAGGTCTTTCTTTGACCAACGTGTCATAACGATAATGATTGCCCCTCCCGGTTGCAAGCGCTGGCGAGGACCAGAGTTGTACCATTCAAACACTCGGTCATAGACTGCCGCAGTTCCCTGCATGGCTTCTTGCTCGGAGTGTGGGTCGTCAATGATTAAAAGGTCAGCGCCCTTACCCGTTACAGCGCCCCCAACACCAATAGCGAAGTAGTCACCGCCTTTGTTGGTGTTCCAGCGCCCAGCGGCTTTGGAGTCTGTGGATAACTTGGTGGGGAAAATAGCCTGATACGGTGGCGTATTGACCAAGTTCCTGACCTTACGACCAAAACCTACCGCCAGTTCTGCGGTGTGAGCGGTCTCAATAATCTTTTTCTCAGGGAATTTACCTAGAAACCAAGCGGGAAGAAGGTAAGAAGCGAACTCAGACTTGGTGTGTCGAGGCGGCATATTGATGATGAGGCGCTTTAAACTGCCTTCGGCTACCCGCTCAAAGGCTTCTGCCATGTCCTTGTGGTGCTTTCCCGGTATGAATGCCGCCCACATTTCCTTAACAAAGGGGATGAAATTGTTACGGCAACGTTCCTTCTTGTCCTCGTTAAAGAGTGTCTTGATTTTGGTAACGTTCGGGTGGTCTGGCGGCAGGACATCCAACAGTTCTCGATACTGCGTGATTTCCTGTTGGGTCAGAAGGGTCACAGATTGACTACGTGTTTGACTGAGTTATCTACCACTTTCATGGAGCGAATCATATGGGGCTTAATCTGGAGTAGCCCCCGCTCTTTCAGGGAGTGGATATGGCGGTGGATGTTTGATTTGGAGCGCATGCCCAAACCTTGGGCAATCTCGGAGTAGGAAGGGGAGAAGCCCTTCATCTTGATAAAGGCTTGGATAAAGTCGTAGACCAACTTCTGTTTTTCAGTCATTCTGATACTCCTCACGTTCAATGCGTTCAGCGATTTCTCGTTTACGCCAACTGGGTTTAATCTCTGCTAGGAGTTCTTCGTTAAGAACTTTAATGAGAATCCTCTGTTCCTCTGCGCTCAACTCATGGCATTCTTCAACGAGTTGGACAAAACGCAGATTCATAGTGGTTCTCCCGAACAAAGTGGTAACGTTACCAATTGTACACGAACATTGTTTAAACGTTCAAGGAGTTGTTATGTATAAAAATTAATGTTTTTTATACATGACATTGCAAACATGTATACCAACACGAATGGAGATTGCAAGGCTGGGCGACAAGAGCCAGCATTAAGACGCTCAATCCCCATGCGTGATGGAGCCATTGTCTGGGATTTGCACCCAGTTACCTTCCCTTGTCGGGCTGTGCTTCGCTAGTGCACCCCCAATGGCGTATTGATTGTAAACCTAAATACGAACGATTGTAAAGTTAACGAGACTCCCCGTTATAACGCCAGTTTTGGGGATAGGTCTTCTTCCCCTCATCAATGAACGCTTCGTATGCGTCCAACAACTGGGTTGTTCCAAACTGGTCTGTAAACCAATTCATGGATTTAATGACATCAGATTCGCTGATGTTTATACCGTTCTTAGTCAAAGCATACAGAAGACGGGCGATGACCCAATCCTTCTCTCTCATCTTTTTACGTTTAGCCATTGGTTTTCTCCTCATTCGTTAGACCAGCCCATTTGCTTGGCAATGGTCGCTTGTTTGGTTTGCTCATGCGGTCAAGGTTATCCACAGGCTTTTGTTCAAACGGGTCATAGCAAGGGCATCCACGGACATAGCATGCCTCGTCCATAAGCGGCACATGCTTCTCCAAGATGTTCGCAATCTTGTACCTCAATACAGAACTGGCATGGTGTAGTACTACAGCCTCCGATAGTTCTTCAATCAGTTTTTGATTCTGTTTGTAGTGGGCTATGTTTGCTGGGTACTGCTCAGTCATGCTTGTCCCCTTGTTCTGATTGCTTTGGCGTATCCATCAAGTATTGTTGCTGTGTAATTTTGAAGCCATACATCGCTTTTAAGTCCACCCAAATCTGTTCTCTCAAGCAACTTTGCACACGCCTCACGCTCTAATTTAATGGCAACATCAACTGCTTTTTCTGCGGCATCCATAGCAATAACACTTATGCGCTCACGCTCTGCTTTGACCGCTTCATCAATTAGGTCTTGACAGCGTGGCATTGCCTGATAAAGCAGGTCACGAAAAAAGTCTATTGGCAGCGTTACTTCTTCTGCGCCTTCCGCTCGCTGCAAGTGAGACATCAAAATTTCTTTTGGTACTAAGTTCATAAAGTCACCCCTATTGCAAAACCAAGCCATGCCAGTTCAATCCAAAATTTACCTTCAATACTGAACGCTAATGTGGGCAATACAAAAACGACACTACTGTTTAATCGTGTGTATACATTCATGTGTTCTTCTCCTTGAGTTTGGCTTCTATGGCTCGGGCTATTGACACTTCTATCTTGCATTTTGAACAAGCACCACATACCCCACATGGGCTTGACCCGTCATCGGACTCATCATAAATTTCATACAACTCTTCCTCCGTCAACCCAACCCAAGGCTTCTTGTACTCTTGGATGTCATCGTTATCTTCTGCTTTTAATTCGTACTCTATTTCTATGCTTTTAGTCATGTTTGGCTCCTTTTACTTCTACCCTTAACAAATTCTTCTATATGGTCAAGGGCTAGGTTATAACCATCTTGGAACATGTAGTTAGGTGCTTCAGAGTCATACAAGGCTTCAATTGTTTCCAGAACTGCTATGCGTTCTCTTTCTCCCGTTTCCTTTTCTACCAAGTCTATACGCCCCTTGATACTCTCCACCTCAAATAACGCCTCTGTGAGTTTCTTCTCAAGACGTTCGTAGTCCGTCATAGGAACGTACGCTATATGATTTTGTTCAATCTCTTGACCAAGCCTTTGCACTTCATACATTGCTTGTTCCCGCTCTATCCGTTCAAACTCTTCATCCTCTGGTGTCTTCATACAACCTCCATAAAGAATAGATTAACGCCACGAACCCTATGAGTGCCAACCAGTGCACATGGAGTATCCAACCGTCAATCAAGACAGCCATCCAACCCAGACCATTGACAACGCCCCACTGAAATCCATTAAGTTGTTTCACGTGAAACCTCCTGCAAAAAATATATACCCCCTACCCCTACCGATTTGAAAACACAAGGGGGGTGTTTTAGTATATCAGAACGTTCGCTTAGTATAGGGAATACTGATGGGATGTGGGAAATCGAGCGTATACGTGGGCGGGTGAGCACGTTCGCATATGGCGGGTGGGCAGGTAGTGGGTCACGCACATCACGCATCGCACATGCCGTACCCTGTTTAAACTGTTCGCACATACGCATCACGATTTCAATTTAGTAGTGGTTTGCTCTTGCTTGACTTGAGCAGTTCAAGTGATGACTCCAGTTCTTTCTTGAGTGAGTCCACGTTGACCTCTTCTGTCTTGCTCTCTACTTTGTCGGTGAACATGCCTATCGCTCTGCCCATCAGTTCGAGTGCTTTCAGTTTGTCACTCGTTCGTTCGTTCGCTCTCTCAGCGTGGTTGAACAGTTCCGACATGATGTGCCTACGTGTGGCTTGATGGTCAGCGATGACGTTTTCTTTGAGGGTCTTCCAAAAAGACTCAAGTAATAAACTGATTCGTGGGTCTTTCAAAAGTCGGTTCGCCTCGCTGACGATTGATGCCTCACCCATATTCGAGCAGTCGTATGCTCTTCGATACGCATCGTTGGGTGAGAGACCTTGGACGATATTCGATGCGAATGCTTGCATCTTTGCAGTAAGTCTCTTGTCTCTGCCTTGACTGTCTGTAGTCTCTTCTTTATGTACGCCTCTTGGTAGTCCATTCTTCTTTGTCTTTATCTCTACTTGAGCAACGGCTGACCGCATGTCTTCGACATAAGCCCCCGCTTGCTCTGTGCTTGCATCGTTCTCGCTCTGAGTGCTTGCGTTGTGTGTCTTGCTCTTTTGCATGGTTTCAATCCCCTTAGTGCGTTGAATGTCTGTAGTCACTCCATGACCACTTCGCCTCATATGGTTGACGTTTAAACAGAGACTGTCAACAAGGTTCGTGCTCTGTTCGCAGACTGTTCGCAACATCACCACGTCAACGTCACTCATCGCTCTATCACTACCCTACAACGCCTGACCATTCCGCTACGCTGATGACCCGCTTTTGAAAACGACAGGCTCATGCGGTGAGCCTCTAGTCTCAGCGTTTAAACCTCGCTCGTTTGAATTGCTCACCCTTGGGTGTGCAAATCAAAGTCTGCCTGTTTAAACATCCAGTAGCAGTTATCCCATGCCTGTGGATAAGTCAAAGTTGTTCACAAAATTGTGGATAACTTATTGAAAACAAAATACTTCAAACCTCGTATAACGAACGAATGCAAGCACGTCAATGGGGTAGGTGCTTGCACCCCCGATAGGCGCTTGTAGACCCTTTAAATCGGTCACCATAGATAAAAGTACTCATCGCATTTAATCCTGACTAAGTTGTAGGGTCTTTCGATAAAAGTATTTGACCCAAACGTTTAAACACGTGCTATTATTCAATCTCGTTCGGTGCTTGCATTGAACGACACAGACCACTTTGATGAGAGATTCGCAACCTCTCTAGTGCGAGCAAGAAAGCCCGATTGGTACAGGCTCTCAACGTGTCACCCACCTACACATACAGGGGACAGACAGAGAGACATCAGCCCAGTTGACTACGTCAGACACCTACGCTGACTGTCTCACTCACGCCTACCACTTACCTATCAGGGGGCAAGCAAAGACAGTCTGCTACTCATCGCAGTAGGCGCAAGGCTCTGACTCCATGCATCACCCTCGTGAATAAGGGTGACGAGATTCCATCTCGTTGCATATGCTTTCAGCGTGTGCAATAGGATGCAATCACCATTCGGTGTACATCAATTTTTTAGGAGGCTATCACTATGGATTCATTCAACGCAGTTGGTATCGCAGAGGGTTTTGTCGAGTGCGATTCGGAGGAGCAATACCTCCAAGCGTGGCAAGAGTTGGTCAATACTGGTCTTGCTTGGAAGTTGCAAGGTTGGTTCGGACGTACCGCTACCGCTCTCATCGAGCGTGGTCTCATCGACTACCCATCATCAAATTAAGGAGACATCTTGAAAAAACTGTTCGAGTCTTTTGTTGTTGTTCTTTCCCTCATCGTGTTCGTTCTCTTTCTGTTCGTGTTCATTCTCGATTGGACAGGCGGTTGCGGTGAGTCTTATGTTTACGCTGATGGCACACGTCACCTTGGTGAATGTGTCGGGCGTGAATTTATTTTGTCAAACTTAGGAGGCATTTTTAAATGACATCACGTGAAGAATGGCTGACGCAAGCCACAGACGAATTGCGTCCTGTATTCGATGCGCTAGGCTACCCGCTACCCGCAAAGATTCGTGTTACTTGTGGGTTTCCATCCCGCCATGCTCGTTCGCTCAATCGTGCTATCGGTGAGCACCACTCAGCGAGAGCATCCTCTGACGGCACAGATGAGATTCTCATCTCGCCTGTGGAGGCTGACCCTTTCGAGGTGTTCGGCATCCTCGTCCACGAGTTGGCTCACTCTGCAACCGATGGCGATGGTCATCGTGGGCGTTTCCCTCGACTCGTTCGCAAACTGCAATTGGAGGGCATCCCATCTAAAACCAAGATTGGTGACCGCTTTCGCTCTGAGTTCAGTTCGCTTGTGTCATCGTTGGGCGAGTACCCACATGCTCGTTTAAACGTCCATGCTGACCGCAAGGTTCAGTCAACCCGCATGCTCAAAGCCACGTGCCCATCGTGCGGTTACACCATTCGCTTGACAACCAAGTGGGCTGACCAAGGTCTGCCAACGTGCCCAAGTGACGGCAACACTTTTGTTCTTTAATCAATTCAAGGAGGCTTAAACCATGAGTTCAAATATTTCCCTTACCCTGTCTAAACTTTCTCTGCCTGTGCTGAACACAGTTCTCACCAACAGGGGGCAGAAATTTCACATCACCAAGGTTGAGGCACTCAGGGCAGTTCGTGACCTCATCGACACAGGCGTTGTCACTCTGTCTGAAGTCGAGACTACTGTGCCATCACAGGCATCGTCACTCGCAACCAATGCACGTGTGGACGATGACGTGCGGTCAAAAATCTTGCAGACGCAAACCGACATTGCCAAGGCAGTCGAGGGCGTGACTCGTGTTCGTGAAGTTGCGAACGAGTTACTCGATGCGAACCTCAAGCAACAGACTGCGAACGAGCAGAAGTTCAACGAATTGCAGACTCGTTTAAACAACGCAGTCACATCGATTCAAGGCGTGGACTACGGCAAAGTCGAGTCGGTCATTCGCACTCAGGTCTCAGACTTGTTTGAGTCTTTCCGCAAGGTCACGCCTCGTGAAGAGGTTGTCACCATCGCCAACGCATTGCCCAAGTGCGAACGTAAGACTGCTCGTGAAATCTTCGGTGACGTGTGCACGTACGAGCACGATGGTCAAGCGGTTGACTTCTCTGCTCTTGAGATTGAGGTGTGGGCTGACGCTGACGCACCCGCTCGTGTCGATGACTACATCTTCAACCCTCAACACTTGCATCAGTCACTCATCGCACTCGATGACCCTCTGCCTGACAACGTGTGGCTTGCGGGTGAGCGTGGTACAGGCAAGAGCGAGTTCGTTGCACAAGTTGCATCACGCCTTGGACGCAGATTGTTTCGTGTGAATTTTGACGAGGCAATCGAACGTGCTGAGTTCATCGGGGGCAACACGATTCAGAACGGCAACGTGGTTTGGAAAGAGGGTGTCATCACTCAGGCAATCCAACACACAGGCGCAATCATTTTGCTTGACGAGATTGGTTTCGCTCGTGCACAGAACCTCGCAGTACTGCATGCCTTGTGTGAGCGTTCGCCTCATCGTTCAATCGTCATCGCTGAGACAGGCGTTCGCATTCCTGTCGCATCGCATGTCGTGTTCTTCGGTGCTGATAACTCGAATGGTCATGGTGATACATCGGGTAACTTTGCGGGTGTGCGTGACCAAAACACCGCATTCTTGGATAGGTTCTCGTTCACTCTGCGGTTCGACTACTTGCCACACGATGAAGAGGTCTCGCTCATCTGTAAGCGTACTGGTCTGTCGCACGATGCAAGCGTGACGCTTGTCAAGTTCGCCAACACCGCACGTGAGAAAGCAAGAGCGGGTATCTTGACTCAGCCCCCATCGTTGCGTCAGTTGTTCGCTTGGGCACGTGCGATTCAAAAGGGTGTGCCAGTTGCAATCGCTTTCGACAACGCCATCGTCAACAAGTTTCCCGCTGACTGCGAGGCTGAGTTGCGTGGTGTGTTCTCTGCAACGATTGACGTTCAGTCGTTGAAGTCTTTCTTAACCAAACAATAAGGAGGTGCTATGTTAGGCATCGATGTTAAGCGTGGCGTTGCCACTACTTCAGAGCGTGTGTTCAATGCAAGCGGTGACGAGTTCGGTTCGCTTGAGATTCTTTGGACAGGCAAGACTGCGGGAATTATTTTTGACCGCACCAATAGACGTGTCAATGCAAAGATTTTGTTTCCATCTATCGATGAGAAATCAAACATCCCGCAAGCCACGTTCAACAACCTCATCGGCTACGCCTTGCACGAGTTGGGTCATGCTTGGTATACCGACAACGCACCTTGGGACAGAGCACGTGCAAAGCATGGTTCATTCGTGAGTTCACTCATCAATGGATTAGAAGACCCACGCATCGAACGTAAGGTCATCGAATCAGAACGTGCACCCAATGCTCGTGTCTTGTTTGAGAACCTCATCAATTCGATACTCGCCAAGGATGGGTACGTTGACCCGCTCGACAAACGCAACATCCCTTTCGTTCTTGCAGTTGAGGGAAGACGTTTAAACGGCTACTCGATTGGCGTTGCATCCATCGTCAGCAAGTCACCTTGGGCAAAGCACATCAAGTGGGCGTTGAAACGTGCACAGTCTGCACGTGACACCGCAACCATCGCCAAGATTGCCATCGAATTGTTTGCTCGTATCAAGGAGCAAGAGCAAGAAGAAAAGCAAAAGGAAAAAGAGAAAGGTCAGGGTCAACCTGACAAGCCTCAAGGCGGTGATGGTGAGCAGTCAGACGGCAACCCCTCAGACGATGCGAACGATGCGGGTGAGGGTGAGGGTGAGGCGAGTGGTCAATCGCCCTCTACAGACGATTCTGACGAGTCTCAGGGGGATTCTGAGAACGGCAAGGGTGACAAGCCAAGCGATAGCCAAGATGGTCAGCCAAGCGATGAGCAAGGCGATGGTCAAGGTGACCCGCAAGATGGCGAGAGTGATGGTCAAGGCAAAGGCAAGAGCGATACCTCATTCGATGGGGGGCGTGAAGTAGAGCCAAGCGACTTCATCAAAGACGAGTTGAGCAATCACTCATCGAAAGCAGACGAGGGCAAGAGCAGACCATCGGTAGGCAAGCCTGTATACGCAACATTTCATTGGGGGTAAATCATGTACGTAATCAAAGCAGACGCAGAGCGTAACTATTCATTCCAGTACAACCATCAGGCAAGCAACCTTGGTGCTACTCGTGCCAACATCTTGCGCCTCTTGCGTTCACTCGACTTAGTCGGTTGGAACACACACGAGGAGTCAGGACGTTTAGACCGCAAGGCGTTTACACGCTTTGCCTGTGGCAGTACTGCGGTGTTTGCCAAACGTGTTCACGTTGAGGCAGAGGCATCAGCGGTATCGATACTCATCGACTGTTCGGGTTCTATGAATTCTGACAATCGCATCGGTACTGCGGAGGCGTTGGCAATCCAGTTGTCTCGCATACTGGACAAGGCAAACGTATCGTTCAACGTCACAGGGTTTTATGGCGGTGCTGAGACTGTCCATCGTGATGCTACTGGTGCAGTTGGCAACATCCACATCAAGTACGAGCAACCTACGTTCGTGCCGTTCAAGACGTGGAAAGAATCGATTCAGAAAGCATCTGCTAAGTTGGGTTCGATTCATCAATGGGCTAGGTCTGCAACGCCTGATTACTCATCGCTGAGTATCACGATTGAAGACTTGGCTACTCGTCAAGAGCAACGCAAGATTTTGTTCTTGCTCACCGATGCTGACGGCTACAACCAAAAGCACATGGCTCATCTGCAAAGTCTTGCCGACAAACTCAACGTCAAGATTATTGCAATCGGTATCGGGCACACGAGTGTTAAGGAATGCTTTCGCTCAAGCGAGAACGTTGCAGACATCAATGGCTTGGCATCAGCATCGTTTAACAAAATCCTCAAGGAGTTGCAATGAAGACTGTTGAGGAGTTTGACAAACTGGTGAGCAACATGGGCGATACGTTGAATGGCAAAGAGATGGAGATTGTCATTCCCGCATTGACTATGTTGCTTGCAAGGGCGGGGGTGATGGGGGGTATCGAACCCGCATCACTCCTTGCATACATCGTGATGACTGTCTCTCGTATCTACGATGAGTCAGACCCATCAAGTGAAATTGTTCATTAACTTTAGGAGGCTTTATGTCAAACGAGGAATTGGAATTTATTAGTGGTACTGAAATGCAACGACTCATCGTCCAAAGAATGAAAGAGTTGATGTGGATTGTGTCGGGCACAGTAGTTGTATCGCAAAAACTAAAAGACGAATTGGCAAGTAATGCCGATAGGTTGGTAACAAAATTTGAACGTGACTTTACAGTTGATTAACAGGAGGCTTTATGAATTCAGATGAAATAGCAGACGCACTTTTTGATTTACGTGATGTACGCAACGTGTTATCAAAAAACATTCTTAACAAACCCAAAGACAACGATGGCTCAATCTTCACAGTCGGTGACTGTCTTGACCACGCAATCGAAATTCTTGAACGTCTAGAGTCGGAGGCAGATTAAATGTACAAAGAAGAAATCATCTCATCGTTCACCATCATCAGCACGAGCAACGGCTACATGGTTGAGTATCAAACAGAGGAGGGTGATGACCAGTACGTGCACTCGCCTAATGGTGACAACACGTTCGACACCTACGCTCAAGCAGTCGTGGTTCTTTCTCAACACTTACTCAAGGAGATTTTATGAAACGCATCGTCCAAGTTTTTCTCGTCAAGTCTGTTAATGAAAACAACACAGGCGATGACGGCAAGACCAACCTTAAATTGTTTACCAACAACGATGAGGCACAGGCGTTTAAACGTGAGGTCAGCAAACAAATACCACGAGGTTCTGATACTGAGTGGGTTTCGATTGAAGACTTCTTTTTGGAACTAGACATAGACGTGGAGGTGACAGTATGAACAAGATTGAATTGCTACGTGCCGACAATGGTTGGCTACTCATCGTCTATAGCATGACAGGCGTGGTCATCGAGAGTTCTATCTCTCCTGACCTCGACTCGCTCTTGCATCACATCAGTGAAAAATATTCCAACCACGACTCAAGTGTTCGGGATGTACGTGTTAACACAAAATATTCGGAGGGCGTATGAGCACAGGGTACTACCACACAGACGAATCAGCACGTGACACGATTCGTGAGTATCGAGATGGCAATGGGTTCGACACATTTGCAGAGGCAATCTCTGACATGCAAGCATGCGTTGATGACCTTGACGATGAAGACAAGAGTGCGTTGCGCTACGTTGAACGTGACAACGAGTTGTTCCATGCATTGACAACCACACCCCGCAAGTTCGTTAGACGTTGGTGCGTACTGGTGACGTGGAGCGATGGCACAGTTGAGGAGCGTACCGATGTGCCACCTCTGAGTGACCTTGACTTCTGTATGGACGAGTGGGAGTTCGAGGCTAACAAATGATTGCCTACACCAAACACTCAAACACTCGACAGTCAGACATGCAAGAGCGGGTCATGCACGTGGTTGAACAAACCATTGCTGACAAAAAGTTGAGCGTTGAGATATACGCTCGATGTCCGCTCGATGCAATTGACATCGCACACACCATCCCGATGCATGAATGGAAACATCAAACTAAGGATGCATTATGAAAGTTAAACCTATCAACCCAGTTGTCAAGGCGTTAAACAAAGCCCCCAAGCATGGGGGCAAACACAAGTCATCACGATGGAAGTTATTCCAAGAGATTATTGAGCGTGAGATTAAAGAACGAAAAGAGAATTGACACTAGTTCATCCCCCCTTGGTTTGCGCCTTGGGGGGATTTTTTTTGCCCTAAATTTTTGCGTTCAGGGAAAGCCGTTTAAACGCTCTGCTGTTGCTTCCTGCTTTTTTTAAAATGCGTCTGTGTTTTCAAAGTACGTTCCAGTTGTCTTGTTGTACCCAAGGGTTGTTTCGCCCTGAGTTCCAATCCAACGATAGCGACACTTCCACACCGCCAGTTCAACGTCATTCGATTTGGTTCGGTGAATGGTCAGTCCGCAATCAGCCTTCGCCCACCACGCCATCGAACCTGAGATAGCCATGCCATCAGGACGTGGTAAATCCATGTTTGAGCGGGTTATTTTGCTTGGGTGAGCCACGAACCATATGTGAACGCCATACGCCTTTGCGAACGCTTGCATGCGTGTCAACATCGATGAGATGAATTCGTGCTCTGCCATGCCCGATTTGTTTTCAATGTAGTTGTATGGGTCAACGACTAAACCACGTATGCCAGTTCTTGCCACCGCTACTCGTGCACGTTCAAGGATTGATTCAATTGATGAGGGTTCTGCGCCTTCGGAATCTAGAAACAGAAAATGGTTCTCTACCCATTTAAACGCCTCATCCTTCTCGTCTTGGGTCATGCGGTTGTTGCCTTCAAAGAATCTTTTCTCTTTGTAAATCTCCATCAGGCGTGAGATGTGTATCTCAGGTTGGTTCTCGAATGAGCAGATAGCAAACTTCCAATCATGGGCTTTGCCAAGGTTGACCATCAGTTGGTCTACAAAGTTCGACTTACCGCAAGACGGATAACCAGTAACGATGGTCAGTTGTCCTTGGGCTACTGTGTAAATTTGGTCAACGTTTGAGTAGCCTGTGCTCGTCCCCTTGCCCGTGCCCTTACCCCATAGGTCGTTTAAACGCTCCTCAAACTTGCTGGCGGACGACAAGCCCGCTACTGGATACGGCTCGGCTGAGTCAATAATTTGTTTAACTAAGTCTGCACCTTCAGCCAAGAACACTTCGTTCAAGTCCTTGTAATCAAACTTGGCGATACGACATTTGTCTTTGCCGATACGCCTAGCCAGTTCTTCCGCTAACGCCTGTCCCGCTGAATCTGTGTCGGTTGCAATCGTCACGTATGGCACGTTCTTCAACATGTCAAAGGCGTTCCAAACAAAAGTAAATCGCTTGTCTTCGCTTGCGTCAATCTTGCCATCGGTGACCTTCATAGGAGCACCACTTGGTACTGACAGGACGTTCTTTAAACCGCACTCCATTAAAGTCAAGGCATCTATCTCACCCTCAACAATCACTACTGGTAGTGTTTGGTCGATGTGGTCAATGCCAAAGAAATCATGCGCCCCACCCGCATCTTGGGTAAAGTCCTTCGATTCAATCGAGCGGTACTTGGCAGAAACATAGACTCCACCTCGAAAATACGGGAAGCCAATCGCTTCGGTCTCCTTGTTTAAACGAGCAAAGTATTTCTGGGCAGGAAACAATTTCATCTCATCTGCAACCCTCTCCGAAATACCACGTGTCTTCAGAAAACTGTAGTGTTGTGGTTGTAGTTTGGTGATGGCGGGGGGTTGCTTTAAGGGAATCACATTCTGCTCCTTGCGGTATGTCGGTTGATGGGTTTTTTTGTTTGGGACGAGACCCGACACTCCGCAATGATGGCAGAGGTACACCAAGCCTTCGGGCTTGCGGTCTATCTTGAGTTCTTTGAGTTTGAATTTCTTGCGTTCGGGCGAACACATGGGACAAACGACACGTTGCGTGTCATCAATGTATAGCGTATCAATCAGTTCAGCGACTGCATTCAATTAAGCCTCCTACGAAAATTATTTTTTATTGTCAGATTTGTTGGCTCTTGGTGAGCGCAATCTGAGGTTGCCTGTAGTGGTCTTGCCACCAGTTTTTATAGGTGTAATGTGGTCTATGTTTTTGCCTGTTCTTTCTATGCCTTTCTTATCGTATAAACGTCTTGCTTTCTGACGTTCTAGTTGCCCCTTATCGTCACCCCTTTTGAGTTGGGTTTGATATTCTTTTTTCCAATCTCTTTTGTCTTTAGTTGCCATAGTCACTCATAGTATTTAGATACTCATCGTATCTTCTGCCCTTTGGAGAGGGCAGACCTAGCCTTAAACTGGTCTGCCTTCACGCACTTACGCCCAATGGCTTCGGTACGACCCGACAGACTTTTCGTGCGAGGGACTCTATCTTCGCCTTCCCTTTTCGGTATCTAACGCACTAACCACACTACCGACAATTAAGCCCCTTGTCCGTGCCGTTTTGCATCGACAAACAAGAGGCGAGTCATCATGTTAATTCTTTTTTGGCGATGAGCGCAATAGGGGTTTGACTAAATCGTATAAATATTTTTTACGCAGCGTAACTTAGGATGTTTAAACGTTGTGAAGAAGCGCCCGGCGGCAAGTTTTGACCGGCTTAAAAAAAAGGGAGTGCGTTTAAACACTCCCTTTGAACTCCACGTGATGGAGAGGCAACCGCCTTGTCGGAGGACAGAGCAGAAATTAAATTATGCAACAACAAAAAAAGTTTGCAAAGGGAACGTTCTCTGATGTATCATATATGCACTTATCTAGATTAAGCCTCCTGATAACAGACCAGTAGGTCGGAAAGCCACTCATTAAAACCGAGTGGCTTTTTTTATTTCCGCTCCGTAACTTCTATCTCGCAACGTGGGTTCTCTTTGTCAACCCCCATCCAGTAAATATGTTTCTCTTTTACTTGCCTGTCGTTCTCATAGGTCACGTCTTGTAGTAGGTCAAGTATCAAACTTTCATCGAGGTCAGGTCTGCGGGATGCATACCATATACGAATCGTTACCACCACATCGCATGAAAATTTCTGGGAAGCAGGTACATTGCATTGACGTTTAAACGCTGATGCATAAGCCAGCGCCTTGTCCGACTTGATGGATGCAATCTTGTTTCCAAATTTAACAATCCTCCGACTGTTTGCCTTGGAACAAGGTTCTCCAAATATTTTTAGTGATAGTGCTTGCATAGTGTTCCAAGTTGTATTAGCATAGAGGTTCATTAACAGGAGGCTAGATGAAAATCACTAACAAGTTTAACGTGCCTGAGACACTTGTGGCACTCGCATCGAGAGACTTTTATTCCAAGGGTAAGAGCGACTACTCAGTAACCGAAATCATTTCACCACCAAGAATACAACGCCTTAGACGTAAGCACCATGAAGAGATAGAGCAAGACGTGGCAGACATGTTGTGGATGCTCATGGGTACTGCCTTGCATGTGGTAGCAGAACGTTCTGAGATAGCGGGTCACACCAACGAGGAACGCCTGTCAGTTGGCATCGATGACATCATGTTGTCGGGTGCAATTGATTTGCAAAAAGATGAAGAGGATGGCATCACCATCACCGACTACAAATTCACGTCAGCATGGGCGTTGATGAACGACAAGCCTGAGTGGGAACAACAACAAAACATCTACAAGTATTTGGTTGAGCGTGTCAAGCGCAGACCAGTTAAGGGCTTAAAGATTTGTGCACTTATTCGTGATTGGTCACGCAGAGATGCAATGAACAAAGAGTCCTATCCCCAAGCACCTATTCAAGTCATCGACATTCCTATGTGGACGTTCGATAGAACAGAGGCGTTCATCAAAGAGCGTGTCGAGATGCATCGTGCATCCAAGGTGCAAGCCGATTGGGAAGAGGAGTTGCCATTGTGCTCTGAAGAGGAGCGATGGGTTCGTGAAACTAAGTATGCAGTAAAGAAGGAAGGTCGCAAGACTGCCATTCGTTTACTCGACACAGAGGAAGAGGCAAAAGAGTTGTTGGCAACCTTGCCACCAACCGCAAAAGGATTCATAGAAATCCGCAAAGGTGAGGCGATACGTTGCACAGGAAATTTCTGTGGCGTAGCGCAATGGTGTAGTCAGTATCAATCATCATTAAAGGAGGACGAAGATGAGTGAAGTTGCGATAAAAGACGAGCAAATAACAGAAGACGATTTAAACAAAGCGTCTGATGAACTTTTGCTTTTTTATGCGGGTGACGCTTTAAGTTGTTTTGTTGACGAAAGATGGCAAGACAATTTTGGAAACAAGGCGTGGCAATTAATGGTGTTAGACGAGATTCGTAACAGAGAAAAGGAAAAAAATGAAAGTCTTTAAAAAACTGTCAGAGGCACGAGTTGCCTTGCAGTCACGAGAGTTGACCAAGTCAGGTCACAACAAGTTTGCGGGTTACAAGTATTTTGAATTGGGAGATTTTCTCCCTGCGATTCAAGAAATTTTTAACACAGTTGGTTTGGTCGATGTCATCTCGTTCACAGATGAAGTTGCAACCATGACCATCTACGCACACGAGGATGGTTCGTCAGTAACGTTTACATCGCCTATGGGTTCAGCCTCATTGAAGGGTTGCCATGAAGTGCAAAATATTGGTGCGGTTGAGACCTACCAAAGACGCTACCTATATACAGTAGCGATGGCGGTATCAGAGCACGATGCTCTCGATGCCACAACAGGCGGTACACCCCCCGAACCAAAGCCAGTTAAGGCAGAGCCAAAAGCCAAGCCAAGTACTGGAGAGGCAAAGGTAATTCCTACCGAGCCTGACCCAAACAAAGTGTTGCTTGTCGATAGCATGATTGAATTCGGTTCGACATGTAGCACCTTGTCCGAGTTGACTTCTCTTTGGAAAGCGAACCAAGGTCAGATTGATGATTTAAAAGTCACCGAAAAGACTGAGTACAAACGCCTCCAAGAAAAGTTTGCTGAACTTAAATCTAACTTCAAGGAACAAGAGTGATGGAAAAGAAATTTGAAAAGCGTCCCAATAGCGGAGCATTGTTTGCAGTCAAGAGCAAGCAGAACCCAAACCAACCTGACTATCGTGGCGATGTCTTGATTAATCTCACCGACTTTGAAATTGTCGATGGGCAGATAACAGTTGCGTTATCGGGATGGAAAAAACAATATAGCCAAGGCACGTTCTTGTCACTCCAAGCACAAAAGCCTTACGTTAAAGATGCACAACAACAACCATCTAACCAAGGAATGAATGACGATGACATCCCCTTCTAAAATAGTTACCCCTGAGTTTCCAATTAAGAAACTAGGCAGACCAGTTGGTTCAAAGAACAAACCTAAGAAAATCATTCTGACTCGTGGCGAGGTTGAACTTGCAAACAAGATGGGCGTAAAGACTGAAGACTACGCCAAGCAGAAATTGACGTTAAGCAAAAAACGCAAACCTGCTGCGGCAAAGTCTAAGCCGTTTAAACGTCCTGTTAATGAGCAGCACAAGGTTATTGCCAAACTTCTTGATGACAATCTTTTGTTTATGAAGGACAACAAGGAACTGGTTACTCGTATCAACAACCTTGAGCACCAAGCAATTGGTTATCGAGCCGTCATCTCTTATCTGTCCCATCAGTTGGAACTAAAACCATGAGCGCATTACAGTTTGAATGCGTAAAGGTTGCGCTAAAGCAAGACCGAACAGGATTCATTCTTACTGTAAGTATCCACCCTGACGAAATCCCCGAAGAGTTAGTTCGGGATTTTGTTGGGTCAAGATATGGCGTAGCAATGGTTCGTATACAGGACGATGAGTCTGCAACCCCCTACAACAATCGAGTTAAGAAGGCGGGAATGCTTTGTCGCAATCACGTTTTTCATAAATGGCTTGACTATGTTGGATTCAAAGGCGTTACCGAAAAGGGCGATAGCCACGAAGAGAAAGCAATTACTCATATTTATGAAGTCTGCGAAATATCTTCACGCACCGAACTTAACGGCAACAAAAATGCTCAACGTAAATTTGATGAAATGGTAGATGAATATGAGCGATGGAAAGAAGAAAGCGACCCGTTTTAAAACTGTCGAGCCTGTGATGATTTACCTACCTACCAAAGAAGCGGAGGCGTTTCGGAGGTACGCAAAGAAGACCCAGTTAACTGGTTCACAAATTGCGAAGGAAGGAATCAACATGAGGATGGCGGGAGAAACAGACCCGTTCAATCAAGGTTTTAATAGCGGTTTAAACGAGGCAATGAATATTGTTCGCAACACAGATGGGGCAAAGATGATGTTCCCATCGGGCAAGTCATTCGCTGAACTGGTCTGTGAAGAGATTGAGAAATTCCAACGAGGGAAATCAAATGACTGAACAAGACCGCACCCACCTTGAGTGGCTTTACACAGGGTTCGCCATGATGGGTTATCTCATCAATGGTGACTACTCTGTGGAAGAGATTCCCTATAGGTCAAAGGAGTTGGCGAAAGCCATGATGACTGACCCCGAAGAGTTAGGAATCATGGCAATCAAACCGAGAAAGAAATACTCACGTAAAGGAGATTGATATGTGGGAAAACGTTTTTATGTTGATGCTCATAGGCTTTGCATTTGTCGGTTTTCTAGTAACGTTTGGCGTTGCATTCGTTTACTGCTTGCACACCTACTACGATTGGCAGTTTAGAAAGTCACGCCATGAACGTGATTGAATTTGGGGATTGTCGAGACATCATGCGAAGATGGGTAAGCGAGGAGGTCAAGGTTCAAACTTGCATCACCTCGCCTCCTTACTTTGGATTGAGAGACTATGGGCACGAAGGTCAGATTGGTTTGGAAAGCGAAGTGGGCGATTATGTTCGCAATCTTGTGGATGTCTTTGCCTTGGTTCGTGATTTGCTCTGCGAAGATGGGACTTTGTGGCTAAACCTTGGGGATAGTTACTCAGGTTCGGGAAAGGGACCAAGTAAGAGTTTAAACGGGGAGCATCACCGACTGGAAGAGAAGCACTCCAAGATTGTTCCCGATGGTTTAAAGCCAAAAGATTTGATTGGTATACCTTGGCGAGTAGCCTTTGCCTTGCAAGCAGATGGATGGTATCTACGCCAAGACATCATTTGGCATAAGCCCAACCCCATGCCTGAGTCTGTCAAGGATAGGTGTACAAAGAACCACGAGTACATCTTCCTGATGTCCAAGAGACCTCGCTACTACTATGACTGTGACGCAATCAAAGAGCCTGTAAAGGAGGATTGGGGCACACGTGATAGGACAGACGGCAAGTACCACAACGAGGGCACAGGACTGCAACCTCATAGCGGATTGGAGAAGTCATACGAGTGGGCAAACAAACGCTCTGTGTGGACTGTTACGACCAAGCCGTTTACTGGCGCACACTTTGCCACGTTCCCACCTGATTTGATTGAGCCTTGTGTCATGGCGGGTAGCCGTGTCGGTGACATAGTGCTCGACCCTTTCATGGGTTCAGGAACTACCGCTGCCGTTGCTGACCGTTTAAACAGGCTATACCTTGGCTGCGAGTTGAATCCTGATTACCTAAAGTTGCAAACGGAAAGATTGAAACAACGTTCTTTGGAGTTGATATGACAGAGATGAAAGGTTGTAAAGAGCAGTTTGATGGTTGGTTGAAACGCCAAGACAAGTTGGTCGATAGAACCTTGAAGTGGCTGAAGACTCAACCCCGTGATGTTGCGAGAGAACTGCCCAAAAAGTTTACTGCGAAGGAACGCCAGTTGCTTTATCGGGTATGGCAAGTGTCTTGGGTCTTAGGTAAGAAGAGGGGGAGGGCAGAGATGCAATGCCGTCAACCGCTATCTGACCAAGAGATGAAAGACCTTTGGATTGAATGTGGACAAGGAAAGATATTTGGACGTGCAATCGAGGCGTTGCATGGTATTAAAAGTTTTAAGGAAGATGTATGAGTAACAAGCCACCACGGAGAAACGAAAGGCGCAAGGCACGTGAAGAGAAACGGAGGAGCAGATGAACGCTAACGAAGTTTTCTTTAGAGACTTGCAAAGAGGCAAGGAAGTAGAAGATAAGGTGCTGAAGATTATTCAGCGCAAGTATCCATGTGCTTGCATCGTTGATGGGTTCAAGGGCTACGACATTTGGATTCCTGAGATTCATAAATCAGTTGAGGTCAAGTACGACCCAATGAGTAATGAAACTGGGAACATGTTTATTGAGATTGAATTTAACAACAAGGCATCCGCTTTGATTACTACAACCGCTGACTTTTGGATTCTCCATGATGGACACAAATACATAATGATGACTCCAATGGATATTGTGAACTGCATTTTTACTAACCGACTTGTTTACGTTAACTTTGTAGGAAAGGGGGATGTCAAAGATAAGAAGGGATTCCTTATCCCAAAAGAAAAACTGTTTGAGTTTGGTAAGGAGATGAAGTGAAGTGTCCTCTATGCAAAGCACCAACCGAAGTCAAAGAGACACGCATCAACTTAGACTACGTAATGAGGCGTAGGATTTGTTACAACATGCACACATTCAGAACTGAAGAACGTGCAGTATCAGAACCAGTAGTTAAATATAAAACACGATTTGAAAGGGCAACAAAATGAGTAAACATATATATCTAGTAGTGGGCATTTGGCTTTTATTGGCTTTTGTCTTTATGGCTAATGCACAGACCACGACTTTCTATAGCGGGACAGGGCAGATTCTTGGGACGGCAACCACAGTTGGGAACACTACGTTCTACAACAATCAGTATGGTCAGCCAGTTGCTACTGCTACGAATGCCAACGGAGTGACTTATCTCAACAACGCCCAAGGCGCTCCACTGGGAATGTCTATTGGTTTAAACGGTCAAACTACGGCTGCGCCAGCAGTTTCTCTTTTTGCTCCTGACGTAAAAAAGAATGACTGACTTTAAGACATGGTCACAGGAATCCCTTGCTGACTTTGCGAGGGATGCCTTTAAACGAATCCAAGAACAGGACGAGGCTATCGAGCAACTACGGCAAGACTTTGCCGATGCGATGGAACTCGTCCGTTTGTTAAACAGTCAAACTAAGGATGCAGTTAAGGAAAAGAACACATGAAATACAAAGACATTAAAGATTTTTATCAACGTTGCGAAGAACACCCCGACCATCAAAGCGGAATGGTTTCCTATGAAATGATTCAACAACGATTAAATGAAGAGATTGACGAACTGCGGGAGTTCATTGAAACCAAACTCAAAGAAAAGAAAAATGGATAAGCGCCAAGAATGGTTTCAACTGCTACAGGAAATCGGTTGCATAGCCTGTTTAAACGACCTTCAGGTCCGCAGCGACCCCGACATTCATCACATACTCCATGCAAACAGACGCATCGATGACTTTCATACCATCCCTCTTTGTCCGTCACATCATCGTGAGGGAATCAAAAATGACATAGCCGTGTCTCGCCATCCTTGGAAAAAGGAATTTGAGAAACGCTACGGCACAGAGATGGAACTGTTAGAGCAAGTGCGTAAACTGGCAGACGAGTTACGCAAGAACCGCATAGGAGGCAGACATGCTAAAGGCTGATGGACTAGACGAGGCAATATTGGGTCAGGCGCACATATGGCGTAATAACAGTATGCATGCCGTCATTGTGTATGACGCAGAAAAGATTCGCTCTATTCTGATGACTCGTGATGGAATGAGTGCGGAAGAGGCAAGAGAGTTTATAGAGTTCAACATAGAAGGGGCGTACATGGGAGATGAAACCCCTGTCTATGTTTGGACTGAAGATTTACTTTGATACGTATTCCTTCCTAATGTCCTTGATGTTTAGGGTTAACCTGACTTCAAGGTCATGTAGGGTATCAAGGCGTTCACGTTTCTCGTCTGCCGTGTACTCTTTGGATGAGTTGATGTAGTTGCGGTACTCACGAATCTGTTTCATGTCTTTCTCAAGTGCCGTGACGTAGCCTCTCATGTTGTACAGTTTGCCGTTCTCAGCAATGTACTCACGCAAAGCATCAATATTTCCAGTACGCTCAAGCATATTAACTGTGCGAACCACCTCGTTTACATCTTGTTTGAGGTCATAGTAAGCAGACACAGTACCCGAATCACCCGCAAAGAATCGTTTGATTACAGGCATTTGCTCTAGTTTTGAAGTGGCTTTGACAGGGTCTCCCTCACTACGATAGATGGCATCAAGCAATTGAACTGCGTATGTACCCATCGTTCCTGTATAGCCACGCACAAAGTTTTCTACCTTCATTGGTGACATGCCAGTTGCCGCACCAAAGTCTTTAGCCATCTGCGATGTACCCTGTGTAAACTGGTACTGTGGAGCCAAGTCTTCCATGCCACGACCAACGATTGGGTCACCACTAAAGAACGAGTAGTTAACCACGTTCTCTACCATTGGCAAGAACGCCTGTGGGATTGGATTAATCTGCAAGGTATTCGTCACGTTACGCACGAATGACTCTTTCAAATCCTTGCCTGTGTCATTGCCAAAGGCAGTCTCAAGCACCCTCTCAGGGAGAACCTTGAACACCACGCCCAATTCAAATGGGATAGGGAATCGGAAAGGTTTGCCGTTAATCTCAAAGGCGGGAATAATCCAGTAGTTATCTCGCTCTTCTTTGGATAATTTCTTGTACTCTTCATCGTCAGAGACTAAGAACCAGTAAGCCATCGATAGACCCATCAAAGTCAGGGCACGAGAGGCAAACGCCTTCTTCATTTGGTCAGCATTCTCAGTTGCAAACTTGCCCCAACCCGAACGATACAGAACATCCAAGCCTTGGACACGGGCGTTAAAGAACGGCACAAGGGCAGACACGATACGAATCACATCGGAGTTACCTTTGCGTGAGAAGTTCAAGACTTCCATCGCTTGATAGAACGCTTCTGCCTCGCTACCCGTACGCTCAAGGGTGCGTTTATACACTTCTGCACGAGTTGCCATATCAGATGCGTGTGAGCCATGCTCCAACATATCCCAGAAGGAAGTCAACGGAGATAGCACTTTCTCGGTAGTAGTCCTTGCCCCACCACGTTTGCGGAGTTCTTTCTCCACCTCTTTGGCAGTTGAGCGTACATCGCCTGAGAAGTCGTAGCCTGTCAAACCAGCCATTGCCAGCGCTTGCGCTTCGGGGCTGCTGTTGGTCAACGTTTTGGTGAACTGTTTAAACGTGTCAACAACAGGTTTCATGTCTGTACCTGACGTAATCCACGCTTGCAATGAGTCTCGACCCAAGTTGGCAATCATAAAACCGGGGTCTTTAGTTACAAAATTGCGGAGTAAGTTGGCGGGAGCGGCAAGCCAAGATAGCCATTCCATTTGAGGGAGGTTTAAACCCTTCATGGCTTCCACCAGCAGCATGTCGTCAACTTGGTAGTACTTGTTTACACCGTCTTTCTTGACTGTGACAACGTCTTTGCCAGTTGTTCCAAGCGGAACTTCACGTGCCAACTCCATGCGTACGGCATCACGTACGACTCGTTGAGCGGCTTCGTTTTTCATACTGGCTTCAATGGCGGCACGAGCATTACGCACCACAGTTTCCATGAAGTCAGCAAGTTCTGTCTTGCCACCTTGCAATTCTTTGGGCTTTGCCACACCAACCAATGAGGAGAAGACCCTCGGTCCAGCCGTCTTCTCGCCATCCAGTTGACGATAGAAAGGAATGTAGTCCCAGTTTTGAGTCCAGATTTCGCCTTCTTTCTTGGAGATGACTCCACGCCCAACCATCAAGTCAACCAAGCCCTTGTTGTAGACCTGATACTCATCAAAGACTTGTTTAAACATTGGGAACTGTGCTTCCAAATCTTTGCCCATTTGGATGTCATCATCGGTAAACAGTTGCTCACGACCTTCAGCCAATAGGCGTTTACCCCTACGAGTAGCGGCATAGAACTGGAATGCTTGGAAAATCTCAGGGTTTCCGTAAGACATCAACGGCTCAAGGATGGCAATCAAACCTTTGGTGTCAGGCTCAATGGTGAAGTAGCCATTCTTATAGACAGGAATACCGTTGGTAAACGATGCCGATGCAACTCCTGCCGCTCTGTCAGATTGAAGAGCGGATGCAATAGCGGAAGTCTCAGCCAACAGTTGGTCTTTTCCATACTTCTCAGCCACGGCTCTGCTCAAACGCTCAATGCCTTCGTACTTATTGACAAGCGCCTGACGAATCTTAGCCATTGAGTCAGGAGAAATGGCATCCATCAGACGCTCAACAAAACCTTTCTCAACACGCTTGGGAGTGGTAGCGTTTATACGGGCAGTAATCGCTGGGTCAATGTTTAAAGGCTTCTTGATTGAGTAGCGAATGTCTGGGTTCTCAGGGTTGTACTCACCAGTATTGCCAGTTGCAGACTTAATCTGTGTTGGCTCATAAACACCTAAGTTTTTATGTTCGCCTTCTGAAACATAGAAAGAATCAAACCCAAGGTTTTTAATAACTTGTTGGCTTAAATCATCTTCAATAGCAGACCAATCACCGCTTTTTAATCTTTCTTTAGAAAAAGCAAACTCTTCTCCCACGACATCTGCAACTCCTTTGTATAGCGCATCAACATGGGTTGGGTTTTCATAGTCAAATGGGTTCTCTGCTTTTACATAGAACGGCATGATGTTTTCGCCTGATGACATCATGTTTGCTATTTCTTTACTGAAATAGTCTAAAGTTTCGCCTTTGTATTCTTCTGGGTTTTGTTTTAACTCGTCTAAAAATTGTTTAGCATCTCGTTTGCTATAGTCTTTTTTAACTTGTTCTTCTGCAAGAAGAATTGCTTTTTTTACTTGTTTTGGTGTTAAAAATTCTTGGTAATGATTTACCATCCAATTTTTACTATGCCCAGCAAAGTCTTCAGCAAAGTCGGTTAACTCAGTCAAAAAGATAGCGCCAGCCTGTTTAGGTTTAAACGTGGTGATGTCTCTGGCAGTCCCGTGGTACATAACCTTGGGTGTTCCGTCTTCGTTAACTATCTTGCTGCTGCCAAACCAACGTTTAAACGCTGTTGATTCTGGCGAGCGAATCTTCATCTTCGGGCTAACCTTGCCCTCTTTCAATCTTCCTGACTCAGAGAGTTCAGCAACCGTGCCTTCGTAGTTGACAGGAACGTTATGGTTGAGAACAACCATCATGCCCATCTCAGGAATAGCGTAGCCATCGTAGCCAGCGTCAATAATTGCCGACTCAAAGTTATTGGCATCGCCCATAGCCTCTGAGTACAAACGACTCATGTCTTTGCCTTGACCAAGGATGTTGTCAAACTTCTGCGTGTAAACGTGGGAGCCTACGCCAGATTCACGGGCTGGCATTTCACCAGTTGTTTTGGGGATGTAGAAGTAAACACGCTTCTTGATGCGGTCATCGTAAGCATCTTCTAAACGCCTACGTTCAGCACCACGCAATCCAGTACCAAACTTGGATGCGTCTAATTCATCTGCCTTGACTGCGCCATAGTGGACACCTTCAACGCTTATCGCTCCTTCTTGTTTGTTTCCGAGAGTGATGCCTCCCCCGCTACCTTCGCTGGGTCGAATGGTAGGTTGGTCAGGTTTAGTAGTTTCCCTCGTCCACCCGTACTCTTCTCCGAACTGCTTGGCAAGTTCGTCATATTCATTGCGCCAATTGTTAATGGTTGCTCGTATATTGGGGAGTCGTTCGGGACTAATCCTCGCAAGGTGACCTTCGCCATTTGTATTTTCCTTCCAGTCGTTGTCTAGATATTCGCTCTGCGCTCTAAACTCATCAATATCAAAGTTTACATCGGATGAGAACGTTTGCAAAGCATTTTGTAATGCATCGATGTACTTCTTGTCAGACATCATGTAAGGCTTGCCATCGGTTCCACGATAGTTAATAAAGTCAAAAGTGTCATCAACCTTGGTAAAGCCAATACCGGGAATTGCTTCATCAAGATGTTTAAACAGTTTCTCTTCAAGTTCCTGCGTTACGGGAACATTTAGCGAAACTTTGTAGCCCTTGCTTGCCAACTTGCCAGAGGCGGTTGGGTCAGGACGATACCAAGGCACGGCATCTTGTCGGGTAATAAATCCAATGATAGAGGCGTAATCCCTAGCCACTTGAACAAGGTGTCCTGTCTCATCCTTTTGCAAAACAACCTTGGTAATGATGTTTGGAGCAATCTTGTTTTCATAGCCACCAATAGACAACTGGCTTGAGTACAACTGCTCATCGCCAAGCAGTTTAAATATCTTGTCTTCGCCATTGGTATCAGTAAGCATGTTGCGAACTGCACGATTAAACGCCTCTTGCTCTTCACGTGGGGCGGTATGGATTCCCTCAATCATAGGGATTGAAGTAGAAGGACGGCTTTCCCATGTGATGTGGGCGGTAGCCCGTTTTACATAGTCAGAAAAATCAAGCGTATCGGGCGTGAAGTCAACGGCTGACTCATTAAACACTTCGCCATTCTTGATAGCCAAGTCTTTGGCTTTCTCAACGGCTTTCTGATACTCGCTTTGGTTTTTGATGTAAGTCCAAAGCACTGCTTGAATCTGACGAGGCTTGAGTTCTTCGCCTGTTTTCTTAGACTGTGCGTCAGTAATACGCTCAACCAAATCCTTGGCGTAGATGTATTGAGTAGTAGAAACGGAGTTTGCACCACCAACATCTTGGTCATCGGTGTGTGGGTAACCGAACAGACGCATCATCCAACGGTCAATTGTGGATGAGTCTTGGAAGGTATCAGTCTCAAACGTTGCGTCATGCAAGTTGCGATAGAAGTTCATCAACTTATCGTCAACGCCCTTGAGGGATGTATCCATTGTTGGGGCAGCAAGGATGGCGGGGATAACCTTGGCGGTAGTCTCAGGGAAACGACCAGCAAGGATGTCTTTCTCGCCACGAGCAATTTGTGCCACCGACTTAATAACGGCAGTAATGTTTCCACCAAGACTATTGGCTTGGGAATACAGGGCGGTTAAACGGACAACTTGCTCCATAAGAGCGGGGTCATCACGGGCAATCTCACGAATGGTTTCACCGCTACGCTCATACCAATCCTTAGAACGGCTATACATGGAGTATGGATGTTCAAGCAAGTTGACCATGCGCTCAACAAGTTCTGTTCTATCTTCCTCGGTCTTGGCATCAGGAGGAGAACCAACGATGCGGTCACCAATCTTGCGTGGTGTGATAGCCATCTTTGCGCCTTGCAAAGTGGACGCAGTTTGAATGGCTTTCTCTCCAGCCTCAATCTCACGGAAGATTTTGTCTTCAGTCGTAAAGCCCAAACGTTGCAATGCGTTACGCAGCGCCTTAAAGAACTCGTTTAAACGGGCATACAAGTTGCCAACTAAACCGGCTGGCGGCTGTGAATTTGCAAAGTCGGCAAAGGCTTCAGCAATTGCTTCCTCTTGGATGTACTCATTGAACCCGTTTAAATTACCTTTGTTCTGTTTCTTGTACGCATCTTCGTAGGCTTTGTAGAGTCCTGTCTTCTTGATGTACTTGTCAATCCACTCGCTCTTGGCTTTGTTCTCCAAGACTTTCCATTCCTGTGGAGTGAAAGCGCCCAAGTCTTTGAGGGCGTGGATAGATTCATGGCGTAAAACGCCCATTGGATTGTCAGCATTCAAGGCAACCGTAATCAGTTGCTTCTCGTACAGACCTTCGCTATTGTTCTTGATGCTATCGACAATCCGCAAACCGACCTTCTCCAAACCAAAACGCTTGAGCGTTGGCAGTAAGACTTTGGCTAGGTCATCGGCACTCTTTTGAACTTCTTCGGTGTAGGCGGTAGTGCGTGGAACTTCAATACCCTTTTGGTCAGTTCTACGTCTGTTAAGTTCCTTCTCTGCCATAGCCGCATAGCGCTTGGGCAAAGTACCTTTTGTCTTGGGTGCAGACGCAACAATCTGTTCTAAGGTAGCGTCATCAAGGTTAAGGATGCCATAGGCTTCAGCCTCAAGTCTTTTCTCAAACGAGGCGGTTGGCTTGCCATCTTTATAGAAGACTTGTTTGCGTTTAGTTACAGGCTTCTCCCCAACAGGGACAATCTGTAATGGGTTGCTTAGATTCTTGATGTCATTGGTGTGTGTCTCAATAGACTTTTGGTCAATCTTATTTAGAGAATCAAGGTACGCTTCTAACTTCTTGAATCCCAAGGTATTTGCAAAACCTTTAGCACGTTGAACGTCCAGTTGGGAATCCCGATTGGCAACGTTCTTGAGCAGTTGGTCAATCTTCTTTTGCTCTTGTTGAGCCAACTTCTCGTTAATCTTGGTTTGTTTATCAAGTTCTATTTGGGCTTGTTCTGCCGTGTTTACGTTTTTAATGAAAGCAGCGCCATTGCGAATATCATAGGATTCAGGCTCTGCTCGATGTTTAAACGCTTGGTCACGAATGTCAAAACCACCGGGCAGCGCTTCAGATTTACCAGCAAAAGAAACTTCCACGGGGTACTTCACTCCCTCTGTGGTCTTTCTCTCCACCATGTTCTCTTCCAAGTCCCCACGCTTGAGGGCTTGCTTGTACAAAGCCTCTGCGTCTACGTCACGCTGTAGACCAGAGTAGTCCTTCAAAGATTGAATGACACTAGTTGGAGAAAGAGATTTAGTACCGTATTCCCCAAAATCAAACTCAAGCCCCTTCAAGGCTTTTGCGTACTGCGTTTCGTTGAAACGTACTGCGTTAGTTCCTTCGGGCAGAATGATTCGCTCGGCTGGGCTTACAGGCAACTGGTCAAGCGATTTAAACACTGAGTACAGTTGGGGAGGACTCATGTCGGTAATGGTGTCTGTGCCAGTAACCCTTGTTAAATAGTCTCTCCAACCCTGTGTCGTTGCATCTACGCCATGTAAGTCAGCCTTTTCCAACACATTGTCTGTAGTAACAGGCTCATTGTTTACTGCGTCATAGTTGGTTTTGTACTGGAGAAGGGTATTGATTGCACCCTCTTGTGCTTCGGGCGTGTTCTCTGTGTGACGAATAGCATCAACCACATCCTCCAAAGAATAGGTGTTTAAACGGGGCTTACCGTTTTCTTTCCTGTCTTTGTTAATGTAGTTACGTTGTTCTTTGGTAAGTTCTTGCCACCCAAAGTTACCCAATGGATTCTTGAGCGGGTCGTACTCTTTCTCATTAAGAACGATTTCATCAGGGGCTGGCAGTAGTAACTGAGCCTGTTCTTTAGGAGCGGCAGGAGCGGCAATCTCTTCGGGGGTAGTAAACCCCTTGTATGCAGTACGACCACGACTTGCCGCACCACCAACCAAGCCAACGCCACCAGCGCCAAAGAACGCCTCTTTGTACTCGTTGTATGCGTCAGGCGATGCTAGGTCTAACCCCGCTTGCCAACGCTCTAAAACCTGTTCTAAGGCTTCTGTAGGGGCTTCGGCAATAAAGCCTACAGTCGCACCCTTTCCAGCCTGTTTAGCAACTCCAGCACCCACGCCAACGGCAGTAATTTCTCCTGCGGCTTTACGTTTGGCTAACTCTTTTCCAACTTCTAGTACGCCCTTTTCTCCCAATCCACCAATACCAAGGGTGAATCGGTCAGCAAAATAACCAATAGGCGCTTGAATTGCAGCGGCAGTAGCGGCTTTTCCAACACTAATGTCTTCGGGTTTCTCTTTCTCTTGGGCTTGGCGACCCATCAGGCTACCAAACTGTTGGAGTCCATACGCACCAATACCTACAACTGGTCCGACTACTGGTGCAAACGGACCAGAAAGGGCTGCGGCTCCAGCGCCAGCGGCAAGTGGTACTGCCATTTGAGGGGCAGATTCAGCGGCAGATTCGGCAATGTACTTGGGCACTTCTTTAAGTGCTGAACCTAAACCTTGTTCTTTATAAATGCGTTCTAAGTCGGCAAATCTTAATGCTGGCTTTTCAACTGGCTTGGCTTGCTCAGTTTTAATAGCCTCCATCTGACGAGCGGTATCTTCTTCAGTTCCTAAAAGTTTTGAACCCGCAAGTTTGTACCCTTGATAGATGTCGCCAAAGGACTCTAGACCACGTTTAAACGCTGATGCAGTACCAGAGCCAATCCCAACATCCTCTGGTTTTTGTTGAGGTTGTCTTTCTAGGGTTAGTCTTCTGGCTGTTTCTTGGATGACCGAGGGGTCAGTTCCATCAGGAAACTGTAACTCTGTCCCATCAAAGAGTTGGGCTGTAATTGCCATAGACTACCTTATTTAATTTGCTTACCTTGTGCGTCAAATTTTATAACGTTGCCGCCTCCACCGCCAGCATTTCCTCCACCGCCACTTGGCATTGAGATTCCCTCGCTTTGCAAGTATGCGGCATAGCCACCTTTGTTCTTCCATTGGTCTTGCAATATAAGACTGCCGTTCCACTTCTCTTGCGCTTTTGCAAGCAGTGCGGGAGCGCCCTTAATACCAACGGTTTTCTCGTATGCAGCCGCAAATTTAGGGTCGTTTTGAATACGTTCAATCAATTGAATTTCAGCAGGAGTCTTGCTTGTAGATGCATCGTGACGAGCACGGAGCATTGACGCTTGAGAAGACAAGGTGTTAGCCGCAGCATTAATTTGGTTGGCTGACGCATTGCTTGCATCAATACCCAACTTCATTAGGTCTTGCTTGTTCTTTTCTTGAGCGGCACGAGCAGACTCAACGGCACTTACGTCACCACGCTTACGAGCATCTTCTTCTTTGGCAATATTCAATTGCAAGGCGTTCATATCTGTAGCCTGTTTATCACGCAAAGCCTCTTGCTCACGTTGCAACTTAGCGCCAGCAATAGCGCTTTCGCCTAATTGAGCACCCAAACCTTCGGTAGCCTTGGCTCCTGAGAAAGCGGCAAGACGGGCAATTAAACGGTCTGACGGGTCTTCGGATTCTTGAGCCGCACGTTTTGCTTCTAACTTGGCGTAACGGTCTTTGACATCCCTCATTGGGTCTGCTTCAACTCCAGCCAATTTCTCCAAAGACTTTCTACGCTCTAACAACTGTGCGTCTGTTAGGTCTGCTTTTGCTTGGAATTGTTCTGGATTTAGTATTGGATTTGCAGGAGCCGCAGGAGCCGCTGGTGCGGCAGGGTTTGCAGGAGCCACAGGGTTTTTCTTTAATTGCCCTGACGATGTATTAGATGCTTGTTTATTAGGGTCTGCGGGAACTTTGGTTGCTTGAACCTTGTTCATAGCCGCACCAGCCTCCGCATCTTCACGGTCATAAACCGATGGGTCAGCACGTTGAGGAATTGCTTTTTTGTTTCCAGTAAGTTCTTGTACAACTGGATTAGCAACAGGCATCAGACGCATGTTCTTATTTAGTTGAACTTGCGCTGGTCTGTTTAAACCAGCAGATTCAATAGCGCCTTGGTATCTGCTATTGATGGTGTCGTACTCTTGTTGCAAAGCCGCTTTCTCAGCGTTGTATTTTTCAAGTGCAGTTGGGTCTACACGAGAAGCAAGACCCGGTGCTTTAAGACTGTTTAAACGGGCTTTAGTTGCATCAAGTTCTGAACCAAGTTGGTCAATTGTTTGAGCGCCAACAGTTCCATCAGTTGGCTCTGCAAAATGAACAATACCGCCATCAGCATAAGAAGTCTGACGGAACATGTGAGGCAAAGGCAACTGAGACAAGCCGCCTTCAGCCATCTTAGGGACGGCAGGAGCCATGCCCTGCTGAACTCCAGCGGGAGCCGCAGTAGGGTTCATCATAGGAGGAGCGGCAGTAGGCGACATAGCCAACTGAGGAGGAGTAGCCGTTGGGTTACTCATCTGAGGTGCTTGGGTAGGATTGACTTGACCTTGTGGCAATGAAGTCAAACCACTTTCAATTTGCTCTTTGACTGTTTCTTTTGGAGCGTTAAAAGCCGATTGAGTTTCTTCAAGTTGTTTTCTACGTTGCAATTCAGTCAACGCCAAGTAAGCAGGAACCTCTGGGTTTTTGCCGTTGGCGTACTTCATTACGTCAGGTAATGGAAGACCCTTTAATGCTTGTTGTGTTTCAATTAAATTAAACATAATTAGCCTTCAAAATCGCCCAAGTCATCTGGTGGTGGAGGAGGTTCTGGTGCAACATAATCGCTAAAGGTTGCTGGGTCACGCTCCGCAGAGACCATATTTCCTTTGTCATCATAGACATAGATAATGCCATCTCTTGTATCGGTATAGTTACCATCGCCAGTAGGAACTGCACCCTCTGGAGGACCGTAGCCCCGCTCCGCTTCAGCGCTAACCCTATCAAGTTCTTTCTGAATTTGGTCATCAGTAAGAGTAGGTTGACCTTTGGAATCTGTAAACATACTCTTGACATAAGCAGCAATTTTTTCAGGTGTGTAGCCCATAGACTTGAGGTCTTTCATAACACCAGCAGCACCAGCAACACCGCCAGCCAACTGTTGAGCCACGCTCTTAGCCGCAGAGTAAGTATTGGTTGTGGTCATTGGCAGACCAGTCAATACGTTTCTGTTCATTGCAATCATCTCTTGAGGATACTTCAACTGACGCAAGTATTCGTTGTACTGGGCGTTTAAAGCCTGTTGGTCGAGTTGCTGTTGTTGACCGCCAGCAGTATTCAAGGCTTGGAGATTTGCCAAACCATATTGAGCCTGTTGTGCGCCAGCGTTTGCAGCCGCAGTCTGAGCCTGAGTAGCCGCTTGCAAACCTTGCAAACCATAGGTTGCTTGGAATTGTTTTCCTGCTTGGTTAAGTTGTTGAGCCTGTAAATCACGTGCCGCATCAGCATTAAACTGAGTAGCCGCATTTTGGTAGGCTTGGTTGTAGCCAGAGCCAATCAATTGATTTTGCTGACGCAACAAGTTTTCATTGTTTTGTCCTTGCAAAATAGCCTGACGTGAACCGCCAAACGCTCCAGCCTGTGCCAACTTAGCCATGTCAGCCTGTTGGTTGATTTGCTGTTGGCGTTGAAGAGCCGCCAATTGTGGGTCTAAAGAGGCTTGGATGTACGGATTCATGTACTTCTGAGCCGCTGCCGTATCAAATTGGTTAGCAGTAATTGTGTTTGGGTTGTAAGTCAGATTTTGTTGCTTCTGACTAATGTCGTTTAAATTTGTTCCAGCATTTTGCAAAGAACTTGGAAGGGTAAGACTGCTCAAACCTTGCCATGCTTGTTCTTGCAAAGGCGCATAACCAGCAGTCAACTGCCCCGTGTAAACGGGCGTAGGGGCGTTGAGCATTGATGTGCTCTTGTCCAAAAGGTTTGAAACGTACGGTTGTGCGTACGGACTAATAGTCCCTTGTTGGGACGTATCAGGTGTTTGATTCAAACTGGTGGAAGTAAATAATCCCATATCAACCTCTCATTTTAGGCATAAACTTCTCTGCATGGATTTGTTTTCCTTGCTTGGAGTTTCCTGTTCGTGCCTTACGAACTTTTGCCATCATGTCATATAAAACGTTTGCGCCAGCCTCTGAAGAGCCATTACCAAGATGAGACACAACGTCAGCGGGAATTACAAACTCTTCGTTAGCAAGACGTGCGGGTTGTCTGCCAGCAATTGAGGCAGGAATATCGTCAGACATTCCATCTCCCGGTCCTTTGAGCATGCGACCACCATCGGAATAATGACCAAGGCTAGAAATACCGCCACTTGCCATTGGTCTACTCATAGGAACGCCCATAGCCATTTGGGTTGGTTTGGCAGAACCAGCCACAATTCGAGCGGCATCATCAGGGTTCATGCCTTGATTAACTAATGCTTCAATCTTGTTAATAATACGAACGTCATCTCCAAGACCGTATTTCTGAGCCGCATTGACCAAGGCTGCTTGTTCTGCTTGGAGGGCTGGAAGACCGCCATCATTCATAGCAATAGGCATTCCACCGCCAGCAAACATGTTGACTGAGTTGGTGTAATCAGTATTGTAATTTTGATTTTGTGGCTGATTTAAGTTTAAGTGATTTTGACTATCAATCGTTGGTTGAATAAATTGGGGTTTCATTTGACCATATTGATTTTGGTCGGGTTGCATGTATGGCTGTTGTCCATACGCCTGTTGAGGCTGAGAGCCAGCATCTTGACGGGGAATATCGCCAACAGGGTATTGTTGATTTTGAATAGGCGACTGCATGTAAGGAGGAGGAGTCAGGCTAAGTAAGCCGCCTTCTGCTTTGTATACAGGGCTAATAAAGTGTTGACCATAAGCACGTGCTTTTTCAATTGCGGCTGGGTCGGTTGTATCCCATCCCATGCCTCCTGCTGTTGGCGCAAATCCATCGCCTGAGTCAGCGCCAGAGTCACCACCCATTGCGCTTGCCGCACCGCCCAACAAGGCTGCACCACCAAGTAGACCCGCTGCATTACCCATATTAAAGCCACCAGTTGTTCCTCTGCTACCGCCTTTAGGAGTCATGGTGTCAACAATTTCTTTACCAACTCTTGTTGCGCCACCTAACAATGCGCTTGAAAGTTTGCTTAAATCAGAATCTTTTGTTTCTGGAACATACTCGGTGTCGGTTGCTTCAGTAGAAGTTACTGTGCCGTCAGGATGAATAGTGATGGTTGAGCCATCATCATAGGTAATGGTTTTAGCGCCAACGTTATCTTCGGTTGTTTTAGTTCCATCAGCGCCAATTGTTTCAACAGTCCCATCCACGTTGAAAATACGTTGAGTGCCATCAAACTCTGTGACAACGGTAGAGCCGTCTGCACGGTTTTCAATATTTTGCGGGAAGTCGCCTTCTTGGTCGCCAAGAGTTCCACCAAGACCTGAGTATGGCGTTGCATCCACAGTAGGAATTGCAGACTTGGGTGTTAGGATTTCTTCAGTTAAGGTAGAAAGGTCAGAAGACGCAGGAGCGGCAGTAATGACTTCGCCTTCGGATGTAATCCATGCGGGTTTACCATTAGCGTCAGTTCCTTGAACTAGACCAAGAGACTCTGCTTCGCCAATCTTTTGACCACTCTTGTCGTACGCATTGCCGTCAGCGTCAATCTTGGCTACTTCATCGGCTTTAGTTTCTGGGTACAACGCCTCAATCAATTGTTGAAGGTTGGCGGCTTCTTCCTCAGTCTGAGGGCGAGCCTCATCTTTCATGTTTTTAATGGCTTCCTCGGTTGGAGAAAGACTTACATCGGAAACTGTGCCTGTATCTGCGCTGGCAAGTTGAGTTCCAGATGGAGGAAGTATTTCGCTTGCATCGGCTTTTCTTGTATCTCCAGCGGTATCAGTGTTTAAACTGGCTATGCCAGACCCGGCTGCGTTAATTCCTGCGCCAGTAATGCTACCAGCAGCAGCGTTTACACCAGCAAGATACGCATCTTGACCACGCAAACCAGCGGTAGTGACTGCGCCAGCCGTGTTTCCAAGGATTTTATCAAGAGAGTTTGTGCCTTCGCCACCCGTATCCGCTTCGGCAGTTACGGCAGAGCCAACTGTTGAGCCAATACCGCTAGTCAAACCTCTTTGCAACGCATCGCCTAAATCTTGACCTTGTAAAACGCCAGCGGCAGTTTGTGTTGCGGCAGTTCCCAAGCCACGTGCAACTGCGGATGGAAGGCTTTCAATGCCAGTACTTGTACCAATGTCGGTCAATGCTTGACCAAAAGCAGTATCAGCAAGTTCAGCGCCAATAGCGCCACCAAGTTGAGGGGCAACGTATGAGACTGCGGCACTTGTCAAAGCCTGACCTAAATCGCCACCGTGGGCAATTGTGTCAGCGGCAGAGATGACGGGCAAAAGTTCAAATTGTCCCGTGGCTACTGCGGCTACTTTGGCAATCGTTCCAATTGGGTCATCAATAGCCGTTTGGACTACCTTGCCAACGGTATCTCCTACCGCTTGGAGAACGTCACCAGCGGCATCTACAACGCCCTCAACAACATCACCAGCGGCTTCAAATACGTCACCGACTGCATCTCCAATTGCTTCAACTACTGCACTCATTGCATCTGTCCTTCACGCTTAGGTCCAAGCACAGTAGTAACTCGATAGCCGCCATTCTTTGTTTTTTGCACGGCATAGCCCATTACTGGTTTGCCGTCTACATCAGGATTGATTTCGGCACGGTGCTTTTGGACAAACTTAAAAATGTTCAGTAGCGTAGGGTCTTCAAACTCTGTAACCATGACATCAAAGCCAGCCATGTACAAAGCCTTGGCGTACAGAACGCTATTGTGGAGGTAATTGTTTGCGGTATCAGCGTTTAAAGCACGAAAGACAGCAGTGCGGTTATTGCCGGGATGAACAATGAAAAGAGAGTTGCCTTGACGCATAAGAATCGCACCAGCATCATGCGCTTCAGCGGTAACTGCGGCAAGTACTTGGTCGGGGGAGTATTTAGACTTGGTCTGTTTGACCGCCTCCAGAATAATTTCCGAAGGGTCTAGCATCTTTTTCTTACTGTCAACTAGCATTGTGCATCCTTAAAAATTGCAGCGGAATACACATTGCCCATTCCAGCCGCAAGGCTCAAAATCAAACCGCCCTTTTCTGCTGGGGCAGGTTCGCTAAGAAAAACCTTGTCTTCGTCTGTACGGTTGGCAATTGCTGGCACAAAACCGTTTTTGATATTATCCAACAATAATACGGTTTCAAGCAATCCGCTTGCACCCATAGTGTGTCCAATTCTTTGTTTAAACGATGTTGCCACAAAATCGTTCAAAATACTAGTAAGTGCGTGTTTTTCTGCAAGATTATTTGACTTTGTTCCAGTACCATGCGTCTTAACCGTTCGCACTTGAGAGCCTTGAACTTGGGACATATACAACGCACCTTGAATGGCTCGTTTAAATCCTTGCCCATCTTCCCTTTGACCAATGGCGTTTGTTGAGTCTTCTCCTGACGTATACGCCCCCATCAATCTGGCTTTAGGCTGGAATCCTGTCAGTTTCATGCTTTGCTCAGTCTCAAAGACAGCAAAGACTGCGCCTTGACCCACATGGAATCCATAGTTTTTCTCATCAAAGGCTGATGGCAATATGCCAGAGTCATCGTCTTTTTGGGTAAGTACCGCCTTGGAGTCGCCAAAGAAGTTTAAAACTGCGTTTGTGACTGCGTCTTCTACTCCCAGCACAATGACTCGCTCCATGCCATACAACTTAACTAGGTTGTAGACATCCATCATTACTTTGAGGCTAGATGCACAGGCTGATGCATCGGTAACTATATGGTCTGTAACGCCACACGAACTGGCTATACGCCCTGCATAGACTTGGGTTAACGCCAAGGGCAAGAACTTATAGGTATAGGAAAGTCTGGTTTCTCCTAAATCTATAGGCTCTATTCCCGCAAAATGAGAATTTCCAGAAGCAAGAATAAAAGCAGTCCGAACAGGATTTTCCCGTAGTTTTCGGAGTAGTTCTCCATCCAAAACTTTTTCAGCCAGACGATGAGGCGCATAAATCATCCCCGTATCTTTGCCCTTATAGGTCTCTGGAAACCAGTGAACCCGTTGAGGGAAGTGCTTTAACTCGTCAATTAAGTCGAGCGTTTCGGTACATGCTGTGCGTGTTTCGGTAAGGTAAATCACCAATCCACCCCCTTGATGGCTTCTTCAACAGAGCCAGAAGGCTCTTTAGTCTTGTGCAGTTCAATAAAGTCCCAGCATTCCCTAGCCGATTTAAACGTCATTTCCTTGCCTATTTCATCGGGAATACCATAGATGTCGCAAAAATAAATGCTCATCATCATGCCATCCATGCTATCTAGACCCGTTGCTTTGAGGTCATCGTCTAAGTTTTCAATTGGGATGTAGTCGTGGTGGGCTGGTTTTACTACTCTAGCCACCTTGTTAAACAGTTCAATAAAGTCCATGCTTTTCCTTATAGTGATGACACGAACGTTAGTGTAGCAACAACTGACTGAGTTGAGGGTTTTGTTGGTGAGCCAGATGCCGCATAGTAGGGAATGGTTACGCTGGCGTTAGTGGTAGACCAGTAAATTTCTATGTAATCACCAGCGTTTAAACTGACAAAGTAGTTCCAACCTTTAATGTCGTGGGATGGGTCGCCCGGATTCTTCCTTGCAAGCAAGCCTACAACTCCAGTAGACCCAACAATGTCCGTACCATTTTGGCGTAACCAGATATACACATCCTGTGGAGCGTTGTCTAAGTTTTGAATTTGGGCGCTGAACTGTAGGTTGTATATTCCAGCAATAGCGGCAGTAATCTTTGAACTGGAAATAGACACCTGATTGGAGAAATCTGTGGTGTTTAGCGTCATCAATGTGGCTGTGTTAGCCGTTGTTGACTGGGTGACGCTAGATGAAAACGCCCCATATGGGAAACTCAAGACAGAGCCTCCGCCTCCAGTTTCAAGTTCATTTAGTAAATTATTGATTTCAAATACAGAATTGTTTAACTGGTTGAAATACAACCTAAGAACGTTGGTAAGTTGGTTTAGATATAACTTACTGAACTGGTCTTGGGGAAGAGGCAGATTGGGTACGGCAGGAATATCAATCCTTGTACTCATGTATTGCCTCGTCTTCCGTCAGGACGGATGTCAATACGAGGAGCGCCTAGTTGCCATTGGTCGCCAAGGTTATTATTTTGTACCTTAAACGCCATCTGTCTACCACGCACCCGCACATAGATTGTTCCCGTAAACTGCTCTACGGTTACATTTGAAGTCCTTTGAACAGTGGCATAGGCACTACCACCCTCAGACAATGGGTCGTTGTATCCAGAGCCTGAGTTTTGCAATGGGTACAGAGTCATCACCACATTAGGGTTATCACTAGTAGACCCACGGAAAGTTAAGTCAGGGATTATTCTCCAGACAAAACCAAAGTTATGACCATCATCAATGTCAAATTGAGATGAGGTAATGTAGGAGTCAATTGCCGTTGCTGGCAAGGTCGTGCCATCATCGACTCCATACTCGTGATAAACCAAGTTATAGGCGTAGGTAGCCGCTATTGGGTAGTTGCGTAAGCCTGTATCAAGCCATGCGGTACGTCCAAGATAGCCGTAGTACCAAATTTGTTCTAGGTAGTTGTACACCACATAGGTGTCAATTTCTTCACTTCCTTCTGAACAATAGAAGAACCAAACCTCGTTAAAGCCCTCGTTTGTACTAGCAAAAAACTGAGATGCTTGGGAAAGATTAATGTTTCCATAGACAAATTGACGGAGGTCGCAACTTAGGGTGCTGACGCTACCATCGTAACGATAGAACTTGTCTCGTCCCATCCAGTACACAACGCCAGATGCTAGAGCGGTTGCGTTTTGTCCCACAATTGAAATGTTGTCTCCCAGTAACTGAGAACCCCATACCGCTGGCACTCCCAAGTACTGGAGGGAATAGACGGTTGAATCCGTCCAAACCAAAATCTCCTGACGCACTTGCATGGCAGTTACGATGTAAGAGCCATGAGAAAGACGTAGACTGCCAGCCTGATTGGTTGCGTCTGGTGTCCAGTTGGAGATGGATTCTTGGTCTGACCAACGAATCAACATAGGGTCTTGGACGGCAGAACCATAGTCGTTACATCCAAAAGCAAACACAAAACGGGATGTATCTGAAATGGCTATGTAGTTTTGAACCGTTGGAACATCGGTTGCGCCATAGATAGTTGCAATATTAAATCCAATATTGCTCACGCTATTAGCCGCTACCCAGTAATAAATACCACCGCCACGAGGTGCAAACACCAAGTTTTCGCCAAAGTTTGACTGAGACCAAAGTCTCAAGTCTTGTGTTGCTGTAGTTCCATAGCCCCAAGAGCCTGTTCCCCAAGCGCCAGCGCCCCAGCCAGAAAGAGGCACGGCAAAATCAGGTCCAGTATTAATCTGATACTGAGCCGTTACCGTACCGCCTTGTCCAGAAGCATTTGCATTGGCTTGAGTAGACGCATTGATGGTGTATGTATTGACATCAATAACGTTAACAATTTGATACCAACCAGTAATGGTCACGCCATTGAATGTACTGGTGGACGTAAAGTCCACAAAGTCATTGGTGATAGCACCATGAGCGGAGTCTGTGACTGTAATGAGGGTTGAATTAAGGTAGCACTGGAAGGGGTTAGTTAGTCTTTCCGTATATTTAAACAGGGTAACTGCTACTGTTCCGCCCCCACTTGTTGTGGAAGTTGCGGCTGTAGCAACGGTAATTTGGAAGGTATTTGTACCTATCCTTGTTACGGTAAATTGATTGTTAAAGTCTGCGGCAGGAACTCCCCCAACGGGAGTGGTACAACCAGAGATATTGACCACATCTCCAGTAGACAAGTCTGAACCAGCCCAAGTAACAGTTACTGTTTTTAAGGTGTTGGTAACAGCAAAGGCGTTGGTAAGGCTTGTTGAAGACTCTGCGTAGCGTAGCGGTGTGATGTCGTAATACGCACCGCCACTTTCAATGTAATATTTAAGGCTTGTTCCAACAGCAAGGACGTTTAAACTGCCTAACGTAATCCAGTTCCACAACGCCCTGCATATTCCTAGAAAGGTAGTTGATGAGGTCTGATACCAACCCCCAACTTTCTCAGGCGTACCTTGGCGAAAACGAATCTTGTCGCATTCATACCAGCCGCCCTCAGTTGTATAGCGGGTGTTTTCCCGATTAACGCCTGATTTGAATATGATTTTCTTTAGTGGCATGATTAAGCGTAGGGTCTAGTTCCAGATTTGTCAATTATCAACGCTTGTCTGCGAGGTGTGCTATTTTTTTCATTGGGGATGGAGATGTGAGTCCAGCGGTCAAACTCCCTGATAACTTGGTCATAGCCTATTTTTGATGCAATGATGGCTTTGACAACCTCGTCAGGGGTCATGCTAGGGATGCGTAAATCGGCAGCGCAGCCAACCCGATGCTGGCTAGTATCTTTAGAACCCACAGCATCATTAACCAGTTTAGAGCGAAAAGCACTATTAACCATAACGGGTTTCCCGCCCAAAATGGATTTAACTTCTTCAAGAAATGCGGCAAGTCTTTTAATATTTTCAAGTTCAGCCTCATTAGGTGTATTGTCAAATTCACGATGGTCTGTGTGGGTCAACTCCTCAAGGGTAAAGTGTTCGCTTATTTGCATATCACTTCCTCAGCATTTCTTGGATTTCTTTGGTCTTGTCTTTGCTGCCTTGGCTGGAGCCAAAATAGAAAGAAAGGACTTGACCAGCGGCACTAGTGATAAACCCTAATGCAAAAATTATGATTTGTTGTTGGTCAGCGGGAACGTTTTTAAACATCAAAATACCAATTAACAAGAACGCTATACCCACTACACCAAGAGCCAAAACGGGAACTACTAACTTGTCTAACGCACTTGCGTACTGGCTTGTTGCTACGGCAGCATAGGCTTGACGGGCTGAATCACGGTCAGCCGCATCCATCTTTGCGTATTCAAGTTCAAGTTCTTGTAGTTTTGCAGCGGCAGCAGGGTCTCCTGCGATAGCCTTGGCTACCTCCTCAACGGTGTCAGATACACCAAATTTAGAAGCAATGGCTGCTACTGCTGCACCGCCAAGAGGTCCAGCAACTGCGGTTGCTAGTGCAGGGGCAACGCCTTTTAAAAGATTAAGTAGTTCATTCATTTTTTCATTTTCTCTCGTTCTTCAAGCAATTGAACCTTGACTTGGAGTTGGTGAATGTCTTTGTATATTTCTTCTTTCATAACGTGACGTTTTTCTGCTGAAAGAGGGGAATCAGTAGGAATGCCTTCTTTGGTAATCAAGGCTGGCATAGAGCCTTCAATCTTTGTCAGGCGGGTAGAGAAGTCATTGACTTGACCCAGAAGCCAAGCAAGGGATGCCACAATAATTGGGATTACCGCTTTAAGTACATCTGACCAGTTCATTTTGATTCTTTCAGTTCCCGTTTAAGTCTTTCCAACTCAGCAAGTTTTCTATCAATACGTGCTTCGGCTCTTTTGACGTGCGCTTTCATGTATAGGGTTTCTACGTACGCCATTGATGTTGTTGCAACGACTATACATAGTGCGACTCCTATTAGTATCCACCAGACAAGTTTCGTAGTTGCCACATTAGCCACCCAAAAAACATAGATATAAACATCACGGCAATTACTCCACTTATTGTTTCAATGACCCAAATCTCTTCTTGCTCTTTCTGCCACCTTGCCAGCCTAGTCCTGCGAATCATCTCAGACTTAGCCCATTCCTGTTCACGCTCAATTTTTCCATGCATTACCAAGAATCGGCTATACAAGTTCTTCAACTCAGGTGGGGCGTAGACCATTGCCTCACGGGTCTGCTCCATCAACTTTTCCAACTGCAATTCAATTAACGCCCGTTCTATGGCTTTTTGGCTGGTGTTTTGCGCTGGGTCGTAGTTGGTTTTGCTTGCCTCCTCTAGTTCAAGGTAATGGTTTGTAATTTGTTGTTGCGTGTCAAAGAGGACACCAAGGTTTGCCCCAATCTCGCTAATGAGTTTGAGTTCAAGGTCTTCGTAAGACTGTTGCTGTTTGGCTGTGGCTTTGGCTTTTGCCACAGGCTTTGCTTCTGGCTCTGCCCGTTTAAACAGACTAATGAACCAGTCAAAGATTCCTTTGATAGCCTTGACATCGCCAATGACTCCCTCAACCGTCTTTTTTGCGCCCTCAAGTTCCATACGCCCCTCATGGAGCATAGAACATCCCTGCTTAATAAAGCCAACAGCGGCTTGAGCCGCCATAAGTAGGGAGAATGGGTCAATGGCTTACTCCACTGCTTCTGCGTGAACTTTCTCAACAGACGCTTGGGCTTGGGCTTCCTTTTGGATAGCATCTACCAATTGGAATACGTCTTGATAAGGACGGGTTCCAAGATACGCCATGATTTGGTTTACGAGTTGCGTGGTAAAAGTAATTTTGTCCATTGTTTAGGCTCCAAGTTGTGCTTGATTTGCAGCCACTTGAGCCTGATAAGCCGCAACGACTTCAGGTGTCCAAGCCACATTGCAGATTGCCACGACATTGGCAGGTTGACCAGTGAGGTCTTGTGCTGGTGTTAGGCTTGTGCGGTGGTAGGTTTTGCTCAGTTCGTTGCCGTCTTCCATGATGCGAGTTGCCTCACGATATAGAACTGTTCCGTTCTCAGTCACAGTGATTTGGTCTACTACGGTTTCTTTTGTTAAAGCCATTTTGCTTCTCCTTTGGTTAAAAAATGTGTCCGACTAACCTAATCTGGGTTAGTTAAAAATATTTATGCTGTTGCTCTATAACAAAAAGTTGTATACATATTCCATGATGAAGCAGTTGAAACAAGAATTGTTGTACTTCCAGACGTTCCATTAGCATAAACAAGATTCAAATTAAAAAGCCCATTAGTTGTATAACCCCATAACCCTGTTTTTCCAGACGGAAAAGAATTGGTTGTTTCATAAAAAGACGCTAATTCTCCATTGCCTGTTGATGCCTGAAATGGAAGTCCGTTAATTAACAAATTACCGCTACCACCAGTGTAAGAAACACCAGCCATTTGTATGGAAACCCAAACTAATTTGCCTACTTTAATGTATAAGCCAGTTGTACTTCCACTTGTTTGAGTAGGGTTTGTGGTAGAACCACCAAAAGTAGGTGTAAAAGTCCCTTCCTCATAATCATCCAATGTGTTTGCGTCAGATGATGCTGATTGAGTTGCGGGGAAGGTGATGCCAGCACCAGAAGTCGTTGGAGTGGTAGCCCCGACACCAATTGCATTGGCAAACTGCACACCCTGCGAAGCGTTGGCAAGCATTGCCTGAGTACCAGAAGTGGCAATAGCCACCTGATTGGCGGCAGGGTAGTAGACACCAGTGTCAGTGTCCGTACCAGTCACCGCAGGGGACGATACGCTGTTGTCTGTTCCTTGAAGGATGAGTGTCATGGTTATTGTCCTTTAAACATTATAGAAAGCGGAAAATCTAATTCCATTAGCAGACGCACCCATATTTGTTGCACTTATAGCCCCAAGCGAACCAGTAGTTGTCATATATATATAAATAGTATTTGTAGAAACAATCCATACGGGCGCACCAACTAACCCTGTCATGTTGTCTATTTGAGCGCCTGACCCAAATATAGTGTTTCCAGAAAAGGGGATTCCAGTAACAGTGTCCAATGAACCTGACGCAGTTCCTTTTGAAAATGATACATCCATAGTTAAATAGACAACTCTACCAATTTTTGTATAAGTTCCTTCTCTTTTTGAATAACTTAAACTTCCAGCACCACCACTAAAAACTAAAGTTGGTGTCCAAGTACCCTCCTCATAGTCATCCAAAGTGTTTGCATCGCTTGATGCGCTTTGAGTGGCTGGGAAAGAAATGCCAGTTCCACTTGAGCGACTTGCTCCTTGAAGAGCAACCGAGGTGTCTTTTGCAAAAGTCATTAACTGCGTAAGACTTACACCCGTTCCAGCCGTTCCGCTTGGCGCAGAATAAAAGTTATGGGTTGCACCAGTTTCTTGTTGATACAAGGCAACTGTGTTGGTTGAGTAATATGTCCATGCGCTTGAATAGTATGCGTTATTAACAATTGCAGTATTTAAACCAGAACCCCACTTTGCCAATGCGCCATTAGAACCACCATTGATAAGTTCAATGGCTTGATATTGACTCCATGCAGATGGAGAAGACGAAGAACCAAAAGACACATTGGCTCCGCTGATAGTCAGAGCAACCGTACCATTCGACTGAAGTTGCAATACACCAGAAGCGTCAGCAGTCTGTACGATGCCTCCGCTACCAGTTGAGGATGCGTTAATTATTGATGCCATTATTTGTTCTCCAATGCTGTGACTTTGGCGTTGAGTTCTTGGATTGCTTTGACAAGGACTGGAATCAATGCGCCCGGTCCAACAGTTTTATATTTTGGGTCGTCTTCTTCTGAAACATCCGTATTGCGAGACATCAAACCAACAGCCTCTGGAAATACTTGTTCAATCTCTTGGGCAATAAAACCCAAGACATTTTTCTTTCCATCTCCAAAACCTTCTTTCCAATCAAATCTTCGCACTTTCAATGCGTCAATAATATTTAACCCATCTTCAGAATCACGAATATTTTCTTTTAATCGAATATCTGATGTTGACTGAACTGATGTGTTTGTTGCATAAATATTACCAGCCCCATCAACGCCAAAACGATAAGTCACACTTGAACCACCAAGACCAGTGTGATTTACTTCTGCTCGAATCAATTGAGTTGCAGTTGAACCAGTTTTTCCAGTAGTAATCAAAAGAAAGTTGTCTGTTCCCGTGTTTGTTCCATTTGGGTTTAAACTCCAATTGTTTGTTCCGCTTGCCGCTCTAAATTCATTGTCAACGGTGCTTGTCCATGCGGATGTCAAACCAACAAGCAAACCATTTGCGCTAGTTAATGTTGCTGTTTGAGTGGCTCCGTTATAAAACTTAATATTTCCAGAACCAGAAGTTCCAATTTGAAGGTTGTTATTACCGCCACCAGACAAGAATGTCACATTGGGGTTGCTGTAAACATATGAACCAGATGCAACAGCAGAACCATTCCAACCGAAAGAACAATAAGTTCCTCCGCTAAAAGCAGAGCCAGCAAAGAAAGTTGCTGAACCGCTTGTGTTGGTGTTGATGATGTTGTAACCAGTAGATGTCGCTTGGTTATTTTGGATGTACATCCCCGGATTGGAAGAACCAATTGCGGTTACGCCATTCAAAATATTACCAGAGGAGTCGATACGCATACGCTCTGTGTTATTAGTGCCAAATGCTAAATTATTGGTAGAACGAGTTGTTAAAAATAAATCGGTAGCACTACCTGTTCCAATCATTCCTAATTGCGAACCTAAATCGCCAAAAGCAGTACCTCCAACTTGAAAAGTTACATAACCACCATTTGTTGGGGCATCTAAAGTAAGGTATCTACTTCCGCTTGCACCAGTAATTTGAACTTTGCCTGTTGGCGAAGTAGTACCAATCCCCACATTCTGTGAGGTGTCCATTGTCAAACCAACAGTGCCGTTGTTCGATGCCAATTGCAAAACACCAGAAGTGTCTGCACTCATGTTCAGCGCTGTTGCGCTGGTTGTTCCTGCTGAGACTATAGAAGCCATAATTTTTCCTTTTAGAACACTAACCAGCGTTGACCGCTAGATACTGTGACTGATTGACCTGATGCAATAGTTACTGGTCCAACTGAGAATCCATTGTTGTTGGTGTCGATTGTGTAACTTGCTGAAACTGTTGTGTTGTTAACCACAATACCATTTCCCGCATTTAAGATTGAAGAAGTAAATTCCCCTGTGCTTGGCTTGTACAGCAACTTGGCATTGCTCGTGTAAACGTTCTGTGCCGTGCCGCTGGTGGCTGCTGCAAGCAAAGGATAAATGTTTGTAGAGGTTGAGGTGTCATTGCTAATTGCTGACCCGCCCACAGACTTCCATGATGGGGATGAACCACTATAGCCCTCAAACTCATTGGTTGTGCTGTTGTAGCGCAACATGCCCGTTACAGGGGTTGCCGCTCTTTGGGCTGTCGTTCCCTTGCTGATAGTCAAAGCACCAGTGGAAGAAAAGATTGAATCTGTAGAAGCCGTTAAACCACCCGTAACTGCCAGCGTTGTTCCATTCCAAGTCAGATTGGAAGACTGCGCCATGACGCTGGCTGAAGATGCAAAGAAAATGCCGTTGTTGGTAAATGTTACAAGCCCTGTTCCGCCATTTGCTGTGCCTAGCGTTCCAGCAAGGGTGATAGCGCCAGTTGATGCTGTGCTTGGGGTTAAGCCAGTTGTTCCAGCGCTGAAAGACGATACGGTGGCTGTAGTTGCAACTTTGGAAAAATCAGTGCCATTCCAAGCACAAACAGCGGACTCACCAGCAACAATCGTTACGCCTGTTGTTGGTCCTACTCCTACCAGTTTGATGGATTGGGTGCTCCCTGTCTTGTTGATAACAATGTAGACCTTAGACTGGGCTGGCGCTGTAATTGTTCTAGTGACTGTCCCGCTGGCTGTCCATAGGAGAATGGCTTCTCTAGATGTATTTGCCGCCCCAGTTGTGGTGGTTAGGGTTACATCTGCGTCAACGCTAATAGTGGTAGTTCCAGCAATCGCTGAATCTAAAAGGTTCGTAATGGAGTTATTAACGACATCGCCCCACGTACCCGACAGTTCACCTGTTACGGGCAGTGCAAGTCCTAACAGGGAGGTATATGCTGTGGTCACGTTCTGCTCCTATATTTTTCCATTTTATAGCCCTTTTGTTAAAACACAAGCCAACGTTGACCAGAACTTACAGTAACTGATTGACCGCTTGCTATGGTGACAGGACCAACAGATTGAGCGTTGTATCCGCTTGCTATGGTGTAACTTGCTGAAACAGTCGTGCTGTTAACAAACAAACCGTTACTGGCAATCATATTTGTGCCAGTAATGCTTCCCGCATTGGTGACATTTCCACTAGCGTCTTGATTTACAGATTTGCTAGAAGGGTAAGTTACAAATACGTCTTTTGTTCCAGCCGAAAAGTTAACCAATGAACCAGAATTGCTAGAGGAAAGAACAGTCGTACGGGCTAGGGTTGTCCCTGATGAGGTGTACGTTCCTATCCCCACCTCCCACTCAGTACCTGTCTGGGCTGCAATACAATAGAAAGTGGTGTTTGCGTTGCCAATGGCGGCAAAAGATTGGTAGCCAGCAGAAGCACCAAGCAAAGTCACTGTCCCCGTACCAGTCGTTGTGGTGGTTTCCTTTACTCTGTCTGCAATTACAAGTGCCATATTTTTTCCTTACACTACCGTGTCAATGACTTGCCAATTAGCGGTTTGACTATCATCTATATTTTGCCAGTTTGCGACTTGACTGTCATCAATCATTGACCAAGAATAGTAATTTGGTTGCCCTTGGAGTCCTCGGGCAGAATTTCCAGTCAAAGTCTTTGAAATAATAAAGCCAGTAGTGCCAACCGCACCAGTGGCGTTTAAACCAGTTAGTGCTGCTGCCTTGCCGGGCAATACAGTCCCAACAAACCCAGAAGCATTATTACCACTCAAAGCAACAGAAACACTCTGTCCTACTGTTCCTACGTTACCACTAGCCGTTACGCCTGTTAAATCAACTGTGATTGATGAAGTAACAGTACCAACAAAGCCTGATGCTACATCGCCCGTTTCTTCGGGGGCAACTTGCGGTGTAACTGTTCCTACAGCGCCAGAAGCCACAACCCCAGTCAAAGCCACGGACATGGTTGGAACAACAGTGCCAACAAAGCCAGAGGCTACATCCCCTGTTTCTGGTGGAGATGTGCTTGGCGTTACTGTTCCTACCGCACCAGACGCTGATTTTCCTGTTAACGCCTGAGATGCTGTTGGCGTTACCGTGCCTACCGCTCCAGAGGCTAGGCTACCAGTTAAGGCAACAGAAAAACTTGCAACAGCCGTTCCAACATTGCCAGAGGCGTTTAAACCACTCAACGCAACGGATTGAGTGCCAGTTACAGAACCCACTGCTCCTGATGCCGTTACCCCCGTTAATGCAACGGAGAAGGACGGAGTTACCGTTCCAACAAAACCTGATGCCGCATCCCCAGTCTCAGCCTGTGAACTACTGGGGGTTACTGTTCCTACAAATCCAGACGCATTTAAGCCAGTTAAGGCTACAGAACTACTTACGCCTACTGTACCTACCGCTCCTGATGCCGCATTGCCCGTTAAGGCGACAGCAATCGTTACCCCAGAAAGTGAGGCAAACGGTGCTTCAGCAAAAGCGGAGATACCAAACATGGTTTAAACGGCTTTTAGCCGCCCCCGCTTATGTTGTAGAAATACGCAATAAAGCGGTGCTAGTTGTGTTGGAAGGCATTGTCAACGCAAAAGTACCAGCGGTAATTGTTTGATTACCAAATGTATATACGCCAACAGCCTTATTTGACTGGGTTGAGTTATACATAAGCATCGCATTGAACGAAGTTGTCAATGTGACGTTGGTATAACTGATACTTGCTGAAGGTGTCCAGTACGCCACGCCAGCAGTTGCAGAACTGTTGGTTGAGGCTGGGGCAGTGGCGTTGGTGATTGTTACGCCACCAGCGGTATAGTTTGTGCCAGTCACCTCGCCTGTAGACGAATAAACGGTGGTAGAAGCGTCAATCGTGGCGCTGGTCAAGTACAAAGCCGCCTTGAAGGTGTCTGCTGTAGTTGCCGCACGGATAGGCGCTACGCCAAAGTTGTGGGTTGCTGTAAGCACTTCTCCCAAAAAGGAGGTGCAGAGTGATGCTGTATTTGCCATGATGTTTCCTTGTTAGAAAGTGCCTACTTCACCACCAATTGGTAGCGAACGTTTTAATGTTACATGGGCAGAGCGATGAACAAGTTCATTCTCCAACCAGTATTCAACCCAAGTGGTTAATTCGTTGTCGTCTTCAAATGTACCCTCACGCTTTTCTAGCAGAGAGTCATCCATATCGCCTTTAGTGGTGGTTACTATCAACTTGTACTCCTTATTAAAGCGGTGGTGTTTGTATTTGCTGGCAATGTAACTACAAAGTTTGGACCAGCAGTTTTATCTGAACCAAAATTCAGTATTGCTATAGACTTATTGCCTTGTGTTGCATTGTAAATTAATGCCCCTCTACAAGTAAAGGAAACATTTGTCCAACTGACGTTGTCAAAATTTACATACACCGTGCCGTTACTTTGATTAACGGTAACGTTTGTACAGACTTTACCGCCAGCGGTATAGTTTGCAGAGGTCACCTCACTTGTGGATGCATACACGGTAGTGTTCGCATCTAGATTGGCATCTGCTGTGTACAGTGCCATTTTTACGGTGTCCGTGGTCAAGTCTTGTACGCCCTTGAACATGTCCACTATAAATGAGGTGGTAATGGTTTGAACAATCATGTGACAGGATATTTAGGTAAGCCGTCACGATAAGAGTCGCCCTTCTCCTTGGCATCGCCAAGTTGTTTAAGGAGAGACATAGCCTCATCAGCACGATTTTTGTAAAGAACAACCAAGTCTTGTTCGCCCTTCATATAGGTGATGGCTTCCATCAAGCACATGTTAAGCAAAGCGGTATCAAAGTTATCGCCCAGCCACGTTGTGCCAGCAGTAACAATTGACTCAGGATAATAGAAATAATGCAACTCCACCTTGTACGCCACATCTGGGGTGGGGGCAAGAATAAAAGTCAGTTCCGTAGGACTGCCCGTTTGAGGTCCAAAAAGACCGTAATACATAGGCAATCCAGTATCTTTGGGATTTGGGTAGGCTTGGCGTATGAAGTTAACGTCTTTGTTTAAAAGATACGTGTAATTTTCATTGTCTAAGCCATAGTTTTCTATGACTGCCAAAGAAAAAGTAGACAAATAATCGTCAGGAGCGGATAGGTAACGATTGTTTACTGTGCAATTTCCTATGGAATTCTTACGCAAAGAGGGCAACTGAACAGAGTTGTAAATCTTCTGTTCTGCTTGCTCAATAAAACGGTCAATATCGGTTGTTGGAAAAGTATTTTCCGAATAATCCTGTATTGCCGTTACAAGTTCTGCGTAATTCATCGTTTAAACCTTATGCCATCGGTCCACGGCACATAGTGCCTTTGGTTGCAGCACCAGCACCACGCATTTTGATGCCAGATGTCTTTGTCTCTGGGTAGTTACCCTTACTAATTCCAGCAACAGATGGGTTCATTTTGTTCATAAACTCAGCGCCAGTTTCAGTTGGAACTTTTGCAGACATAGATTTGCCACTCATTGTGTGTGGCTCGGCATAGACTTTGGCATCGCCAACTTCTTTGCCCATAATTTTTTTAGAGAATCCCATTATCGACCCCTTTGATTTGCGGCACGAGCCATGTTACGACCCATAGATTTGTAGTTCTTGTTTAAACTGCTCTTGGTGGATTTTGGTCCGTTGTCAATGACTTTTTTTCCATCGCTAGGGAAAACCTGTACATCAGTTTTTCCTCTGCTGGCAACGCCATCTGCTGCTTTTTTGTATCCCATTTTCCGCTCCTAACTGGTTGAAATTGTTACCGTACCTATTTGAAAAGATAATACCAAACTGTTGGGCGTTAGACTAGCGTCAAAACCTTGTGAACCGCCAACAGGATTCCATCCCCACTCAAATACTCGACTACCACCCTCTGGGTAACCATTGGCATCTTGTGCCGTTGTGTTGCTAGTGGAAACCTGCAATCCACTATTACCAGACATCTGGTAACTTACATCTGGTCTAGGCTCCAACACTGCCTGTGGGTCAAAAACTGGATACATACCCAGTGATAACTGTGGCTGGTCGGGGTCCCAACACTCAGGACACACCTTTAAGTTATAAAGGCGGGTCTTGATGATTTCCTTCTTCAACTCCTTGAGCATGTAGCGCTGACCGCACCTATCACACTCCGCAATTGAATGTTTACCTGATGCGTAAGCATTCGCCATGTTTTAATTCCAAAACATTTGACGAGGAACAAGTCGCAACGAGGCTTTCTCTCTATCCTCCTGCGAAGCGGTCAACCACGCTTCGTCATACATTTGTTTAAGCATTTGTACCCTGTCCTGCGACTCTGGGTTCTTTACTGCCAATTGATACGCCAAGGCTGCAATCATGCAAGGCAAAAATCTAAAGGGAATATCTTCAACTTGGGTTCCAGACCCAGTATCTTGCACCCTACGCATGCGCCAGTACACCAATGTGTAGTTTCCACCATCATTCGGGGTGGGCCAAACGCTCACAGTAGGCAAGTTTTGTTGATAAATTGCGTCCCCAGCGGTGTGAATCGTGGCTGTAGTGTTGTTTTGACCACGGGCACACAGTTGTAACTGGTTATCAGCAATGCTGGTGTAGTAAATAGTCTCTGCACCAATGCGAATATAGCCAGAAGCCGCTAAATCAACGGTGGAATCCACCTCAATGTTGGTATCAGTGGCATTTATGTCTGGAGTTGTACCATTTCCAACCAAAAGAGCGGTGGTTAGGTTAGTCATTCCAGACTGACGGTTCACATACAACTGAATTGGACGACCATTTGCCAACTTATTAGGAATTTGGAGGTAGGTTGACCCAGAAATACGGGTAATACTGATGTCAATCTGGTTTGTAGTGCCCTGATTCTGACGTATAACGTGGTCTAGGAGGTCAATTGTGTCCACGGGAAGGGGATAGGCTACCTGACCTACTACAAGCGGTATCTCGCCCTCTTCTACAGTCCATAAATTGATGCCTCGACTAGCCCAATCCATCGTAATCAGGTTAAGACTACGCCTAGCGGTGCGTAACTGGTAGCCAGTACGCATCTCAATACCACAGCGCTCATACGCCTCTTCCGCAATTTCATTGAAATCGAGGTTAAATGTGGATTCACCGCTGGTATACGCCATTACTGACTAGCCTTCATGTTATCAATAAGGTTTGGATAGGGTCTTCCAGCCTTTTTAGCCGATGCTTTTGCTTTGGCTTTTTTGGCTGGAGACATTTTCTTTGGCTTACCTAATGATTCTGGACGTGGTTTATCCCAGACTTGCCCACCCCGTTTAAACAGTTCAACGTCATTGGGGTTGTCCGTACGATGGATAACCTTGCCCTTGGGCATTTTGGAAGGGTTGATGTCCCCCATGCCACGTGATGCTCTCACTTTTTAGCCTTCATGTAACCACCGCCACAAGCAATAATAGTTCCACGGGTCTTGCCTTTTTGAGCAATACCATCAGCACGTTTAGAAGCGGAACTAACTTTGCCGCCTTTTTTGTACTCGTAGTCATCATTTTTGCCTTTCATGCCAACGCCCTCTTTGTACATGCGTACATAGTTTCTAGCGCCTTTAGCAACATCGCTGTTAGCAATTGCTTCGCCTTGTGGGGTTTTTTTGTATTTGTTGGGGTCTTCGGCAATACCCAAATCTTGACCAACTCTACGAACGCCACGCATGATTTCATCGCCAGCAGTAGAGCCAGCGTTTTTTAATGTGTCAAGAATTCCAGCCATGTTGTTCTCCTAGCAGTACTTTTTACCAGAACCACCGCCAGCCATCTTAATCATCTTGCCTTTGGTTAAACCCCGCTCTGCAACGCCATTGATGTTGCCGGGATTGGTTTTAACTTTGCCCATGCTAGTCATACCGCCAGCAGCCATCTTCTTAACTTTGCCGCCTTTTTTCATTGGCATAGTAGGAGCAGGACCGCCAGCAGGAGCCATAGGACGACCCATTGTTGGGGCTGCTGGTGCACCACCCATCATTGCTTGACGCTTTTTAGCCATCATTGCAGCCATCTTGGGGTCGGGTTGACCACCAGCCGCCATCTTCTTGACGTTGCCGCCCTTTTTAAGTTTGGACAGATTGGTGTGCTCACCTTTGTGCTCTTGCTTGTCATGCATAGCAATAGCCCGTTTAATCATTTTCTTGTCTTGCATCAAGTCTGCGTTTTTCATTTCGCCACCCTTTTTAAAAGTTTTGCCTTTATCGGCTTTTGAAAATTCTTGACCTACCGATTGAGGTACGCCAACCTTTTTAGCAAAAGCCTTGTTATGGGCAATCGCTTCCATAAAGTTATGCTGCTTTTTGCTAGTTGAAGGCATCACTTACCTTTGGATAAGTTGGTCAATTTTGCTTTCAAGTTTGTTAAAGCGAGCGTCAATGTGCTCCATAACTTTATCAATTTCTGCTTGAGTAACATTATCACGTGCTACCTCCTCTCGTGTCTTATTTAAAAGGATACTGATACGGGCTAATTCTGCAAACTTCTCATGCATGATGTAGCCGATTACAGCCATAAATATGGTTAAACCGCCCGTCCAAAGTTCCATCATGTTCAGCATTTCCACGCCCTTAGAGATTTATTAATACGAGAATTTGGGTCTTTCTTGGTCTTCTCGCCCGTTAGTTTCTTTTTCATGCCTTCCATGCGAGCACAAAAGGAGTCTCTCCTTGAGCCACCCTCTGGTTGAGGGGGCTTTAGGTTCATCCCTTGTTTCTTTGCAGAGGCTCGACCCTTGGCGTTTAAACCGCCATTAGGGTTTTTTCCTTCTTTGCGAGTCCATGCAGGAGTCTTAGCCATAAAACACCGTAATTCCTGTTACAGAACCAGTACTTAACGTTAGATATAGCCCCGTAGAAGCCAAGATACCTTCACCGGGGACTATGACATAAAACGTGTTTGGGTTGCTGTTACTGGCTAAATCCATTGTGTACAAAATATTGCCCGTGGAACTACCATCCCGTATTTCAAATGTTACTGCCGTACTTATTTTTGGGGATACAACAATACCCTTTAGCCGTGTACGTCCAACATAATAAGAACCAGCCACACTCAGGTGTTTGGATAGAACGTCAGTTTGCATCATATTAATTCTCCAAAAGTTAAAGCAGGGAGTTGCCTCCCCGCTAAGAATTAATCGAAGTTACCGTATGGGTAAGTTGTAGTAGTACCGATGTTGTTATCGGGCTGTGTATAGCGCACAGTAAAGTTAAATTTGCCGCCAGTAGGTGCTGCCACGGTAGTGCCAGTAATTGACAACGTAAACACTACTTGTGATAGGTTTGGTTGACCGTTTGCTTGGACAATGTCTGTTGAGGTGGACAACATGTTAATCAAATTGGTTGCGGTATAAGAAGTTGTCTTACGACCAGCAGTACCAACAGTGGTAGTTCCCAATTGCGTAGAAGCGTAAGTAGGAGTTCCAGCGGCAGCGGTAGTTGCATTGGATACATAGATACTTACATCAGACAATGTAGCGCCACCTTCTCCAGTGATTGCGCTCAAGTAATCAATAGTGATGTCTGTAATTGTGCAGCCTGTTGGCAAATACATAATAACGCCACGATATACCTGTGTACTTACATCCGTTGGAGGAGTTGTAGTGGTAGCAGGATATGCAGTAGATGGGGTAAAAAGTTGACCCTGTACGTTGGGAATGCCGTTAGCAAAAGCATATACCCCAGAAGTACCAGAATAACCATTTGTACCGGGGGTAGTAATAGAGAGGTCAATGTAAGCGTCTTGAACTAACTCGCTGTAACCAACGTTACGTTGGGGTCCAAAACGGTTATCGCCAGCAAGTACTGGACCTTCAAAAGTAGAACGTGCCATGAAAAATGTCCTTATGCAAAAGTAACTCTATCAATCGTTGCATCGTCTGCTGGGGCAGTGCGATAGAGTCAATCACCCAGATGTTTAAATATACAACAAAAAAGAAAAAAGGGGGCGTTTAAACCCCCTTTATTTTTAGTACGAACCAGAAGAACCGTACATACCCAATGGGTCAGACCAGCCAAATGAGTAACGCTCACGAGACTTGTAACGGACGTTACCAGTATCGAAGTCACCATCCATGCTGTTAGACAATGGGGTACGAACGAAGTGCTTCATGCCGTTAGGCACATCGGTACACAAGAACCAAGCATTGGTGTCGGTCAAGAAGTGGTTAATTGTGTAACCATCTGGAATCGAACCGTTGTTCTTGATTGCATTGATGTCATTGTTGTTTGTACCAACACGCAATTCAGTTTCGAGCAAACGAGTTGCAACGAACTGGAGAGCAGGAGGAACAACCAACTTCTTAGGTTTAGCAGCAATCAGCAAACCACGCTCATCAGTCCAACCAGCGATAGCGATAACTGCGTTTTCCAACGAAGTTTCGTTCAAGTCTGCTTGAGTAGATGGGGTGTTGCCGTTAGTACCGCCAGAGACCAAAGGATGCGCTGTAGAGAACAAAGAAACGCCATCACCGCCTGTGTAGGCAGAAGAGAAGCCGTTGTTCAAAACTGCTGCCGCTTTAACCTGCTTGGTGTAAGCCATAGCACGAGCCAGACCCTTGGTATAACGTGCAGACAATGAGTCATACAAGTTATCTTCAATTGCT
>SESA01000088.1_pt1 | contig 60568 bp, 61 predicted proteins | sample 3171451 | NCBI WGS metagenome assembly SESA01 (sample SAMN06051862, study PRJNA518727) | freshwater metagenome | biome: subpolar coniferous forest; feature: holomictic lake; material: water; isolation source: holomictic Lake 227, 8 m depth | place: Canada: near Kenora, Ontario | collected...
CCCCCAAGACTTCTCTAATGTGGTTTGTATATTTGATTAAGGTTAACTCCCCATGTCTATGAAAACGATATTGATTACTGGGGGATCTGGTTATATTGGATCCCATACTGTGATTAGCTTATTGCAGGCTGGTATGTCTGTCATTGTTCTTGATAATCTATGCAACAGTAAAAAAGAAGTGGTGGACAAGATTGAGTTCATTACGAAAAAATCCATTTTTTTTATAGTTGGCGATATTCGTGATCGGACACTATTAAAAACAATATTTAAAGATCATTCCATCGATGCTGTGATTCATTTTGCGGGCTTAAAAGCGGTAGGGGAGTCGAATCAAAAACCGCTTGAGTATTTTGATAATAATGTGGGTGGAAGCCTCATTTTGTTTGAAGAAATGGCCAAAGCCAATGTGAAAAAATTGGTATTCTCTTCATCAGCCACGGTTTATGGCGATGCAAAGACCATGCCAATTTCAGAAGATTTTCCACTTCAAACATTAAATCCATATGGTCGCAGCAAACTCATGGTGGAAGATATTTTGCGTGATGTATATCACTCAGATTCTGGATGGAGAATTGTGCTTTTGCGTTATTTCAATCCAGTGGGCGCGCATGAATCTGGCTTGATTGGAGAAGACCCAGCTGGGCCGCCAAACAATTTAATGCCTTTTGTGGCTCAGGTTGTTTCTGGGCAGCAAAAGGAGTTATTGGTTTTTGGCGATGACTATCCAACAAAAGATGGGACTGGTGTGCGCGATTACATCCATGTGCAGGATTTGGCAGAAGGCCATTTAGCAGCTCTCCAATACCTTGAGCGTGAACCTGGATTAATTGCTGTGAATTTAGGTACTGGAAGAGGGTATAGCGTTTTTGAGATGATTGAAGCATTTGAAAAAGCTGCCGGGAAGAAGGTGCCATATAAGGTGGTGGCTCGTCGTCCTGGAGATATTGCAGTTTGCTATGCTGACCCCTCATTAGCAAAAAAGATCTTTGCTTGGGAGGCCAAGCTAGAAATTGATCGCATGTGTCAAGACGCTTGGCGATGGCAGAAAAATAGCGCCAACGCCAAGGTTTAAAAGAAATTGTGCGAGAACTTTACTTTCACTGGTAAATTGTCCACAGCCAATGCTCCTGGAATGTCTGAATGTAGTTCTAGTTGTACAACTACCCCTTGACCTTGATTTTTAAAGTTGCGCATTTTTTCCGGTATCTGGCTACTGACCGTGCCCTCAAATAAGACTGTTGCTTGGACCTTTAGCCCAGACTCCCATTGAACTGTTGCAGTTTGACCTGGATGAGCGTACAGAGCAAAGCGGGGCGCTAATAATGCAATAACTCTGGGTTTGGTTGTTTCTTGGATCGTGATTAATGGGTCTCCTGTTTGTACGCTTACACCTTCTTTGGTATCTACGCGAATCACAATTGAATCATTTGGCGCTTTAATTAAAATACTCTGGGCTGCGAGCTCAGTATCAGCGAGCTGTGTTTGCCAGCGTTGGTCCATGGAAACTACTTGAAGTAATCTAAGTCTTGCAGCATCAACCTCTCCACTAGTTGCTGCACCAGATTTATATAGAGATTCATAGTCTTTAAGGGATTTTCGAACAAGCTCTACCTGTTTTTCATAGAGAGCCTTAGGATCAGGGTTATATGATTCATCTCGCAGGATTTCTAAGCGCTTTACATCATCGGGTCTATTTAGCTGAATGAGTGGGGAGCCTTTTGCCACTACTTGATTTTCCTTGACGATGATCTTATCCACAACGCTAGGTTGAGGTGCAAACATTTGGTATGTTGGAATTTCAACATAGCCTGGTGCATCAACCATAAACCAGCCCATTAAAGCTGACCAAAATACATAGACAAAAGGGCTAGCAACTAAGGCAAGTATCAAGTACCAGCGAAATTGAAACAGTTGACGTTTAGCGGGGGCGTAAGGAACCTTAAGATTTTGCTCAATATTAGGTTCCGAGGGTTTTCGGTTAAAGTTAATTTTCATGGGGATAAGGTTTTTAGATTGCTCCAAGATTGAATTAATAAACCAAGGTTGCCTTGTTTCTTTAATTCTTTCGATAATTTAATTAGGGGATTTAGACCTAAATTTGCATAACTTTCGCCAGCTGGCATTTGACGCTCAACACTTTGAACAATCGAATAAGGAACACCCCCGAGATTTGCTCGGGCTTTAGCCGAAACTTCTAGAGTGCGCGTTCCATTGGTCGTAAAAATCATTACACATGCATTCTGTATATTCATTTCTTGTAATTTTGAACCCAGATTAGGAATATCCAAATGACGGTGGTGAAATGTGGCCCCTACCGGTGTGGTGACTGATTTAGAGGCGGATGCGAGGGTTGCAAACCATTCTTGTGTGAGCCTTTCCCTTTCCTCGCTCCAATTAGGGAGCTGCTCAATTTCCAGGTCTAAGTTAAACCCATCAATCGGGAGTGTTGAAAGTTGTTGCAATAGGGCAATGAGATCCCCTCTGCCTTCTGGAAGAATCCAGCGCGGATCCCCTAAAACAATTTCTACTTCAATTTGCGAGTTATGGGCGGCCTGTATTAATGTTATGAAGGAGGAGGATAGCGATTTATCTGCCAGCTGTTTGCCAGTTAGGCCAACTAGAACCTTGCTAATACCAAATTGTTGCCATTCCTGAGTTAATTTTTTTGGATTGTTAAGTGCCTCAGAGCTATTCCAAACATATACCCCGGTTGGAACCCCGAAGGAAACCATTGCTTTTGTGGTTTGGGGATCCGGAGGAAGGGTGCTGGACTCAGTTAATACACTTGGTGGTGGCTTAGTCGAGCTTTCAAGAGGAAATCCTAAAGAGGCTAATTGGATGGAAGCAAGTTGTCCTTGACGCCAATTATTCAGCTGCTTACTTGCAGCTTTAAAGTAGGCATAACGCGCTTGCATCTTCTTCTCAATCACATCACCCGGTAAAGATTGAGCACGCAAAGTGCGCTCTTCGAGAGCCTTTTTTGCTGACGACCTTTCTAGCTCCGACACCTTGTAAGCATCTATTGCTTGGCGGTAATTCATGAGGGCTGTTTCAGAATCAATGACGTACCTAGCCTCGCGTTCCTCACTTTCAATTCTGAGTTTCTCAAGGTTTGCCTGTGTCTCTTCGCGGGCACCTTGTTGATATTTTGCTAGCTCAAATGGAATTCTCACATTGAATGCGACTAAAGCATTACTGCTTGGTACGGTAGGGTTCCAATACTGACGACCGTCGTTGTATGTTAAATCCATCGAAGCCTCGACACCTTCCCAGTCTGCCTTACTGGCGTACTCCCTCTGAATATCTAGGCGCAATTTAGCTGCTTGCAACTCAGGTTGACGACTTGCTCTCTCTGGGTCGTTGTGCACCTTAATTAAAAAGTTTGGAGGGTCTACTTTATTCAGTTCCTCAATAGGAACGCCCGTAAGATAGAAAATGGTTTTTTTGGCAATAGCATTTAATTGCAGCGCTAGACTTTTTTGTGCATCAACCTCCGCAAAACCAGCCTGAAACTGTTTTTCATCGGAGGAGAGTAGAAGGCCGGCATTTTTTCTGCTTGCTAAGATGCTCGAAGTTTGAGTCCAATGATCTAAGTAAGACCGCGCTAGCACGACTTGTTGTTGAGATACCCACAGATCTAAATAAGATTGACGTAAATCTTGGAGCGCCTGCCGCTTGACTGTTTCAAAATCAAATCGACTGGTCTCTAATTGTTTTTTAGCATCGGTAATTCTCTTCTGTTGAGTTGTCTGGGTGCCGAGTAGTGGGTAGCTTAGTCCTGCAGTGTATCCATAGGTTCCATATTGAGAAGATCCTTGCTGCATACCAGGGGAAGAAAGACTTCCAGTGGTCGTACCACCGTTAGCATTAGCAAAGGCTTTCCAACCACTTTCCGCTTCTCTTTGTTGAAATAGTGCAGAGGCAATGCGGGTATCTTGAGTTGATATTTGCATGCGCCGTTCATTTACCAATAGACTTTGCTCAAGCTCATTCAGGCTGATAGCCTGACATATGGGGCTAAATAGCGCTACGAGAGAGTATAAAAAGAATGGCTTAATCATTGCGCAAGGTAAATTTTGTCGGGCGCTTTAAAACCCACCAAGGGGCCATGGCTGATTCTTCGTGACCTCTACGTAAGATTTGATTCAGGGTTGAGACCACCGTCCAGAGACGCGATACCATGCCAAAAAATGGATAAGCAGGAAGGAAGAGAAACCCCTTGCATTCCTCTAGTGGACGTTGTGACCCCACGATTAAGTACAAAATATATTGCACTACCGTAATCGCCAAATATAAAAAGTAAATGAAGAGGTTGATTGCCATAAAGTTAGCAAATGGGATCGTAAAGAAAAGAATGATCAGATAGGTAGCTATGAGAAACGGTGATATAAATTGAAAAAATAAACCACTCCATATCAAGATGATTAAATTGGGCCAGCCGATTAACTTAGCTTGAAATGTTCTTTTGTGCTTATATAAATAAAGGAAAATGAGGTCGCCATCCCAACGGAGACGTTGCATCAGAAAACCAATAAAAGTAGTGGGTGCATCTGTAAGTCCCACGGCCATGGGTTCAAAGACAATTCTTAATTTATTGCGTTTGGTGTACTGTTTTAGTCTAAGGGTAAGATCCAAATCTTCGGCAGTACCGCTGCCCCAGCCACCAAGAATGTTGAGAACACTTTTCCTAAAAACGCCAAAAGCTCCTGAGACGTTATTGACTACGTTAAATTCGGAGAGGCCAATTTTGGAGTAGACAATAGACACTCTGTATTCAATATTTTGCAATTCAGCTATAAAAGATTCTTTTGCATTTCTAACCTCGAGCGCTCCCGATACTGCACACACTAGTGGGTCAATAAAGTGCTTAGTTACTAGCTGAGCCATATCATTGATAAATGAAGTATCACCATCTAAGGCCATAATAAGTTCGCCATTAGAGATGGATAGACCAGCATTCAAGGAAGATACTCGACCTCCGCGTTGCCATTTTGGCAATATCTTCAGTACCCTATTTGGATATTGGGAGGCATATTCTTTTGAAAAATCTTGCGCCGCCTTCAAAGTCGTTTCATTTTGAATGGCGCCATCAATAATTGAAATAATTTCAATTACTCCTGCATAGTTCTGCTCACATAACGTTAGTAAGGTTTTTTTAATCATCTCCCCTTCGCTATAACAGAGGACTAAGCAGCTAATTTTGGGAGTATATGGATAGGTAACTTCATTAAAAAGTGCGCGGTAAATAATGAACCGCATTACTCCTAAGAATATAAAGAGGTAATAGGGCAATTCAAAAATAAAGACAAACGGCAGTATGTCTAAAATGCCCTGAGGGTTTTGGAGGCTAAACTGCCCCAGTAACTGAAAAAAATCATGCTCGATACTAATAAACAATTGATACATATTATTCAGTTACTTCGTTAGCCAGTACGCTCATTATTTCGATTGCGTCTTGAGCCTCAGGCTTTTCGCTGGAAGCAGAATAGCTCGATATCTCCACTCTCAAAATCAACTCATGGTCAGGTTGGATGCTAATGAGCGCGCTTAATAATTTATCTTTAATCACTTGAGCGCCCTCGTTCGGGGTACTTGGAGACAAAATGAAATACAAGTCATCTGCGGATCTGGTAACCAAATCGGTTACTCGAATAACTTCCCGGAGTCTTTGAGAGAGCGCGCGAATAGTTGCCTGGGCCTCTTCATAGCCTTTCTTGTCTATTAATGCAGATATATTCTGAACTTTGAGTGCAAGCAATGAGTAGACTTGTTCTGGATGGCGGATGAAAAGCTTATCTAGCCAATTTAATGCAAAGGTAAAGACCTCAACCGGGATCAGAGTGAGGTTTATTAATGCATTGAGGCTCCCGAGCTCCTCACCATGCCTACATACTTCTCGACCTTTTTCGGCCAACTGATAACTGTTGATAAGCTCGAGCGCCAATTCATCAGGACTTGAGTTTTTACCGCACTGCATGCATCGCGCACGTACCTCTGGGTCAATAAATAGTTCACTACAGCTTTTGCAATGGTATTGCTCAAAGGGCCTGTCGTAATCAGCGCCAATATGGCGTAAGCGAGTTTCGCAATTTGGGCATACCAAGACGCCGTTACGCTGAAATTTGGATTCTGGGCCGACAAAGCCGCAATTAAAGCAGTGGAGCGATTTTTGTTTTTCTATATCTAATGATTTGCAGTTTGGGCAAACATCAATAAAGCTGAGATGAGCTCTTTTGCATTGGGGGCAGCTTCTAACCCGGTCAATCAATAGATCATCCTTAATTACATTGCGTGATCGCAATCGATCTAACAGTAAGGAGGCATCCCCTTCATTTGGCTCAAAACACTGTAGCAATGGATACCGATAAGTTTGTGGCGACTGCCAATCTGCTAAAGGTAAAAGCCTTCTTTTTTCATTAGTCCACAAGTATTTAAGGGTTTGTAAAAATGTTGGGTCATCATTCCCATAATGAAACAGTGCAGTTCGTTGTTGCCAGTGACGTATATTGACCAATTCAGCATCTAAAGATTGCCAAGTGTGATCTACAAGTATTTTTGACTCCGCATCTAATTGATCTTCACTTATTAAAGTTAATATTAATAAGCTGTTGAGATTTTTATTACCCCGTAATTTACGTAGCCAATCGAGTTGTTGCTCTACTTTTTCAGGGTTTAAAATAATGCAGTCGGGCTCGCCGCTGATTTCGCTCGGCGAACGAAAGAGCTCTACTATTACCTGCTTTTGAGTCTGCTCGAAAAACCAAGAGGACTCCAGACCAATCAAGGCGAAATTTAGTTGTTTGATCATTTTTGCAATGGGAATAAGCTATTTTTGTATAACAGTTGAAAATGAAGGGCGTGGCCTTTAAAACGCCCCCAACTTTTTACATCTAATTTCTATTGCATATTACCTATTTATTTTCTTTTAGTGTAGAAAGTAAATGGTTGATTAGTACTGCTTTTGAGTGATATATTCATCGCTAATAGCAAGATTGGCTCCCCGACATTTTGGTTTTGCATCCCTTTTGCTTGACGGATTAAGCTCCTGCCATAAAATGCTTCTTTTAGTGCAAAGGTGAAAACAATGACTGCATTTCTTTTTTTTAGGCGCGCCTTCTTAGTCGTCTCCCTGGCCCTAATATTGGGAGCTTGCGCATCTTCAGGTGACTCGCCAACAGGCACGCCTTCTGAGATTCAAGAGACTCAAGTTCAGCTACTAGGCGACATGCCTTTACCCGCCGCTTCTAAAATTGTCGGCTCCGAATCATTAATCATTGGTCGTGGTGATAACTGGGTTGGACGCGTAGTTCTTTCAGGTGTGCAATCCCCAACAGATATTTATGCCTTCTTCCAATCTGAATATCCAAGAGCCGGCTGGACAACTATCAGTGCCGTTAAATCCAAAACGAGTATTTTGGTTTTTACTAAAGGCGACCGCACTTCTACCGTTGAATTAAATGAAGGTCCATTAACTGGACCAAAAACGTTGATCACGATTACCTCATCCCCTAAGAATGCAAACGTAGTTGCTCCAAGCAAGAAATAATTTGGCGCAATAAAGGCTACAAGATTTTAAGATATACAGAAATAAAAAAAGACCTCTACTGAGGCCTTTTTCTTTTGTGCCCTGGCTTACTTACAAGCCGCCAGCCCTGATAAGACCTACAGCCTGACCTTCGACTGCGAAGTTGGCTTGCCTGCCATCAACGAGGATGTTCTTGAAGTCAGGATTTTCAGCTTGCAATTCGATCACTAAGCCATTGGGGGTTTTTGTTTGATTCCAGCGCTTTACTGTGACTTCATCATCTAAGCGAGCAACAACGATGTCGCCATTGCGCACTTCAGTTGTTTTTTTCACAGCTAAATAATCACCATCCAAAATGCCCGCATCGCGCATACTCATACCGACTACTTTTAATAGGTAATCTGCACCCTTGCTAAATAAGCTCGGATCAATTGGAACTTGTTTTTCAATATGCTCAACTGCCATGATGGGTGAGCCAGCAGCAACTCTACCAATGAGTGGAAGGGTGAGTTGTTGTAGTGCGCCAGAAGGCAAAGACATCTGACGATATTTATTTTGGTTGTGTGATTGATTGAATCTCTGTGGAATCCGAATGCCACGCGAGGTTCCTGGCGTGAGTTCGATATATCCCTTTTTGGCAAGTGCGCGAAGATGCTCTTCTGCAGCGTTGGCAGATGCAAATCCAAGTTTGGTAGCGATTTCTGCGCGAGTAGGGGGTAGGCCACTATCGCCAATGGCGTTGGTAATTAAATCCAAGATCTCACTTTGACGGGCGGTGAGTTTCGGGAGGGCAGCCAGCTCCTCAATAAAATCGACTGTATTTATGTCCATACTGGGATTGTATACAGCTTTTTTGGCATTTCAAGAACTTTTCTGGCGGTAGATAATGGCTTATGAGCTCAATCGACTTAAAAGCAACACAATCCCCTCATATTTTGGTTCTGGGGATGGGTGGGACCATTGCCGGTCTGGCCGGTGAGCCAGATAGCAAGCCCCTGCAATATCAGTCTGGTCAGGTCGGTGTTGAGGGCTTGCTAAAGCAAGTTCAGGCTGCCGTTCCAGGCGAGCTAAAACTGGTTTCAGTACAGCTTGCTAACGTTGATAGTCGCAATCTGAGTGAGTTACTCCTAACCCAGCTCGGTAATGCCGTTAAGGCTGCCTTGGACAATGTGGCTGTGCAGGGTATTGTGATCACTCATGGCACAGATACGATTGAGGAGACAGGGATGTTTCTTCAGGCAACCTGTGGCAAGGCTGCTGAGACATTAGGTAAGAGGGTGGTTCTGACGGGTGCCATGCTGCCCAGTAATGCTCCTGGGGCTGATGGCCCAAATAATCTCTTGGGCGCCATTCGGTGGGCCTCTACTCCTCTTGAAAATTGTCCGGGGGGTATTTATAGCGTATTCGCGGGCAAGGTTTGCATGGCCAAAGACTTAGCTAAGCGCCATAGCACAGCATTAAATGCGCCTTTAATGGATTCTCCAGCGAGTCCCATTGGCTTAATCAACCCATCTTGGTTGTTTGGTGTCAAAGCTGTTGAGGCGGCTTGGGGCGAGGATTTGCAAATCCCACAAGAGGGTGAGTGGCCGTGGGTGGACATTCTGACGAGTCATGCAGGCGCTCGCGCTGAGACGATTACCCATTACTTAGGCACCAAGGTCGATGGCTTAGTCCTTGCTGGCTCTGGGATGGGTGGCTTTCATGATGCTTGGAAAGCGCCGCTAGAGAATGTCGTGTCTAGAGGCGTAGCGCTAGTCAGAACCAGTAGAACCGGGGCCGGCTTGGTGTTGGCAGACATTCCCGAAAAAGATCAATCTGGATGCATGGCTTCAGGCAGTCTTTCTGCGGCCAGAGCACGAATTGCTCTCCAGTTGGCTTTAAATGCAGCAAAACAGGCAAACTTAGTTGGTAAACCCCTGACTTGGCAGGATTTTTTTGCTAGAATAGCGGACTTACCTGAAATTCGGTAAGCGTTTAAATGTGTTGTAAGTTTTACCTACAATTTGTTACTACCTTGTCACACTGGCGCTAACTTCAAAAACCATCGGAAGTTAGCAAGACGCCCAGGTGACTTCATCCTTAAGGAGTGTTAGATGCGTCATTATGAAATCGTCTTTATCGTCCATCCGGACCAAAGCGAGCAAGTGCCAGCGATGATCGATCGTTACAAAGCTACATTAGCAGCTGCGGGCGGCAAAGTTCATCGTATTGAAGATTGGGGTCGTCGTCAGATGGCTTACATGATCGACAAGCTTGCTAAAGCCCACTACGTTTGCATGAACATTGAGTGCGACCAGAAAACTCTGGAAGAGCTCGAGCATGCGTTCAAATTTAACGATGCTGTTTTGCGTCACCTCATCATCAAGACAAAGAAAGCTGAATCAGAGCCTTCCATCATGATGAAAGAAGTGCAACGTGAAGAAGCGCGCAAATCAGCTCAAGTTGACGCTCCTGTAGCGGCAGCCTAAGTTAGAAATTTGAAGAGGAATACAGAGAATAGAAAACGTATCAGAGTGACGGAGCGGCGTTGAATCATTTCACCCTAACTGCATTCTTGGTATCTAAAGACGCGATTCGATTTACACCTGCAGGAATACCGGTGATGCATTGCCAGCTAGAACATAGCGGTGACGTAAACGAGGTAGGAGTGGCAAGGAAAATCCAGATGAGTGTTGAAGCCATAGCAATTGGCCCGATTCAAAAGGGCTTAGAGCAAATGGATTTAGGAACCGAGGCAGTGTTTGAAGGATTCTTGGCAGCAAAGACTCTACGTAATCAAAGACTTGTTTTCCATATCACCCATATTCAATTGAAAAATTAAAGAGGAAATCATCATGGCGTTTGGAAAGAAACCCGATTTCAAAAAGAAACCAGCTCAGAACCCATTGTTCAAGCGTAAGCGTTATTGCCGTTTCACTGTTGCTGGCGTAGAACAGATTGATTACAAAGATGTCGATACATTGAAGGATTTTGTTGGCGAAAACGCCAAGATCACTCCTGCTCGTTTGACAGGCACAAAAGCTAAGTATCAGCGTCAGTTAGACACCGCTATCAAGCGTGCTCGTTTCCTGGCTCTGTTGCCGTTCTCTGACCAACACAAGAAATAATTGGGAGCCCTCAATGCAAATCATTCTTTTAGAAAAAGTAACAAATTTGGGCAACCTCGGCGACGTAGTACGCGTTAAAGACGGTTTCGCTCGTAACTTCTTAATCCCGCAACGCAAAGCGCGTCGTGCAACTGAAGCGGCTATTGCAGACTTCGCAACTCGTCGTGCTGAGTTGGAAAAGTTGGCTGCTGAGAAATTAGCTGCTGCTGAAGCTGTTGGTGCGAAGTTGAAGGACCTGGTTCTCGAAATCGGTCAAAAAGCGGGTGTTGACGGTCGTTTGTTTGGTTCTGTAACCAACCATGACATCGCTGATGCTTTGAAAGCAAAAGGCTTTGTGATTGAAAAAGCTTCTGTGCGCCTGCCTACTGGCCCATTAAAAATGGTTGGTGACCACCCTGTAGCGGTTGCTGTTCATACCGATGTAGTGGTGGATATCACTATTCGTGTAGTTGGCGAGCAAGCTTAAGTTTTAAAACTGTAAACTAGCCTCATGGCTGAATCCCGTTCACGTTCCGTTACGCTGAATCCCGGCATGATGGGTTCTGGGGATGCAGTCGTGCAGGCTTTAAAAGTTCCACCGCATTCTGTAGAAGCCGAGCAATCTCTGCTCGGCGGTCTACTGATTGATAACGCTGCCTGGGATCGCCTGGGTGGAGTGTTAACTGACAAAGATTTCTATCGTCCTGAACATGCATTGATCTATAAGGTCATTCAGCGTTTAGTTGGCGACAATCATCCTGCTGACGTCATTACTGTTCATGAGGCTGTTAAGTCCGAACAGGGTGGTGATTTGGTTGGTATTGATTACCTCAATTCCTTAGCGCAAAGTACGCCAAGTGCGGCGAACATCAAAGGCTATGCCGACATTGTTCGTGATCGCAGCATTTTGCGTCGCTTGATTGAAGTTTCAGACAATATTGTGAACTCTGCATTCGTGCCAGAAGGTCGTTCAGTCAGAACGCTTTTGGATGAAGCTGAATCACGCATTTTGCAAATTGGTGAAGAGGGTAGCCGCAAAGCTGACTACCTTGAGATCGAACCACTGCTGAGAACGGTTGTTGCTCGCATCGATGAGCTCTATAACCGTCAAGGTGGCAGTGACATCACTGGTATTGCCACTGGTTTTATTGATTTGGATAAGCAGACTAGCGGATTGCAAAAAGGCGACTTAGTCATTGTTGCTGGAAGACCCTCGATGGGCAAAGCGCAGCCGCTTGATGCAAAGATTAAAACCAATGATGGCTGGAAATTAATGGGCGATTTGCAGATAGGCGATCGCTTGGCATCGGTAGACGATCAGCACTCCATTGTTACTGGCATTTATCCTCAAGGCCTAAAGCAAATCTACAAGGTTACTTTTTCGGATGGTCGGCAAGCGGAGTGTTGTGACGAGCATTTATGGCGCGTAATGTATCGCGATTGGTCAGAGCCGAGAGTGATCAATACTGTGCGTTTAATCGAAATGCTTTCTTGTGTCCGCTACAAAAATCGCCTGTGGATAGATCCTGTCTCGGGTGATTTTGGCCATTCAAATGAATTGCCAATCAACCCTTGGGTACTGGGCGCTCTTTTGGGAGATGGCACTTTAGCCTTATCTCACGGTAGTGTTTCATTTTCGACTAACTCTTCTGAGTCGTTGGAACGGATGAATGCGCTAGCTGGATACGAGATGGAATTGGTTCATGCTGGCGCCTATGACTGGAGGCTTGTTTCAAAAGCCAGAATTGCTGTTAATGGTCGAAAATCTGCAGTAACAACCAATTACTTCAGGGCTGCATTAGATGACTTAGGCGTATTGGGTTGCAGGAGTTTTGATAAATTTATTCCCGCACAATACTTAGAATCAGATAAAGCCTCTCGTTTAGCCTTATTTCAGGGTTTAATGGATACGGATGGATGGATTGAAAAATGGGGCTCGATTCGCTTCTGTTCCGTGAGCCAGCAATTAGCAGAAGATGTTGCTTCTTTAGCAAGATCCTTGGGCGGTTTTTGCTCAATCGCCACTAAAAATACTTCATATACCTACAAAGGTGAACGCAAGCAAGGTCGACTAGCTTATGTTTTAAATATGAGCTTTAAAGCTGGTTTTGATGCGTTTACATTGACTGAGAAAAAAGAACGATTAAGAAGTCATTGGGATCGCCAGCGCAGGATAACCTTTAAGAGCATCGAAGCTTCGAGGGTTGCCAACGCACAATGCATTTCAGTTAGCCACCCTCAAAGAACTTATGTAACGAACGATTATGTTGTTACTCATAACACTGCGTTCGCGCTGAACATTGCTGAGAATGTTGCTTTGGCTGAAGGTTTGCCAGTCGTTGTCTTCTCTATGGAGATGTCGGGTGAGCAGTTGGCATCTCGTTTGCTAGGTTCAGTAGGGCGTGTAGATCAAAGTCGTATGCGTACCGGTAAATTACAAGATGATGAGTGGCCGCGTGTTACTGATGCGATTGCTAGATTAAGCAATACCCAAATTTTGATTGATGAGACTGGTGCTCTTTCAAGTTTAGAGTTGCGTGCAAGAGCGCGTCGTATCGCCCGAAACTTTGGTGGCACGCTTGGTTTGGTTGTGATCGACTATTTGCAGTTGATGAGTGGCTCTGGTTCGGAAAATCGCGCAACAGAAATTTCCGAGATCTCACGTTCATTAAAGTCCCTCGCAAAAGAATTGCAGTGCCCAGTAGTTGCTTTGTCCCAATTAAATCGCGGTCTAGAACAACGTCCTAACAAGCGCCCCATCATGTCTGACTTGCGTGAGTCGGGCGCGATCGAGCAAGATGCCGATTTGATCATGTTCATCTATCGTGATGAGGTGTATCACCCAGATACGACTACTGATAAAGGCATGGCTGAGATCATCATTGGTAAACAGCGTAACGGTCCGATTGGTACAGTGCGCTTAAGTTGGCAGGGACCATATACCAAGTTTGATAACTTAGCGATGGGATCGGTTGGCTACTCTTCTGGTGGATACGAGCCGTTCTAAAATACGACCTAGCTTACCAAATAAAAAGCCTCGCATTGCGAGGCTTTTTTAATGCAGCTGAATAAATAGATATTACTTGCCGCCTTCACACTTCTTGATGGAGGCTGCCTTGGCGGCACCATAGAGCGGTTTGCCATCTTTGCTAACCGCTTTGGCTTCGCAACCTAAATCTGGTTTTGCATCACCCAGACATTTTTTAACGGAAGCATCTTTAGCTGCGCCATAAATTGGCTTACCGTCCTTGCTAACCGCTTTTGCTTCACACTCGGATTGAGTAAACGCAAAGGATGATGCTGAAAAACTGAGTGCAATGCCGATAACACTTAAAGCAATAATGATTTTCTTCATGTGACATTCTCCTTTAGTGAAATAGGCGAAGTGCCCAGTTTCCTTACGTTAATGTAACCAAAACTAGAACAGTTTGGTACTTGGTGTTAACTCTATGTGCCCTTCAGCGTGCTACTAAGGCGTAAATCTTCTCGCCTCAGTAAATCTAGCGGCCCAGTAAGGGTTCTCGATTTGCTCTAGACGTACGGTGCCACCAGCACTTGGGGCATGTACAAATCTGCCTTGGCCTACATAGATGCCAGCATGGGAGTATTTTTCGCCAGTGGTGTTAAAAAATAGGAGATCACCTGGGGCGGGAGGCTGATTCTCAATACTCCTCCCTCTGGCGCTCATGAGTTGTATGGTGCGAGGCAACCTGATACCAGCTGCTTTGTTATAGACATAAACGATCAGCCCGCTGCAATCAAAGCCACCCTTTGGGGTATTGCCACCATAGACATAGGGAACGCCTACGAGACCTACTGCCGCAATAGAAACATCTTCTGTACCGACTGTAGTGTCTTGCTTAAATTGTGTAACCTTGCTGGCGTTCGATTTTGAGCTAAATGTGTTACACCCAGAAAGCGCAAGAAGGGCGCAAATAAAAATGCCGCACCCCATGAGAGTGCGGCATGTAAGAGCTTGCTTAGAGTGCGTCGGCTGCATGATCCGCAAGACGTGAACGCTCACCACGGGCAAGCGTGACATGTCCACCATGACGCCAGCCTTTAAAGCGATCCACTACATAAGTGAGGCCTGAAGAGCCTTCCGTTAAGTAAGGTGTATCGATCTGCGCAATATTGCCAAGACAAATAATCTTTGTTCCGGGGCCTGCACGAGTGACAAGGGTTTTCATTTGCTTTGGTGTTAAGTTTTGCGCTTCATCAATGATCACATACTTGCTCACAAAAGTTCTGCCACGCATGAAGTTCATGCTCTTCACTTTAATGCGTGAACGAATGAGTTCTTGCGTTGCTGCGCGACCCCACTCACCAGCATTGTCCTCATTGCGATGAAGCACTTCTAAGTTATCGTCAAATGCACCCATCCAAGGCTGCATCTTTTCTTCTTCAGTACCAGGCAAGAAGCCAATATCTTCACCAACAGGAACGGTTGCACGGGTAATAATGATCTCGTTATAGCGCTTACTATCAAGCACTTGCTCCAAGCCCGCAGCCAGAGCCAGTAAGGTTTTTCCGGTGCCTGCTTGACCTAAGAGTGTGACAAAGTCGACATCCGGGTTCATCAATAAATTCATGGCGAAGTTTTGTTCGCGATTACGTGCCGTCACACTCCAGACATTATTTTTCTGGTGCGAGAAGTCTCTCAAGGTTTGCAAGAGGGCAGTCTTGCCGTTGATTTCTCGAACTTGGGCATAGAAAGGGGTCGAGCCATCTGGATTTTCTTGATAGACGAATTGATTAATCAACATGCTAGGAACACTTGGTCCTGTAACTCTGTAGAACATGGTGCCGGATTTGCTATCGGCCCAGCTCTCCATTGCCTTGCCATGTTTTGGCCAAAAATCTGCCGGTAAGCTCATGACGCCCGAGTACATCAGGTCGCGATCTTCTAATACCTGATCATTGAAATAATCTTCAGCAGGTAAGCCTAAGGCGCGCGCCTTAATACGCATATTGATATCTTTAGATACCAACACCACTTCTTGACCTTTGCGCGTCTGTTGTAGCTCGCTAACCACAGCCAAAATCATGTTGTCACCCTTGCCTTCAGGCAGGCCTTCAGGGAGAGCCTGGGTGGTCAGTTTGGTTTGAAAGAAAAGGCGTCCTGATACATCCTGATTGCCTAACTTGTTGAGGGGGATGCCTTCGTCTAGTGAGCCGCTAGTCCCAGCCACCAGTTGATCTAAGGATCTACTAACGGTACGAGCATTACGGGCAACCTCGGTCATGCCTTTCTTATGATTGTCCAACTCTTCGAGTGTGGTCATCGGCAAGAATAGGTCATGTTCGGAGAAGCGGAACAGAGAGCTTGGATCGTGCATCAACACATTGGTGTCAAGGACAAATAAGCTTGGAGGACCAGTGCGAATGACGCGCTTTGGTTTCTCTGGGATGTTCAGTGATTTGCCATCAGTTTTATCAGTGCGAGCAGGGCGACGATCTGCCTTAATTTTTTCGAGAGCTACTTCTGCGGCGGAGAGATCTTCTTGAGTATCGTTAGTCCAATCAGCAGTATGATTTTCCATTACAACTGGTTTTGCTGGGGCAGGGCGTTTCTTTAAATCTGGCGTATGTTTTTGGCCTAATTTAACTTGGTCAGCAATTTGAGTTGGGATGGGGGGCAATGGCATGCAGACTCTCCTAAAAGAAAAAACCGTCAGGCAGAGAGCTTTGACGGTTTGTGATGAAACTGGTTTTCAAGCGGTTGTTGGTAAAACGAAGGGGGTTGCTCGCCGTGCCTGCTGTATATCCAGGCTCTTGAATCAAACGGATTGTTAGTCTTTCCCGTCGGTTACGGTGCATATGACTTTACTTTACCCCAAATTTTGGGCTTTGCAAGCACCTAGCCAAAAATTATTAAAAAAATTAACTAATGGCTTGGGCGGCTTGTAATACCTCTGTCACATGGCCTGCTACCTTAAGTCCGCGCCACTCTTTTGCCAGTTTGCCAGAGGAGTCAAAAAGGAAGGTGCTGCGTTCTACACCGCGCACTTGCTTGCCATACATATTTTTCATTTTCATGACTCCAAAGAGTTGGCATAACTTCTCTTCGGTATCGGCTACCAATTCAAATGGCAACTCTAATTTGCTACGGAAGTTGTCATGGGATTTGAGGCTATCTCGTGATACTCCCACGATCAAGGTATTCGCCTTAGTGAAGGCTTCAATGTTATCGCGGAACTCTCCGGATTCAGCAGTGCATCCAGGAGTCATGTCTTTTGGATAAAAGTAAATAACCAATTTCTTGCCTTGGGCAGAAGCTGGTGTAAATGTTAGGCCTGATGTCGCAGGAATTGCACACTCCGGAATAGATTGTCCGATAGCTACTGTCATGATGATCCCTTTAATAAATGAATGTCTCTACTGCTCTAATGATTTTTTCACTACTGCTTATTGCTTAATGATTCTGCACAATCAACTCACCGCTGCGGTTTGGTATTTCACCCCAGCTCACGGGTAATACCGCTATTTTATCGAGTTGTTTGGTGATATCCCAAGATTGGTGTAATTGACCCATGGTGACCAAGTCATGACCTTGATTTAGCCAGCCTATCAGCAGTTTCTCAAAGGCTGGCAGGAGCTTTTGGCCCTCTAGTTCAGCATGCAATGTAAAGACTTGGTCGTTTGGGTTGCTTTGGGTAATTTCTAGGAGCTTTTTGACTGCCCCGAATTCATCAGCACCATCTATGCCAATAAGTTCATCAAAAGTCGGGAGGGTAGTTGGGTATTGGACGTGTTTAGCCTTCCCAGAAGGAAGTGCTAAGCGGTAAGGCATGAGGTTGGCTTCAGCGCGGCCATCGGATGAGTATTTCATGCCCCATTGATCGAGTTGCTCAAACGCTGCTTCATTCATTTGCCAGCCAGCCGCACCGTAAGTGGCTGGTGGATGCCCAAAGATTTCTACAAAGCGATCCCAAGACTTTTGCATCTGGGCTTTTGTCCATACGGCATCTTTGGTACGTACGGCATCTTGCCATGCCACATGGTCCCAAGTATGAATACCGGTTTCATGACCAGCCTGGTCAATCGCACGCATTTCTGCTGCAGCCTTTTTACCAATATCCGGTCCAGGAAGGAGTACGCCATATAGCAATGTTTTGATGCCGTAATGCTCGACAACGGAAGTGCGACTGACCTTCTTCAAAAACCCCGGACGAAAGACCCGCTTGAGAGCCCATCCAGTGTGATCGGGGCCAAGGCTAAATAAGAAGCTAGCCTTTAGGCCAAAGCGCTCCAGAGTGCGAGCTAAATTGGGAACACCTTCTTGGGTGCCGCGTAAGGTATCAACGTCTACCTTGAGTGCGATCTTTGCCATGAACCTCGGAGCTTATTCTTTGTCGACTAGGTGACGTGCTTTTTCAACATCCTCACGATAGGCTTCAAAAATATTCTTGAGGGCATCGGTCATCGTGGTTGTTGGCTTCCAGCCTAATTCCTTCATCGTGTTATCAATGGCAGGAACGCGGTTCTGTACGTCTTGATAACCTTCACCATAGTACGCACCTGAAGTTGTTTCTTGAATCTTCACTTGGTTAGCAGTCTTTGCATACTCCGGAATGCTTCTAGCAATCTCTAACATCTGCGTAGCGAGATCGCGCACAGAGTGATTGTTGATTGGATTGCCAATGTTGTAGATCTTGCCGTCAGCGATACCATCTTTGTTATCAATAATCTTCATCAAAGCATCGATGCCATCATCAATATAAGTAAAGGCACGTTTTTGAGCGCCGCCATCCACCAAGTTGATTGGCTCACCGCGAACAATATGGCCCAAGAACTGGGTCACTACGCGTGAAGAACCTTCTTTTGGTGTGTAGATACTGTCAAGGCCAGGCCCAATCCAGTTAAATGGGCGAAAGAGGGTAAAACGTAAACCCTCCATGCCGTAACCCCAAATGACGCGATCCATTAATTGCTTAGAGCACGCATAGATCCAGCGTGGCTTGTTGATTGGTCCGTAAACCATATTCGATGCTGCAGGATCAAATTCACCATCTTCACACATGCCATAGACTTCGGATGTAGATGGGAATACCAAATGTTTTTTGTATTTCACGGCTGAGCGAACGATGGGAAGATTCGCTTCAAAGTCGAGTTCAAATACTTTTAATGGCTGCTGTACATAAGTAGCTGGAGTAGCGATTGCTACCAAGGGCAAGATCACATCACATTTGCGGATGTGGTATTCAACCCATTCTTTGTTGATGGTGATGTCACCTTCAAAGAAGTGCATACGTGGATGCTTAACCAAATCACCTAAGCGATCGTTTTGCATATCCATGCCATAGACATCCCAATCGGTCGTCTCCAAAATGCGCTTTGAAAGGTGATGGCCAATGAAGCCATTAACGCCAAGAATGAGTACTTTTTTCATCTTTACTGCCTCGTTTTAATCTAATGAGTATGTTGCTAGTTCGTTGCTGAATTCGTTACTGAGTTGGCTGCAGGAACCATTCTAAAATTTCAACTACCTGGTGGTCGCCGCAAATGCCGAATACCCGATTATCAACCACTTGGATGCCCAGTGCCCCGAGATCGAGATTGTCTGGAAAGGGCCCTTTTAGAGTGGAGCGCGCCACAATCATCTTCCGACCCTGATTCTCGGTAAATGCGCCTGGATACGGGGGTGCTACGGCGCGCACAAGGTCGTGGACCTGTTTGGCAGTTTGTTCCCAATGAATGCGCCCATCTTCCGGTTTGCGACCGCCAAAATAGCTCCCTTTACTCAGCGCATTCGGCTTTTTGGGAACTCGCCCTTGAATGAGTTCTGGGAGCGCTTGGTGGATGACCTCGACAGCAGCTTTGCTGACCTTGCCAAAGACATCGGTGGCGGTTTCATCTGGCCCAATGGTGACTGCGGATTGACCAACAATGTCGCCTGCGTCAGGCTTGACTTCCATGATATGCAGGGTGGCACCAGTTTGAGTTTCTCCGTGAAGAATGGCCCAGTTCACTGGAGCGCGACCACGATATTTAGGTAGAAGGGAGCCGTGCATATTGAGAGCGGCAATCTTGGCACAAGCAAGTAGCTCGGCCGGAATCATATGGCGATAGTAGAACGAGAAAAGATAGTCTGGTGCTAGCTTCCGAATTCTAGGAATAAGTCCCGTCAACTCGCTTGCTGTTGGGGTGAGGTAGGGAATCTGTTGATCTTCACAGAGTTTGGCAACACTACCAAACCACACATTTTCATTGGGATCATCTTGATGGGTTAATACCAAATCAATCTGAATACCGGCACCGATCAAGGCCTTTAAGCAATTGACGCCTACGTCATGATAGGCAAAGACGACTGCGTGCAATTATTTTTTCTCTAAAACAGTTTGCACCACATAGCGTGGACGTTGTCTGACTTGTTGGTAGATGCGGCCAATGTATTCACCTAGTAAACCGAGCCCAAAGAGCATCACGCCAATGAGGAAGAAGGTAAGCGCGAAAAGTGTAAACACACCCTCAACTTCAGCTCCTAATACAAAGCGGCGTATCAGCAAGTAGACAAACAGGCTTCCCGCAGCTAAAGATAAAAGCATCCCGAGTGCAGAGAAGATCTGCAGCGGCATGACCGAGAAGCCGGTCACCAAGTCAAAGTTCAAACGAATCAGTTGATACAAGCTGTATTTAGATTCACCAGCAAAGCGCTCCTCGTGTTTGACAGTGATTTCAGTTGGGTTGGCAGCGAAGGTATAGGCCAGTGCCGGAATAAAAGTATTGCTTTCATCGCATTGACGTACCAGGTCTACGATGCGGCGACTATAGCCACGCAACATACAACCTTGGTCGGTCATGGTGATGTGGGTAATGCTTTGGCGCAGTTGATTCATAGCGCGTGAGGCAAATTTTCTGAAGAAGCTATCGCGACGATTTGCGCGGATAGTGCCCACATAATCATGACCCTTTAATAACTCATTTGTCAGAGCATCAATCTCTTCAGGAGGATTTTGCAAATCCGCATCGAGCGTGATGATGTATTCGCCACGAGCGTATTCAAAGCCGGCCATGATGGCCATATGCTGACCAAAGTTACTGTGAAACAGCACCGCACGAGTAACGTCTGGGCGCAGCTCAACTTGTTTTGCTAATAATCCAGCGGAGCGATCTTTGCTGCCATCATTCACAAAGACTACTTCGTAACTAATATTGCGTTTTGCTGCCAAAGTATCTAGCGCTGGATAGAGGCGATCAAACAGCGCCTGAAGTCCGTCTTCCTCGTTGTAAACAGGAATAACGATGCTAAGCGTTGGGGTAGCGGCTAAATTGGCAGTCATGGTGCAATTTTGCCTGATCTTACTGATCAAGCCTATTTATTGTGTATAGCTAGTTTTTACGGTGTTTTTTCAGGATGCCACATAAGCCCTGGGCGATACGAGGCACATCCCCATCAGTCATTCCAGGAAAGAGGGGGAGGGTCAAAATAGAGCGTCCGATACGTTCTGCAGTCGGAGTATTAATAGCTTGGTAGCCTAAATTCTTGTAGAGAGTAAAGCCAGTAATAGCGGGGTAATGCACTCCGGTACCAATACCCAAGTCTTTGAGTTCGGTCATCACTTGGGCGCGATCTACATTGAGTTGGTCTAGTGGCAGGATGATTTGAAACATATGCCAATTACTCTCTGTGAAATTCTCAGGAGGTAGTTCTAATTGAAGATCTTCGATGCCAGCGGATTTCATTTCAGCGCGAATGACATCAAAGTACTGACGCGCTAAATTGCTTCTACGGGTTTGAAATGCAGGAAGCTGTTTGAGTTGATGAAGACCAATGACCGCATTAACATCAGTCAAATTATCTTTACCACCGAGCACGTCTACATCCATGCCATCCATGCCTTGGCGGGTTAAGCCTTGCAAGCGAAATTTCTCGGCAAGCTTCGCTTCATCCAGATTATTAAAAACCAAGCAACCACCTTCAACCGTAGAGAGGTTTTTGTTGGCCTGAAAGCTAAAGCTCACTAGATCCCCAATGGCGCCAATCTTTTGGCCTTTCCACTGCGAGCCAAAGGCTTGCGCAGCATCTTCAACCACCCGCAAATTGTGTTGCTTGGCTAGCGCATAAAGTTGATCCATGTCTACAGGCAAGCCAGCCAAATAGACCGGCATGATGGCACGTGTCTTAGGGGTAATGGCAGCGCTCACTTTACTCAGATCAATATTGCGAGTGATTGGATCAATATCCACGAATACCGGTTTTGCTCCGACACCTAAAATGACATTGGAAGTAGCGACCCAAGAAATTGGAGTGGTAATGACTTCATCGCCTTCACCGATACCCAGTACTTGAAGAGCAATCTTCATGGTAGCAGTGCCGTTGGCAAAGCAGCGCACAGGACGTCCGCCAAAATATTCACTTAATGCGGCTTCAAATTCAGCGAGCTTAGGACCAGAGGTCACCCAACCCGAACGAAGTACTTCGCCAACGGCATCAATCGTTGCTTGATCGAAGCTGGGTCGAGTAAAAGGAATGAATGGCAGTGCTGACATAGATGGCCTTATTGTTTTGTGGGGCTTGCTGTATCTGGGTGCTTCACAATGACTCTGCGCGAGTCTCTGCCAACCTCTTGCATTGGCAGGCCTTGTTTTTGTAACTCAATGTATTGCTCTGGAACCATGAGGGCATATGCGGTGTCATCCTCTTTCCAGCGCGCGGTAAATGCTTCGAGAGTTGGCATCCATAACTGAGGCTCTTGCTGCACGCCAAACTCGAGTTCATCTGGAGATGCCACCATGATCATGGTTCTACCTAAATAGAAAGGAACCGTATGGTCCAAAATATTCACGGAATAGAAGTTCACCTTTTCTGGGATATCTACTTTTACTTGTTCGACTAAATCTATTCCTGATACAGCGCGACCGAGAGTTTCGTGACCAGTGCCGGCGATGATGGCGCACAGAAAAAAGCCTCCAGCAAAACTCGTGAGGCTGAGCAGCCCGTTGCGTTTACTTTTCCATGCGGCCAATAAGCTAAAGATTATCAGGGCTACTAATGCTGCAATGATCCACAGGGTGTACTGCGCATACGCCAGGATTTCATCAGGTCTTGCTTGTCGGCTAATTTCTGAGAGGAAGAAGAAACCAACTGCACCCAAGACCGTAAAAGCAAGTGCTTGCAATCTCCAATTCAATCCAAGTGAGTTGTGTTCGCCCAGGAGTTGATCAAGTCGGGCTCCAATCAGTATTGCCAACGCTGGGAAAATCGGAATAATGTAACCCGGTAACTTAGAGTGTGAAACGCTAAAGAAAGCGAAGATCACGACAGACCAACACACCAATAACCAGCTACTGGAGAACCCACGCCAGCGCTCACCCCATGCTTTAGCCATGGCTCCTGGCAGCTGTAATACCCAAGGTAGCAAACCAATCATCAGGAGGGGAACAAAATAATAAATAGGACCTGTTCGACTGTGAGCATCTTGTGTGAAGCGTTGCAAATGTTCGTGAATAAAAAAGAATTCTAAAAATTCAGGATTGCGTTGCGATACCAAAACAAACCATGGCGCAGAGATGATGAGGAAAATAATAGCGCCACTTAAAAGATGCAGACGTTTCCAAATCTTCCAATCCCAATTGGTCAATGAGTAAGCAATAAACACCATGGCTGGAATAGCTGCACCAATCAGACCTTTGGATAGCGTCGCTAGCGCCATGAAACCCCAGCAAAGCCACATCCAATGACGCGTAGACGATTTACTTTGTGGGGACTGCGCTAACAATAGACTGCACAGCGCCGCCACTAAAAATGCTGACAGACCCATGTCCAGGGAGTTCATGTGCCCACTGATGACCCACATAGGGCTGGATGCCAAAACGACTGCGGATAAAAATCCTGCTCGTGCGCCATACAACTTGGCACTGGTAAGGCCGATGGCAATGATGGTTAAAAATCCAGTCAGCGCAGTCCATAGTCTGGCTTGCCAATCCCCAATACCGAATGCTTTGAAAGCAATGGCAGTAGCCCACACTTGCAGTGGTGGTTTCTCAAAATATTTATAGCCGTTGTAACGTGGAGTGACCCAGTCGCCCGTGACTAACATCTCGCGCGCGATTTCTGCATAACGTCCTTCATCTGAAGGAATTAAATGCCGGTAATTTAAAGTGCCAAACCAGAGGAGCGCATAAACCAAAGCCAGCAGGAGAATCTTGCTGGGGTTTAAGAGGTTCAACTGCTTGGTTTGGCCTAATTGCATTCGTTGGCTTCCACAATCAGGGCTAATAAGACTTGCCGACCTTCACCAACCAATATGTTGTATGTCCGGCAGGCTGCCTGAGAGTTCATGATCTCAAACCCAATCTTGGCTGCAATGAGGGCTTTTAGGAGTTCTGGCTTGGGAAAGCGCTGTTTAACGCCTGTGCCAATCAGGATTAATTCTGGCTTTAGAGCAAGCATTTGCTCAAAATGGCCCGGTTCTAGGGCTTCAAATGCCTTGACGGGCCATTCTGAGATAGCCCCGTCTGAGCTAATCAAGACTGCGTGTCTATAGGGAGTCTTATTGATCTCGACGTAGCCGTCACCATAGCCGGTGATCGTATTGGCTCCGGAATGGGGGTCAGATTGAAGCTTCACATGCACTCTCTGTCATAATTATATGGATTATAGCTAGCTGTTTTTTCTCAGATTTCAAGAACTTACCTTTAATTTATTGTGAAACCGATCCTAAAGTCCGAAAAACTCAATAACGTCTGTTATGACATACGTGGGCCAGTGCTCGAGCTTGCTCAGCGCATGGAGGAAGAGGGTCAAAAGATCATTAAATTGAATATCGGCAATGTGGGGGTATTTGGCTTCGACCCTCCCGAAGAGATTCAACGCGACATGATCCGCAATTTGAGTAATGCATCAGCGTACTCCGATTCCAAGGGAATCTTTGCAGCCCGCAAGGCAATCATGCAGTACTCCCAGGAAAAAGGCATCCAAGGCGTGACTTTGGACGATATTTACACCGGTAATGGCGTTTCTGAGCTCATTGTGATGTCAATGAATGCATTGCTCAACAATGGTGATGAGGTGCTGGTTCCCGCTCCGGATTATCCGCTTTGGACTGCTGCTGTGAGTTTGTCTGGTGGATTGCCAGTTCACTACCTTTGTGATGAATCAAAAGAATGGGCACCTGATTTAGCAGACTTGCGCAAAAAGATTACGCCGCGCACCAAAGCGATTGTGGTGATTAATCCCAACAATCCAACAGGTGCTATTTATTCCAAAGAAGTATTGGTCGAATTAACTGAGATTGCGCGCGAACATGGTTTGATTTTGTTTGCCGATGAGATTTACGACAAGATGCTGTATGACCAAGAGAAACATCTTTCCTTGGCGTCTTTATCTACTGATGTCGTCATCATTACTTTCAACGGTCTATCCAAGAACTACCGTTCCTGCGGCTATCGCGCTGGCTGGATGGTGGTATCTGGTGATAAAGAAATGGTGCGCGACTATATTGAGGGGCTCAATATGCTCTCCTCAATGCGCCTGTGCGCCAACGTGCCAGGGCAATATGCGATTCAAACGGCGCTTGGTGGCTATCAAAGTATTAATGATTTAGTAGGCGAGGGTGGTCGTTTAGCAAAACAGCGCGATCTTGCTTGGAAACTTATTACAGAAATTCCGGGTGTGACTTGCGTCAAACCTAAATCTGCTTTGTATCTCTTTCCAAAATTGGATGCAGAGATGTATCCGATTGAGGATGATCAGCAATTCATTGCTGATTTTCTGAAGGAAGAAAAAGTATTACTAGTTCAGGGATCTGGATTTAATTGGGCAAAGCCTGACCATTTCCGTGTTGTGTTCTTGCCCCATGAAGATGTGTTGAAAGAGGCTATTGGCCGGCTTGCACGTTTTCTGGAGCGTTATCGTCAAAAGCATGGTCGTAAGACTTCTTCAACTGCAGCAAAGGCATCATGAAACCGATTCAAGTAGGTCTGTTGGGTATTGGCACTGTTGGTGGCGGTGTATTCACCGTTCTCGAGCGTAATCAAGATGAGATTCAACGCCGCGCTGGCCGTGGTATCCGCATTCATACTGTTGCCGACCTCAATGTAGAAAAAGCGAAAGAGTTGGTCAAGGACCATGCATTGGTTGTGAATGACGCGCGTGCCGTGATTAACAATCCTGAGATTGATATCGTAGTTGAGTTGATCGGTGGTTATGGCATTGCTAAAGATTTAGTGCTTGAAGCGATTGCTGCTGGCAAGCATGTAGTCACTGCCAATAAGGCATTGATTGCAGTACATGGCAATGAGATTTTTAAGGCCGCACATGAAAAAGGTGTGATGGTTGCATTTGAAGCTGCAGTGGCTGGCGGTATTCCTATTATTAAAGCCTTACGTGAAGGCTTAACAGCAAATCGCATTGAGTGGATTGCCGGCATCATCAATGGCACTACGAATTTCATTCTTTCAGAGATGCGTGACAAAGGCTTGGACTTTGCTACCGTTTTAAAAGAGGCGCAACGTTTAGGTTACGCCGAGGCTGATCCTACCTTTGATATCGAAGGTGTTGATGCTGCCCATAAAGCAACCATCATGAGTGCGATTGCATTTGGTATTCCGATGCAGTTTGAAAAAGCACACGTAGAAGGTATTACCAAGTTAGATGCCATCGATATTAAATATGCTGAGCAGCTGGGCTATCGCATTAAGTTATTAGGCATCGCTAAAAAGACAACTACTGGTGTTGAGTTGCGCGTACATCCAACCCTGATTCCGACAAAGCGTTTGATTGCTAACGTTGAAGGCGCCATGAATGCGGTGCAAGTATTTGGTGATGCTGTTGGTACCACTCTCTACTACGGTAAAGGTGCAGGTTCTGAGCCAACCGCTTCTGCGGTGATTGCGGACTTGGTCGACATTGCCCGCTTGCTGAGCGCTGACCCTAAGAATCGTGTTCCTTACTTAGCTTTCCAGCGTGATTCTGTCCGTGATACACCAGTACTGCCAATGGGTGAGATCACCACAAGTTACTACCTGCGCATGCGTGTTGCTGACCAGGCTGGTGTGCTGGCTGATATCACTAAGATCCTGGCGTCGCATGGTGTTTCAATCGATGCACTCTTACAAAAAGAGGCGGATGAGGGGGAAAGTCAAACTGACTTGGTTGCGCTCACACACGAAACTAAAGAGAAAAACATGCTTGCGGCGATTGATGAGATTCAGAATCTTAAAACAGTCGACGGTGAAGTGGTCAAAATTCGTTTAGAAAATCTGTCTTAATACACAATGCGTTACCAATCAACACGCGGTAATAGCCCGCAGCAATCCTTCCTAGAAATTCTGCTGGGCGGATTAGCTCCAGATGGGGGCTTGTATTTACCTGTGCACTATCCGAAGGTCACATCAGTACAACTCGATTCTTGGCGTGGTCTGTCTTATGCTGACTTGGCTTATGAAGTATTGAGCTTATATTGCGATGACATTCCAGAGAATGATTTACGTGCCTTGTTGCGTAAAACCTATACCGAGCAGGTCTACTGCAACGGGCGCTCACAAGACAATGCGAAAGACATTACACCTTTACATTGGCTGGGTGAAGAGGGTGGCACTCGCATTGGTTTATTAAGCCTTTCCAATGGACCAACATTAGCGTTCAAAGATATGGCCATGCAGTTATTGGGCAATCTTTTTGAATATGCATTAAAGCGCGCCGGGCAAAAGCTCAATATCCTGGGTGCTACCTCTGGCGATACTGGCAGTGCGGCTGAATATGCCATGCGAGGCAAAGAAGGCGTGAAAGTGTTCATGCTTTCACCTCGTGGCAAGATGAGCGCCTTCCAGTCTGCGCAGATGTACTCCTTACAAGATCCCAATATTTTTAACTTGGCAGTTGCTGGTGTGTTTGATGATTGCCAAGATATTGTGAAGGCCGTGAGCAATGACCACGCCTTTAAAGCAAACAACCAAATTGGCACAGTGAATTCCATTAACTGGGGGCGCGTGGTTGCTCAGGTGGTGTATTACTTCCAAGGCTATTTACTAGCGACTAAATCTAGCGCTGAAAAAGTATCCTTTACCGTCCCGTCAGGCAACTTCGGCAACATCTGCGCTGGGCATATTGCCCGTATGATGGGTCTGCCAATCGAGCATTTGGTGGCTGCCACCAATGAGAATGATGTGCTCGATGAGTTCTTCCGCACAGGTGTGTACCGTGCGCGCAAGTCTGCTGAAACGCTTCATACCTCTAGTCCTTCAATGGATATCTCCAAGGCCAGCAACTTTGAACGCTTTGTTTTTGATCTCTTAAGTCAAGACGGTAAGGCCACTGCTGAGAAATTTAGGCAAGTTGATGAAGCTGGTGGATTTGACATCTCCAAAGAGGCGATCTTTAAAGAAATGGGCAAATACGGCTTTCAATCTGGCCGCAGTACCCACGAGGACCGTTTAGAAACTATTCGCAATATCTATCGGCAGTATGGAACCATGATTGATACGCACACCGCTGATGGTGTCAAGGTTGCGCGCGAACATTTGCAGGCAGGTATTCCGATGATCGTCTTGGAAACCGCATTGCCTGTCAAGTTTGAAGAGACTATTGAAATCGCTCTAGGCCGTCCCGCTGAATGTCCTGCTGCATTTAAAGATATCAAGTCTTTGCCGCAGCGCGTAGAAAATATTGATGCTGATATCAATCAGGTTAAAAATTTCATCACGACGCATCTGAATTAACCAACCCATAAAAAAGAAGTTTCCAAAAAATATTGCTATGACTAAGCCACCGATGTTGACAGCTCAGCAGGCTATAGATCATTTACTTTCACATGCTCAGACTGTGACTGAGAGTGAAGAGGTGACAACTCAAGCAGCGCTCGGCCGAATATTGGCAGAGAATGTGAATAGCTTGGTAGATGTGCCTCCGCTCGACAACACGGCGATGGATGGTTACGCTGTTCGCTCTGCAGATGTTCATGCTCCTGGAGTTATTCTGAGGATTGCCCAACGCATTCCCGCGGGGTCCATTGGCACTCAATTAGAGCCTAGTACTGCAGCACGCATTTTTACTGGTGCACCAGTTCCACCTGGTGCTGATGCAGTTGTCATGCAAGAAGACTGCACTCTTCCCGAAGGTCAGGTTGAGCAGGTGCAAATTAATGTCACTCCAGCAGTGGGGCAGTGGATTCGTCGCAAGGGCGAAGATTTAACAGCGGGTAAAACAGCCTTAGTTGCAGGAACATTTTTGCGCCCTCAAGAATTGGGCGTTGCCGCCTCAGCAGGCTTAACGCATTTGAGTGTTAAACGCCGTGTCAGAGTGGCAGCATTCTTCACGGGTGACGAGCTGGCTTTACCGGGCGAGCCTTTGAAACCCGGTGGTATTTACAACTCCAATCGCGATACCCTGTTGGCATGTCTTAAATCTTTAGGATGCGATGCTACCGACTTAGGAATTGTTCCCGATCGCTTAGATGCAACCAGACAAGCTTTGCGTCAAGCAAGCAAAGGCCATGATTTGATCATTACCTCTGGTGGCGTATCTGTCGGCGAGGAAGATCACATTAAACCTGCTGTTACTGCAGAAGGACGTTTAGATCTTTGGCAAATCGCCATTAAACCTGGCAAACCATTGGCCTTTGGTGCGGTACGTAAATCTGACAAGCCAGAAGATGGTGAGGCGTGGTTTATTGGTTTGCCTGGTAATCCAGTTTCAAGCTTTGTCACCTTTCTATTGTTTGTTCGCCCCTTTATCCTGAAATTACAGGGGCGTGATGTAATTGCGCCTCAGTCATACCCGATGCGAGCTGATTTTGATTGGTTAAAAGCAGATCGTCGTAATGAATTTCTGCGTGTCAAAATCAATTCTCAAGGCGGCCTTGATTTATTCCCCAATCAAAGCTCAGGCGTTCTCACTAGCGCCTCTTGGGGGGATGGTTTAGTAGATTGCCCGCCAGGAGAAGCCATTAAGGCGGGTGATATGGTCAAGTACATTCCATTTAGTGCACTTCTGAGTTAATCGGACTACGATTCCCTGATGAAACTCGAATTACGATTCTTTGCATCCTTACGTGAGGCGCTTGGCGTTCCGCAAGAGAGCGTCACCATACCCGAGGAAGTTAAAACGATTGCAGACCTACGCAGTCACCTCGCTCAGCGAAGTGATGTGTGGGCAGAAGTGTTGGGGAATAACAAAGTGATTCGTTGTGCCTTAAATCAGCAAATGGTTGATGCCGGCACTCTTCTAGAAGATGGTGCTGAAGTCGCCTTCTTTCCGCCGGTGACTGGTGGATAAGATGGTAAACACTTTTATTCGCATTCAGGAAGCTGATTTTGATCTCACTACGGAGATTACGAATCTTCGTCAGGGTGATCTTCAGGTCGGCGCAGTGGTGAGTTTTCTGGGGACCGTGCGCGATATGAATGAGGGTAGTCAAGTTAAAGCGATGACGCTAGAGCATTACCCAGGGATGACCGAGAAGGCCCTCCATGACATCATTGATCAGGCTAAAACCCGCTGGGATATTCGCAAGACTTTGGTGATTCACCGAGTTGGCCCACTTTTGCCCGAAGATCAAATCGTATTGGTGGCTGTGACAAGTGCACATCGTGGTGAAGCTTTCGCTGCATGCGAGTTCATCATGGATTACCTAAAAACCGCTGCGCCATTTTGGAAAAAAGAAGAGACGCCAGAGGGTGGGCGATGGGTGGATGCCCGCATTACAGACGAAGCTGCAATGGCTCGCTGGGAAAAGAAGTAGAAAGCATTTAATGCAACGCCACTACCCCTGAGATGAGGTTGATGGCCAGCGCCAGTAGCGATGCATTGAAAATAAATGCTGTCATACCCTGAATCATTACCCAAAATCGCATTCTGGAGTTCGCAATATTGACATCAGCGGTTTGGCAAGTCATGCCAATTACCATTGAAAAGTACAGAAAGTCTATATAGAGCGGCTTCAGCTTTGCTGCAAAAAGCAAGGGGGCACTTTTGGTTATTTCAAACTCTATGTAGTAGGCGTGGGCGTAATGCAATGCAAAAGCAGTGTGCACTACAAGCCAAGAAACGGTGTAAGTTGAAAGTACTATGGCAATCTGCCAGAAAGCATCCGTAGCAGAAAGCAATCTAACACTAGATAAAATAATAACAATAGCTACCAAGCTAGCTGTTGCTGCCAATATTGTGATCAGCAAAATAATGGCAGCGCCAGCGTCTTCTTTTTTGGAGAGGGTTAAGATATTTTCTTCTCTTGAAAAATACATCATCATGTAAGTCAAGAAAAGGTAAATACATCCAGAGACAACCCAAGAAATTGCCGCACAAACTGGAATGGATAGCCCGGTCGGTAGTAGAAAAAATGTCGCAATGCCAGACATGCCGATAATCAATAGACGATGGCTAGTGCTGATACGATGCCAATGTTGGGACCAGTGGTGTGAAATCATATGGACCTTAGTATGCACGCAAAACTGTAAGCTCGAACCAGGTGCTTGCCTTGCATTTATTTTGATGCAAAATGTACACAATCAAATTGAAAGAGTGGCCATGCAAAAAAATCAAAAGGGCTGGATCCTAGCTATCGGATTGCTATTAATTCTGATTGCCTGTGTAGTTGCCTATGTTGGCACCATGCCCGCCGAAGCTAATCTATAGCGTTCGGCGACATTATTAAAAGCTGGGCTTCAGACTATTTTTTTAGATTTAGCATTTGGCGTACTTCATTTGAGCTAGCAAGCTCACCACCCAAGTCTTGAACAATACGCTTCGCACGTTCAACTTGCTGCGCATTGCTTTCACAAAGCACGCCTTTTTCCATATAAATATTATCTTCAAGACCCACACGTATTCCACCGCCTAATAACAGGGCTTGAGCAACAACCGGGAAGGCGGCTCGGCTAATTCCAAATGCGGCCCATTTCGCACCCGGTGGTAATTGGTTGCGCATATACATCATGGTTTCTGGATCGGTATTGAGGGCGTATTTAACACCCATCACAAAGGTATAAAGACCTGGACCCTCTAGCGTGCCATCCTTAATGAGGTCTTTTGCTAAGTTGAGATCACCTGTGTCAAAGATTTCAATTTCGGGCATCACACCTGCTTCTCGAATAACCTTAGCCATCACCCTAATTGTTGCAGGCGTATTGATAGCCACTTCATTGGCTGTGTTCATAGTATTTAAATCAAGCGAGCAAATATCCGGTTTTAGGGCGGTAATGTGTTCGACTCTTCTTAGGGGTGGACAGAGGCTGGTACCGGGGGCGGCAATTTTTGGATCATGCTCAGAAGGTATGAAGCGTGCGCCAACCCCAGTCGTTAAATTGATTACCAGCTCTTTATTGCGAGCTTTAATGAAGTTGAAAACTTCTGCGTAGTGATCCAATTCCATCGAGGGCTTGCCGGTGTCTGGATGGCGAACGTGTAAATGAACAACCGCAGCACCTGCATCTGCTGCTTTAAGTGCAGATTCTGCAATCTGCACAGGCGTAATGGGTAAGTAGGGAGTCATTTCAGGCTTAGTTAAGCTTCCCGTGATCGCACAGGTGAGAATGGTTTTATTCATGAAAACTCCTGGTTACTGAATGTGTTTAAAAAGGTTTATCCGGATAAATAAAGTTAAACGCTTGTTCAATTTACACTACAATAATTCCATCAGTAAATACCCTAAATCAAATAAATTCAAATATATTTTTAATAGATTTATAGAAACTGAAGCAATAACCAAAGGAGTCGGTTGATGTTTATTCCAAAGTTTTTCTTTTGTTTTTGTTTTTGTTTTCTACTTAATTTTCAGGCACTCTCTCAGCCGGCCTCAGACTATCCAAATAGACCTATTCGGGTAATTGTTCCTTTTGCCCCAGGTGGCGCCGGAGATACTGCTGCAAGGGTGGTGGCTCAAAAATTAAGCACCATTTTGAATCAATCTGTATTTGTAGAAAACAAACCCGGTGCCGGCTCTTCCATCGGTACGCAATTTGTTGCTAGTGCACCTCCGGATGGATACACCATACTGGCGGCCTCTTCTGCATTTGTAGTGAACCCAGCCCTCAATCCTGAAACGGCAGGCTACAACCCAGAAAAAGACTTTTCTCCCATTGCTATTGCCGAGAATCAGCCAATGGTGATCGTGGTGAATCAAGCGCTGCCAGTCAAATCTCTGCTTCAGCTAAAAGAATTGGCAACAAAAGAAAAGCTATCTTTTGCCTCTGCTGGTGCTGGAACTCAACCTCATGTGATTTGTGAGCGCATCTTTAACGGATTATGGAAGTTGGATATTCCTCATATTCCCTATAAAGGGATTTCACCAGCTATTACCGCCTTGGTTGGAGGTGAAGTTCCAATCTACTGCGGCGCGCCTGTTGGCGTTAGTCAATTTGTGAAGCTTGGCAAGATCCAGGTCCTTGCTGTTACCAGCGATAAACGCATTCCCAATATGCCAGACGCCCCCACAATTGCTGAGGCTGGTTTCCCACAAATGAAGGATGGTATCTGGCAAGGGTTTTTTGCACCCGCTAAAACATCTCCTGCAATCATTCTGAAGCTTAATCAAGCGATTAATCAAGCTCTTAAGGCGCCTGATGTTGTAGAAAAATTAGAACAAAATGATTTTGTGATCTTAGGTGGAACATCCAAACAGGCGGCAGAGTTTATCAATTCAGAAATGGCCCGCTGGAGAAAGATTGCATCAGAAACCAAGATTAATTTAACGCAGTGATGCTTAGGGCTTAAAAAAGCCCAGCTTCTGCGTTCTCGGAAGCTTCTTTAATTTAGCTTCCGCCTTAGAGGCCTCAGATCTATCTGGATGGTCTTGCGTTGCCAAAAGGACGACTGGTCTGCGAGACCTGGTGTAGCGGGCGCCTTGCCCTGAATTATGAGCTTCCAGGCGATGTTCTAGCCGATTGGTAATACCGGCGTATAGGGTGCCATCGGAGCATTCAAGAAGGTAAACAAGCCAGGTCAAAATAGGGGTAAATCCGCTTAAAAAGGGTGATAAAGCCTTGAAATCTGCCACATTGCCCTTATATTCTATAGATAGATATACATAGAGTAGATGGGTACAAAAATGAGAATAGATAAATTAACAACTAAATTTCAAGAAGCGCTCAGCGAGGCTCAAAGCCTAGCCTTAGCCAAAGACAATCAGTACATTGAGCCAGCCCATTTATTACTGGCTATGTTGCGCGATTCTGATGGTGGGGCTAAGAGCTTATTAACCAGAGCTGGGGTCAATGTATCCGGCTTAGAAAAAGGCCTTGAGAAGTTGATTGGCAACTTACCTGAAGTTCAAGGCACTAGTGGCGAAGTTCAAGTTGGACGTGACTTAAGCAATTGGTTGAACTTATGTGAAAAAGAAGCCAACAAGCGTAATGACCAATTTATTGCCGGCGAACTTTTTTTGCTGGTGGCGGCTGATGACAAGGGCGAGCTAGGCAAACTTGCTCGTGAAAATGGATTAAATCGTAAATCATTAGAAGCGGCTATTGATTTAGTGCGCGGAGGAGAATCGGTGAATAGTGCGGATGCTGAAGGTCAACGTGAAGCCTTAAAAAAATACACGATCGATTTAACTGAGCGCGCTCGTATGGGTAAGCTCGACCCTGTTATTGGTCGTGATGATGAAATTCGTCGCACTATCCAGATTCTGCAACGTCGCGGCAAAAACAATCCAGTGTTGATTGGTGAACCTGGCGTAGGTAAAACTGCCATTGTGGAAGGCTTAGCGCAGCGGATTGTGAATGGCGAAGTACCTGAGACTTTAAAAAACAAGCGTGTCTTAGTTTTGGATATGGCTTTGCTGTTGGCGGGCGCTAAGTATCGGGGTGACTTTGAAGAGCGTCTGAAGGCGGTGCTAAGTGATGTCGCTAAAGATGAGGGTCAAACTATTATCTTCATCGATGAGATTCATACGATGGTGGGTGCCGGCAAGGGCGATGGCGCAATGGATGCTGGCAATATGCTTAAGCCAGCTTTGGCCCGTGGCGAATTGCATTGCATTGGCGCGACCACTTTAGATGAATATCGTAAGTACATTGAAAAAGATGCTGCTTTAGAGCGTCGCTTCCAAAAGGTGATGGTTGAAGAGCCCAGTGTAGAGGCAACCATTGCTATCTTGCGTGGTCTGCAAGAGCGCTATGAACTGCATCATGGAATTGAAATTACCGATCCAGCGATCGTGGCTGCTGCAGAGCTATCCCATCGTTACATCACTGATCGTTTCTTGCCAGATAAGGCAATTGATTTGATTGATGAAGCGGGTTCACGCATTCGGATGGAGATCGATTCCAAACCAGAGGTGATGGATAAGATGGAGCGCCGCTTGATTCAGTTAAAAATTGAGCGTGAGGCTGTTAAAAAAGAGAAGGACGATGCTTCTCAAAAACGCCTTGGTCTTATCGAAGATGAAATCAAACGTCTTGGAGCTGAGTATGCTGACCTAGAAGAAATCTGGAAGGCTGAAAAGGGCGCTGTTCTGGGTGCTGCCAATATTAAGGAGGAGATCGAGAAGATCAAGACCGACATTGTGAAGCTCCAACGCGAAGGCAAATTAGAAAAAGTCGCTGAATTGCAATATGGCAAATTGCCTGAGCTTGAGGCTAAGCTGAAATCCGCCGCTGCTGCTGAAGCAAAGGGCGATAAAGACGGTGTTGTGAAACACAAGCTCCTGCGTACCCAGGTTGGCGCCGAAGAAATAGCTGAAGTAGTTTCTCGCGCGACAGGCATTCCTGTTTCTAAAATGATGCAAGGTGAGCGCGATAAATTACTCAAGATGGAAGAGTTGCTTCATCAGCGCGTGGTTGGTCAAGAAGAGGCTATTCGTGCGGTATCGGATGCCATTCGTCGCTCACGCGCAGGCCTAGCTGAAGAAAATCGGCCTTATGGCTCATTCTTATTCCTTGGACCTACTGGCGTTGGTAAAACTGAACTCTGCAAAGCTTTGGCTGGCTTCTTGTTTGATAGTGAAGAGCACTTAATTCGCATTGATATGAGTGAGTTCATGGAGAAGCATAGTGTTGCCCGCTTAATTGGGGCGCCTCCAGGTTATGTTGGTTACGAAGAGGGTGGTTATTTGACAGAAAAAGTACGTCGCCATCCATACAGCGTGATCTTGTTCGATGAAATCGAGAAGGCGCACCCTGATGTTTTTAACGTCTTACTGCAAGTGTTGGATGATGGTCGTTTAACGGATGGTCAAGGTCGTACTGTTGACTTCAAGAACACCGTCATTGTGATGACCAGCAACATTGGATCGCATTTGATTCAGTCAATGGCCGATAAAAAACAGTCTGAAATTAAAGAGGCTGTCTTTGGTGAGTTGAAGAATCATTTCCGTCCAGAATTCTTGAATCGTATCGACGAGATCGTAGTGTTCCACGGTCTTGATAAGGCCAATATTGCCAATATTGCAAAGATTCTTCTCAAGAACTTGTCGGATCGTCTGGCTAGAGTAGATATGCAGCTTGAGGTTAGTGATGCCGCTTTGAATAAGATTGCTGAAGTAGGTTTTGATCCAGTTTATGGAGCTAGGCCACTCAAGCGTGCTATTCAGCAGTACATTGAGAACCCAGTTTCTAAAATGATCCTGGAAGGTACCTTCGGTCCTCAGGATGTTGTGCCCGTAGATGTGGATAAAAAAGGTGAATTTAGCTTTACCCGTCAAGTTCACTAGCGTCGAATAGAAAGCAAGCAGGAAAATTCCTGCGCCAGTACACTCGAGACATGACTGATGCGCAATTAAATCGGCGTGCCAGTGATGTCCGGGTGATTGCTTTGATTAGCCTGGCTCACGGTAGCTCCCATTTCTTTCATTTAATTCTGCCACCCATGTTTCCATGGTTAAAGAATGAGTTCGCCGTTAACTATGCTGAGCTTGGTTTGCTCATGTCGATATTCTTCGTGGTTTCTTGCATCGTGCAGGCTGCATCCGGATTTTTGGTTGATAAAGTAGGGGCTCGGCCAGTGTTGTTCTCTGGCATGGGCTTATTGATTCTGGCGGCATTGATGTATTCCCAAAGCAATGGATACACCATGTTAGTTTTGGCTGCGATCGTTGCTGGGTGCGGTAACGGCATCTTTCATCCAGTTGATTACACCCTCATCAATCATAAAATTTCACCCCCAAATTTGCCTTATGCGTATTCGGTTCATGGCGTTACTGGCTACTTAGGCTGGGCTGCTGCACCTGCTTTTATGGTGGCGATAGCGACTGTGACTGATTGGCGCATTGCCTTTGTGGCTGCCGCTGCTCTCGAAGCTCTAATTCTGTTGTTCCTTTGGATGAATCGTGGACTGCTGCTAGATAACGCTCAAGAGCGGCATGAGGAATCCAGAAAGAGTCATGCAGCGAGCAACCCTAGTGGTGTTCCCATGACTACCTATGGATTTTTGAAATTACCAGCAGTATGGCTCTGTTGGATTTTCTTTTTGTTTAGTGTTGCTGCCACTACAGGTCTTCAATCATTTGCACCAACAGCACTTTTCCAAATCTACACGCTCGATGTCAGCACAGGAAATTACTTTTTGACTCTCATGGCTTTAGGCGGTGCAGGGGGGATGCTACTGGGTGCTTACATAGCTACCCGCTTTAAATCTCCTGAAGGCATCATCACCATCAGTTTTGTCATCAGTATTGTGATGAGTCTTTTATTGGCCACTGGTTGGGTGCCGATAGATCTTGTCGTTATCCCATTTGTTGTGATTGGCCTTGGAATTGGGGTGGCAGCCCCATCGCGTGATTTGATGATTCGCGCAGCAACCCCAGCCGGCGCATCTGGAAGAGTATATGGAATTGTTTATTCTGGAATTGATCTGGGTGCAGCGCTTGGCCCACTCATCTTTGGAATATTTATGGATGCTAATCTGCCCAAATTACTCTTTATTGGTGTAGCCTTATTTCAGCTGCTCATTATCCTTACAGCATTTAAGGTTTCGAGTCAGGCTAAAGCTGCCTGAATTTTTCGAGCAAATTCCACGGCGTGTGGATTGTCTCCATGAATACATAAAGTATCTGCTTGTATCTTGATGATGCTGCCATCGATTGCGGTCACCTGACCCTTTTTAGCCATTTGCATCACCTGTTCAAGTGCCGCTGCCTCATCTTCAATCACAGCACCAGCTTGAGTGCGTGGAACCAGAAAGCCTTCTTTGGTATAGCGGCGGTCAGCAAAAACTTCTTGCCATACCGGGACCTTAAGTTCATTTGCGGCATCAACTAAGCAGCTACCAGCTAACCCGTACAAAATCACTTCCCGACCTAAATCTTTGACTGCTCGCGCAATTCCCCTGGCTAACTGAATATTTTTTGCCGCTTGGTTATAAAAAGCACCATGGGGTTTTACGTGATGGAGTTTGGTGCCAGCAGCATTTGCAAAACCCTGCAAAGCTCCAGCTTGATATATAACGTAGTTATAAGCATCTTCTTCTGAGATCTCCATCTCGCGACGGCCAAAGCCTTCTAAGTCAGGAAAGCCAGGATGTGCACCGATCAGGACATTCTTTTGAATAGCTTGTTCAACTAACTGTTTCATGGTGGCGGGATCGCCAGCATGCCAGCCACAGGCAATATTGGTAGAGCTAATGTAATGAAGCAGTTCAGCGTCATTACTCATGCCTTCGCCCATGTCGCTATTAATATCCATTAAGTCCTCTTGATGCCCGTGTGAAGCAGTAATTCAATTGAGTTAATCGTTGATTCTTGCAGTTGTAAGGATTCTAAATTCAAATGATCGGCTTTTTCTAAATCAATTGGCATAAATTGAATTTGATTGCCTGGTTTTACCTGCGCTAATTTTGCCCGATCTGCTTTGATCACTTCGGCTAAACGGGGATACCCGCCAGTCGTTTGATGTTCTGAGAGCATGACGATCGGCTCTTGTGATGGTGGAAATTGCACCGTTCCAAAGGTAATCGCTTGGGAGGGAATGTTAGGCAATGCTTTCTTGACCTGAAAGTTACTCTCCAGTCGAATACCCATGCGGTTACTTTGATTGCTCACCTTCCATATCGTTGACCAGAAGATCTCGCGATCCTTGACAGATAAAAATGGCAGGTGAGGGCCAGGCAAGCAATAAATGGGGGTAATTTTTTGAGTGGGCAAGTAGGGAGATCGTACTTGCCACTTTGGAAAGCAGGGCAAAGCATGCGCGTGATAGAGATCTCGCAGATAAGGGGATTCCAGGGCTGCATTTGGATGCTCTAAAAACAGGATGTCGCCTTTTTGTAATCTCTTCGGACCGATATCCGCGCTAATGTGGGAGCCCTTGCTGCCCAGAATGGTGGGTAAATTGATTCCACCGCCTATCGCTAGTACACAGCGTAAGCCAGGATGGAGTGGCGAGAACTGCAGAGTCGAACCTTTGGCAATCCAGACTGGTCGGTTGCCGGGTATCCGTTTACCGTTGACGATGCCACTACAGGTAGCACCAACCCAAGCTACGCAAGTGTCTTCGCTAAAGAGAAGGCTTGGGCCAGTCGCTGTAATCTCTAAAGCAGCCGTATGAAGTGCATTGCCAACGAGTGTATTTGCTAACTCTAGAGAGTAAAGGTCGCTAGCGCCACCAGGCCCTACTGCCCAATGAGAGAGTCCCGATCGCGGCTGATCTTGAATGGTAGTAAAAGTGCCTGACTGTTTAATTTCTATGGAGGCTTGATTTTTTTTCTGTGTACGCAGAGGCAGGATGATTTCTGCTACTTGGTTAGATGCATCAAGCTTGTTAAATTGATCAAGACTGATTTCTTGTATATGCATCTCATCTCCCGGCATAAATAAGCCCGGTGGTTCTTTTTGGACATCAAATAATACGTTTGGAGATCGACCAATGAGATTCCAGCCTCCAGGGGTCGACCGCGGGTAGATGGCCGTTTGCAATTCCGCTATGGCGACGCTCCCTTTGGGCACCGACGGTCTTGGCGATGTAAGGCGAGGCAAACTTAACTTCGGGTTGAGGCCACCAAAGTAAGCAAACCCAGGCATAAATCCCAGAATATCTGCCGTATAAATATTTTTCTTGTGAAGTTTGATGGTCTCCTCTACTGAGAGACCGCATGCTTGAGCAATTTGCTGGAGATCTAGAGCTAATTCAGAGTGATAGCAAACTTGTATTTGATGGATTTGGCTTGCCACTACTTTTGCACTTCTTTGTTTTTGTAATTGAGTGCTGATTTTTTCAAGATCTTTGATGGCTTGCTCACGCACCTGTTTTGGAGTTTGGTCTCTGTAATTCAATTGAATGACTAGGGTGCTCAGTCCAGGAACAATTTCCGCTGCCCAGACCGGTTTATTTGTAAACAGCAGTTTGCTCAGGCCGTGGATTTCTTTCAGCGGGTTCTTGGACTCCGAGAAATCAATTAATAGACTGTGATCACCTAATAGTGTGCAATGCATCATTTGCTTATCTTAAGGGTTTTCGCTAGTTAGCTATAAAAGACAATTTTTTAAGGTATAAAGGTGCTACTCATGTAGTAATTTAAAGCCTAAAAATAAAGGGAGACAAAATGAGTCAACAGACTGATACCAGCTTGACTGGTTTTTATAAAGTCATGAACGCAAAAGAGAAGAAAACCTTCTGGGGTTGCTTCTTGGGCTGGGCATTAGACGGCATGGATTTCATGATCTATCCATTAGTGATTGGAACCATTATTGCCGTTTGGCAGGTTGACCGCGGAATGGCTGGTCTAGCCGTAACCGGTACCTTATTGGCCTCCGCCTTTGGGGGCTGGTTTGCAGGCTATTTAGCCGACCGAATCGGGCGTGTTCGCACACTCCAGTTCACGATTCTGTGGTTCTCAACCTTTAGTTTGATCTGCGCCTTTACGCAAGACTTCAATCAGCTCATGATCTCTCGTGCACTGCTTGGGTTTGGTTTTGGTGGTGAGTGGGCAGCTGGTGCTGTGTTGATGGGTGAAACCATTCGCGCTGAATATCGTGGCCGTGCGGTGGGATCTGTGCAATCGGCATGGGCGGTAGGTTGGGGCGCTGCTGTTCTCTTACAGGCGATCATGTTTAGCTTGTTGCCTCCTGATATGGCGTGGCGTGCAATGTTTGTTGTTGGATTCTTCCCTGCATTGTTATTGCTCTATATCCGTCGCCATGTTGAAGAGCCAGAGATTGCTAAGGTTGCTCGTGCAAAAGTGGTGGCAGCAGGTGACTCTCCTTCTATTTTTGAAATCTTCAAACCAGGCATTCTTAAAACAACTATCTTGGCATCGCTGTTAACGATGGGTGCACAAGGTGGCTACTACGCCATTACCACTTGGGTTCCAACCTTCTTGAAGACTGAGCGCAAGTTAACGGTTGTAGGGTCGACAGGTTATTTAGCCTTCTTGATTGTTGGTAGTTTTGTGGGTTACTTGGTTGGCGCATGGATGGCTGATCGTTATGGTCGCCGGAAGTTGTTTATGACCTTCTCGATTGGTGCAATTGTTCTGGTGCTGGCGTATACCCAATTAGACATTACCAATGAGATGATCATGTGGCTTGGATTCCCATTGGGGTTCTTTGCCAGCGGCTACTTCTCTGGTATGGGGGCATTCCTCACTGAATTATTCCCAACGCGCTTACGTGGATCTGGCCAAGGCTTTTGTTATAACTTTGGTCGTGGTATCGGCGCGCTATTCCCAGCTTTAGTGGGTTACTTCTCCGCTCAATATGGATTGGCAATGGCAATCGCAATCTTTGCAGTGGTTGCGTATGGCGTCTTCTTTATTGCTGCAGTGATTCTTCCAGAAACGCGTGGACGAGAGCTGCAGGCAAACTAAGAAAATATTAGTGTCAGAAGTAGATATTCCGTTTTGCCCGGGACCGCCTGAACATCAGAGCGGTCCCTTTCCTTTTGTGATGCCCAAAGGTGCAGTCGATACGCATGCCCATGTCATTAGCGCCGCCAGTTTTGTTCCCGATCGATCCTATACATCACCTGAAGCCACTGAAGAGCAATATATCCGCATGTTGGATGAAGTCGGTATGACCTATGGTGTACTGATCCAAGTGAGCGTGAATGGTCAAGACAATGCGCCGATGTTGAAGGTGCTGGAGAGGCATCCACAGCGTTTGCGTGGCGTAGCAGTACCATTACTCAATCAGCCCGATGCTTATTATCAAAATATGAAAGACAAAGGGGTAGTTGGCATCCGCATGAATGTGATGTTCTCTGGCGGCGGCCTGGATTTGTCAAAGCTGGAGGAGTGCGATGCCCTCGCAAGAGATTGGGGTTGGCATATCCAGTTCTTGTTAAATGCAAACGACCTACCAACGCTGATGCCGCGTATGCAAAAAATGCAATCTACCTTGGTGATTGATCACATGGGATATTTAAGGACATCAGTTGGGCTGAGTTCTCCTGGCTTTAAAGCACTCCTCGATTTAGTGAGAGAGCGTGCTTGGGTAAAAGTTTCCGGTGCTTATCGTTTAACTGATCAGGCACCCCCGTATAACGAAGCAGTGCCCTATGCAACGGCTTTAATTGAAGCTGCTCCTGATCGCTGCATATGGGGCTCAGACTGGCCTCATGTTGCCAACTGGGGTGTTATGCCCAGCGTTGCGCAGATGTTGGAGAGTCTTGCTCTATATGCCCCGGATGAGCACACTCGCAATCGAATCTTGTGCACTAACCCTCAACGCCTTTACGGATTCAATGTCTAGGCTGTAGTGGGTTAGTTATTTTCACGATGTGAAACGTCGTTTCCCTGCGTAAAATGCAGTGCAGCAAGGTCCCTATATATTCATTTCAAGCAGTGAATATACATTCCATATTATAAAATTACATATTTAAGTCATTGAATTTAAATGATTAAATATTTTATAAATTATTTTCTCAATATCTTGTTTGCTTTTTTAATATCCCTACACTCTTATATAAGACATAAGACTTAAATGTCTCAATTTTTGAATTACTTGTTTAACTTAGGGAGAAAAACATGTCAGATCGCAAAGCAGAAATCGCAGCTCTACAAAAAGATTGGGATACCAATCCACGCTGGAAAGGTATTACCCGTGGCTACACAGCAGAAGATGTTGTACGTCTTCGTGGCTCATTGAAAATTGAGCACACTTTAGCTAAGCACGGCGCTGAAAGACTTTGGAATTTAGTGAATAACGAAGCTTATGTAAATTGCTTGGGTGCTTTGACCGGTGGTCAAGCAATGCAGCAAGTTAAAGCAGGTGTTCAGGCAATCTATTTATCTGGTTGGCAAGTGGCAGCTGATGGTAATTCTTCTGCGGCAATGTACCCAGACCAATCTTTATACCCAGTGGATTCAGTTCCAAAGATGGTTGAGCGTATTAACAACTCATTCCAGCGCGCAGATGAAATTCAAACCTCTAAAGGCATTCAACGTGGTGATGCTGGTTTCGTTGAATATTTTGCGCCAATCGTTGCTGATGCCGAGGCTGGTTTCGGTGGCGTACTAAATGCTTTTGAATTGAGCAAAGCGTTAATTAAGCAAGGTGCTGCTGGTGTTCACTTTGAAGATCAATTATCTTCGGTTAAAAAATGTGGTCACTTGGGCGGAAAAGTATTGCTGCCAACAGCTGAGTCAGTACAGAAATTGATTTCTGCACGTTTGGCTGCCGACGTAATGGGTGTTTCGACTATCATCTTGGCCCGGACTGATGCTGAAGCTGCCGACTTGTTGACTTCTGACTACGATGAAAACGATAAGCCATTCTTGACAGGTGAGCGTACTCCAGAAGGTTTCTACAAAACACGTAAGGGCTTAGATCAAGCAATCTCCCGTGGTTTGGCATACGCTGCATACGCTGATATGGTTTGGTGTGAAACAGGTACACCGGATCTTGATTTTGCTCGTGCATTTGCTGAAGCAATTCGTGCGAAGTTCCCAGGCAAGATGTTGGCATACAACTGCTCACCATCTTTCAACTGGAAGAAGAACTTGGACGATGCAACGATTGCGAAGTTCCAGCGCGAGTTGGGTGCGATGGGTTACAAGTATCAATTTATTACCCTCGCTGGTATTCACTCTATGTGGTACAACATGTTCGATTTGGCCCAGGATTATATGAAGCGCGGCATGACGGCTTATATCGAAAAAGTACAAGAGCCAGAATTTGCTGCCCGTGATCGTGGATACACCTTCGTTTCACATCAGCAAGAAGTTGGCACCGGTTACTTTGATGATGTAACAACGGTTATTCAAGGTGGTAAGTCATCAGTAACAGCTTTGACTGGTTCTACTGAAGAAGAGCAGTTCCACTAATCGAATCCCTAAGTAGTTCGTAGTAGCAGTAGTACCAGTACTGCCGCGGCACCTAAATTACCTCACAAGGGTGACTTAGGTGCCGTTTTCGTATACATTTATTCCATGAAAAATTGCATACTCTGTGCCGATAGCCTAAAACCTGAAGAGGGCGAACTGATTTGGCGTGGCGATGACTGTCGCGTTATTTTAGTAAATGACCCTGATTTACCAGGGTTTTGCAGAGTCATTTGGAACCATCACGTAAGCGAGATGTCTGAGCTCACCTTTGGCGAGCGCGATATGTTCATGGCTCTAGTCTTTGCGGTTGAGGGGGCTGTGCGTCATGTGATGCAACCAGCTAAGGTGAACTTGGCTTCACTGGGTAACCAAGTCCCCCATCTTCATTGGCACGTGATCCCCCGTTATCAAGACGATGCTTTTTTCCCAGGCTCTGCATGGTCTGTAAAAGTTCAACAAACTCCTAGCTCGATATTAGAGGCTCGCAAGCTTAAGGCTCAAGGTCTACCTTCTGCAATTCGGGCTGCAATTTCACAATTGCATTAATTAACCCAAGTCAAAATTTCCATCGATTAATACGAATAGCATTTTGCAAGGCTTGCCAGAGCGATTACTCCAAGCATGATTGGTTCCGCGCTCCACCAGAAAGTCGCCTTGTTTCATCAGTTTCTCTTCTTTATCCAGCACGATATAGATCTCACCCTCAAGCACTAGAGCGTAATCCACTGTTTCAGTTCTATGCATCAGTGGGTGACCACCTTCTTTGAAGGTAGAGGCTTTTTCGGTGCCAAGTGCCCCAAAGGCGACTTGGGCATCCGAGGCACTTAAATTCTGAGTCCACTCACCCTCAGGGCCAAACTCTACAATTCTGACGACAGTACCATTTTTAGGTGGTATCAGTTCTAAAAGGCGGCTGGTCGGATCTGGATTGTTATTAATCTTTGCTGGAGTTTCATCGGTGATCCAAAGATTAGTCAAATAGTAGCCAACACGCTTAGGATTGCCATGAATACTCGGGGCATTTCCATCCTCTGTAAAGATGGCATTGCCGTCAACATCATGCCCCGTCACAATTCTGCGTACGATTCCTTTTTGATCCGTCATTATTGGGTAGTCTCGCTTAGTTTAATTTTTGGAGTGCTTCTATATATTTTTCGGGGCTTAATGGAACGCCATCACGTTGGGACTCCCACATCACTTGGCCTAGACATTCCATGATGCGATGTTGTGCCTCATGCTCTGATCCCAGTTTCCCTGCAAGGTTTTCTGCAATTTTTCTGATGCCAGGTGGTTGATCAATGGAGATCTGCTCACTAATCGATAAGTGCATCGATAGATGCAGGAAAGGATTGGTTTCGCCACGCTCTGGCGTGTAATCCTGGGCTAGGGCGCCCTCAGAATCAGTTAGAAGAGTGTGATATTCCGGATGTTGTTCCATCCAATCCCCTGCAATCGTTTCTAAGGGCGTCAGGATATGAGACTCAGTTTTTTTCTTCCAGGTATCGCAGAAAAATCGACGCACATCTTCGCGAGTGGGGTTAAATATCGCCACGAACTTTTCCTTTACCTGTTTTTTGTTTGAAGCTGCATAAGGGTTCCACAATGCATTGCGCACAATCAGGGTTGCGTGCCTTGCAGGTATATCTGCCATGCAGAATAAGCCAATGGTGAGCATCTTGCAAAAACTCTTTTGGAACCCGCTTTAATAGCTGCTCTTCCACTTTAACCACATCTTTACCAGGTGCTAGTCCAGTCCGATTCGAAACCCGGAAGATGTGAGTATCGACAGCAATTGTTGGTTGTCCAAAAGCGGTATTCAGAATGACGTTGGCTGTTTTTCTGCCGACGCCAGGAAGCGCCTCTAAAGCTTCACGGTTTTGCGGAACTTCACCGCCGTGCTTTTCTAAAAGGAGGCGACAGGTTTCTTGGATGTGTCTGCCCTTCGAGTTAAATAAGCCAATATGCTGGATAAAAGGTTTAACACCTTCTTCCCCCAGATCTAATAGGGCTTGTGGCGTGTTGGCAATTTTAAAAAGTTTACGCGTACCTTTATTCACTGAGACATCCGTTGCTTGCGCTGATAGCAAGACGGCAATGAGCAATTCAAAAGGAGAGCTGTACTCTAGTTCAGTTTCTGGATGAGGATTATTGGCTTTGAGTTGCTCAAAGAATGCGCGTCGCTTGTCTAGATTCATAATTGTGACTTTGCTTTTGCCGCTCTTTCCATTGCCGCAGCAATAATGGCGCGTTTACGCTCTTGCTCCTTTTTCTCTGCATCAGAGGAGGGGGATTCAGCATTAATAGCCGCCAGTTTGGTCGTCGCTTTTTTAGCGAGACGTTCATCGTTATCGCGTTTTTCGCGATCAAGACGCAGTGCTCTAGATTGATAGCGATCTCGCGCTTCATCTGCGAGCTCTTGCGACCAGGCATTCCAACCAGTTTGATGATCAGTTACATCAATCATGGTGATGCAGTCAACAGGGCATGGTGGGATACAAAGATCACAACCAGTGCACCAGTCAGGCAAAACAATATGCATCTGTTTCGAAGCGCCAACAATCGCATCAACAGGGCATGCCTGAATACAAAGAGTGCAGCCAATACATTTTTGCGGATCAATGAAGGCTACAGGCCGTGGTCGTTCTGGGCCGCACTCAGGGTCAATAGTCGAGTTGAGTACAAAAGCATCTTGTGGATATACCGATTCAAGAACAGCGCTGAGTCTTACTATGCCCTCAACGCCACCAGGTGGGCAGCGATTGGGTTTGGCCTCTCCTGAGGCTAGGGCTTGCGCATACCCTCTGCAATCAGGGTAGCCGCATTTAGTACATTGCGTTTGGGGAAGAAGATCCTCTAGGCGATCGATCAGTTCACTGGCCTGTTTGATCTTCATCACGTATCAGATCCTGAAAGAATTAGAAGCCACAAGGGCTTCTAATGATTACGGATTATTTGGCATCCAGTTTAGGAAGTCTTGCTTTAGTCTTTCGCTGGGCTGGTTGATGGTCGCGAATGAAGGATTTAATTTTTGGATAAACCTTATCTCTCCAGCGACGACCTGCAAAGATGCCGTAGTGACCGGCGCCTGCAACTTCGTAATGATCTTTATCAGTTTTTGGAATGCCAAGGCAAAGACCATGTGCAGAACGCGTCTGACCGCTGCCAGAGATATCGTCCAACTCACCTTCAATAGTAAGTAAGGCGGTTTTCTGAATGTCTTGTGGTTTGACTAATTTGCCAGCAACTTCCCATGTCCCATTTGGCAATGCATAGTCTTGGAATACTGTCTTGATGGTATCTAAGTAGTACTTGGCGTCCATATCCAATACTGCGTTGTATTCGTCGTAGAAGCGGATATGCGATTCAGCATCTTGTTCATCGCCACGCACTAGGTTTTGGAAGTAATCCCAGTGAGATTGCAAATGATTTTGCGGGTTCATCGCAATAAAGCCAGTGTGCTGCAAGAAGCCAGGGTAAACCTTGCGGCCAGCACCAGGATAGCCGGGCGGCACCTTGTAAACCACATGACTTTCAAACCAATCGTACGATTTTTGATCAGCCAAATTGTTGACTGCAGTTGGTGATTTACGTGCGTCAATTGGACCACCCATCATGATCATCGAAGCAGGAGTTTCTTCTCCCGCAGAAGCCATAAGAGAGATTGCGCCCAAGGTAGGGACAGTTGGCTGGCATACAGAGATCACGTGCAAGTCTTTTGCACCAATGGTTCTAATGAATTCTTGAATGTAATGAACGTAATCATCTAGGCTAAAGCTGCCATCTTCAGCGGGAACGATGCGCGCATCGATCCAGTCAGTGATATACACCTTGTGATCTTGCAGCAATGTCTTAACAGTATCGCGCAATAGCGTCGAGTGGTGACCAGAAAGCGGGGCAACTAGAAGCACCACTGGATCTTCTTTTAATTTTTTGATGACTTCAACATCATCAGAAAAACGTTTAAAGCGAATGAGTTTGCAGAAAGGCTTGGCTATTGTGGTCATCTCATGAATGGCAACTTCACGACCATGGGCCTGTACAGACCGAATACCAAACTCAGGTTTTTTATAGTCTTTACCTAAGCGGTAGAGCAATTCATAGCTGGCGGCTAAGCGCTCAGAACCGGGAACCTTTGAAGCAGGATTTGAGGCATTAATAAAAGCCTCAGAAGCGGCGCGAGCCCATGAACTAACAGGTTGAAGTAATGCTTTTTGAAACTCGTGCAATTGGTATAGCATGGTGCCTCCAGTAAATCAGTGTAACCGCTTATTACGCTAGAACGCGGGCGATAGCTTTCGCCACCTTATCAATATTTTTGGTATTGAGTGCAGCAACGCAAATACGTCCAGTAGAGAGGGCATAAATGCCATCTTCTTTTTGCAGGCGTTCAACTTGTTCGACGGTTAAGCCGGAGTAAGAAAACATTCCTCGTTGCGCTTCGATGAAAGCAAAGTCTTGCTTAACACCAGCAGCGGCGAGTTTTTCGACAAGTGCATGACGCATCGATTTAATTCGATCGCGCATCTCAGCTAATTCATCTTCCCAGAGTTTTTTAAGTTCTGGAGAGTTCAATACGGTAGCGGCAATTGCTGCACCATGAGTCGGTGGGTTTGAGTAATTGGTACGGATGACGCGCTTCAATTGTGAGAGCACACGAGTGGATTCATCTTTGCTTTGAGTCACGATAGACAGGGCGCCAACGCGCTCGCCGTAGAGTGAGAAAGACTTCGAGAATGAGCTCGATACAAAGAAAGACATGCCAGATTCTGAAAAGAGACGAACTGCAATACCGTCTTGCTCAATCCCAGCAGCAAAGCCTTGATAAGCCATATCCAAGAAAGGAATAAATCCTTTCGCTTTGCAGATCTCAATGACTTGGCGCCATTGCGCTTCGGTAATGTCTGCGCCGGTTGGGTTATGACAGCAAGCATGCAACAAGACTGTAGTGTTCTTTGGGAAGGATTCTAAAGATTTCACCATGCCGTCGAAATCAACACCGCGCGTTTTGCCATCGAAGTAGGTGTACTCAACAACATCAAACCCAGCAGATTCAAAAATGCCGCGATGGTTTTCCCAAGTTGGATTACTGATAGCGCAAGGAGCATTTAAATTGAGGCGCTTAATAAAGTCAGCGCCAACGCGCAGGGCACCAGTACCACCAAGACACTCGGCTGTCACAACGCGACCGTCTTTAATCAAAGAAGAGTCTGCACCAAACAACAGGTTTTGGACGGCGCTGTTATAGGGATTTGGACCTTCGATAGGAATGTAGCTACGTGGTGAGCGCTTTGCAACGATGCCTTCTTCAGCCTGAATAACTGCCTTTAAAAGAGGTACCTTGCCTTCATCGGTGTAATACACGCCCACACCTAGATTTACCTTATCTGGACGCTGATCAGCAACGTAGGCTTCTGTGAGGCCGAAAATAGGGTCTTTTGGGGCTAGCTGGACTGAGGAAAACAAGGTCATTTGGAGGTCGTATACGATAGTTAAAAGGATCTTCTGATACTAAAAAACGTTCAATTCTGTTTAATTTGGCTTAATTGTTGGGTTTTGAGGCTAGATTCAACTTTTTTCCAATAAAAACGGCAAAATCATCGTTTGTACAAAATTCGCTGTGAAAAAACTCACAGATGAAATGATAGCTGAGATGCCCCCTAAGTTGCCTAAAACTGCTCCAAAAACCCAAGCTGTTGATCTCCCAAAAGCACCTGTGGCCGACCCCTTGGGCGAGGCAGGTCACGACCTAGATCCAGCCAAGTTTGTTTCATTTCCGGATTCCCCGTTTCAGTTGTATCAGCCATTCCCGCCAGCAGGCGATCAACCAGCGGCAATTGACGCTCTAGTTGCCGGAATTGATGATGGTTTGACTTTTCAGACCCTTTTAGGGGTTACCGGCTCTGGCAAGACTTTCACGATGGCCAATGTGATTGCCAGAACCGGACGGCCAGCTATCGTTTTTGCCCCAAATAAGACCTTAGCAGCGCAGCTTTATAGCGAATTCCGAGAGTTTTTCCCACGCAATGCAGTGGAGTACTTCGTCAGTTACTACGATTACTACCAACCTGAGGCATACGTCCCTACGCGAGATTTGTTTATTGAAAAAGATTCATCCATCAATGAGCACATCGAACAGATGCGACTGTCTGCTACAAAAAGCTTATTAGAGCGACGTGATGTCATCATCGTTGCGACTGTGTCTGCGATTTACGGTATCGGCAATCCTGGTGACTATCACAGCATGGTGATGACTTTGCGTCCTGGCGACAAGATGAGCCAGCGCGATATTTTGATGCGCCTGATCGCCATGCAATACGACCGCAATGAAATTGACTTTAAACGTGGTGTATTTCGCGTGCGAGGCGACACGATTGATATTTTCCCAGCCGAACATAATGAGTTAGCTGTGAGAGTGGAATTGTTTGATGATGTAGTTGAAAGCTTGCAATTCTTTGATCCGCTCACTGGAAGAATTCGCCAGAAAATTCCTCGCTTTACTGTCTACCCAAGCTCTCACTATGTAACCCCACGCGAGACAGTTCTCAAAGCCATTGAAACCATCAAGACTGAACTGCGTATTCGCTTAGATGAGTTTGTCAAAGATGGCAAGTTGGTTGAGGCGCAACGCCTTGAGCAACGTACCCGCTTTGATCTAGAGATGCTCAACGAGTTGGGCTTTTGTAAAGGAATTGAGAACTACTCCCGCCATCTCTCAGGCGCCATGCCTGGAGAGGCGCCGCCTACCTTAGTGGATTACTTGCCCAATGATGCGTTGATGTTTTTAGATGAGAGCCACGTTTTAATTGGACAACTCAACGCGATGTACAACGGCGATAAATCACGTAAAAGTACCTTGGTTGAATTTGGTTTCCGTTTGCCTTCTGCGATGGATAACCGACCACTCAAGTTCTCTGAATTCGAAACGAAGATGCGTCAAACCGTTTTTGTTTCTGCAACGCCTGCTGATTATGAAAATACACATACCGGCCAAGTAGTGGAGCAAGTTGCTAGACCGACTGGTTTGGTTGATCCTGAAATTGAAGTCTTACCCGCTAGCTCACAAGTTGATGACTTGTTGGGTCAGATTCATGAGCGCGTCAAAGTACGCGAGCGCGTTTTAGTGACCGTGCTGACAAAACGCATGGCAGAACAGTTAACCGACTATCTCTCGGATCATGGTGTGAAGGTACGTTATGTTCACTCTGATATCGATACTGTTGAGCGAGTAGAAATTTTGCGAGACCTCCGTCTGGGAGTATTCGATGTTTTGGTAGGTATTAATTTATTGCGCGAAGGCCTGGATATTCCGGAGGTTTCTTTGGTGGCCATTTTGGATGCCGACAAAGAAGGTTTCTTGCGCTCTGAACGTAGTTTGATTCAGACCATCGGCCGTGCCGCCAGAAATATACGCGGCAAAGCCATTTTGTACGCCGATCGCATTACCGACTCCATGAAGCGTGCGATGGGGGAAACAGAGCGCCGCAGAACTAAGCAAATTGCCTTTAATAAACTTCATGGCATAGAGCCCAGAGGTGTGACCAAGCGGATTAAGGACATTATTGATGGCGTTTACGACGTCAATGAGAAGCGCTCAGAGATGCAGGTAGCCGAGGAGAGGGCTCGGTATGAAGATATGAGCGAGAAGGACCTGTCGGGCGAAATTAAGCGCTTAGAGAAGCAAATGAACGCCGAGGCTAAGAATTTGGAGTTTGAAAAGGCGGCTGCTACCCGAGACCGCCTCACAAAGGTCAAAGAAATGGCTTTTGGAGCCCGTTCTCGGGATGGCCTTTAGTTTTTTGGGATAATTCCTGAGCGGATTGGTGGGGTATATGGTATAGTTGACTGGAATAGTCGGGTATTACCGATTCGACTGTTAGCTGTCCATAACAATCCATTACCAAGGTGACATATGAGACTTACAACTAAAGGCCGTTTTGCTGTAACTGCAATGATCGATTTAGCCCTGCGCGAAACGCATGGCCCTGTAACGCTGGCTGGAATTAGCCAAAGACAAAAAATTTCCCTCTCTTACTTAGAACAGTTGTTCGGTAAATTACGCCGTTTCAATATTGTGGAGAGCACTCGCGGTCCTGGCGGTGGTTATACCCTGGCGCGTAAAGCTAATGAAATCAGCGTAGCCGACATTATTGTTGCCGTTGACGAACCATTAGATGCAACCCAATGTGGTGGCAAAGGAAATTGCCATAGCGATGAAGAAAATCATGGCCTCTGTATGACGCATGACCTCTGGACGAATCTCAACTCTAAAATGGTTGATTACCTAAGTTCCGTGTCTTTGCGTGATTTAGTTCAGCAACAAGAGGGTCGCGGCATTGTGCTGCATGACCTGCGTCATAAGAAAATCAAAATTGAAGGCGTGAAGTCTGAGAAGACTGCGCCAGTAGTAGCAGCGAAAAAAGAGGTCGCCCCCAAGAAACCTCTCGTGAACTCCGTTTTTAATCTGGCTCAGCAAAGCTAAACACTAGCAAGCCAATTTTTATAAGTAAATCATGAACGCACCACAAGACATTCCAGCACAAGCGGTTCCGATGTTTAGTCCTAAGCACTTTCCGGTGTATATGGACTACTCAGCTACAACGCCGATTGATCCACGCGTGGTGGATAAGATGTTGCCTTATTTGCGTGAGCAATTTGGTAATGCTGCATCCCGTAGCCATGCTTATGGCTGGGCTGCGGAAGAGGCGGTTGAGTGGGCGCGTTCAGAAGTAGCTCTATTAGTACATGCTGATCCAAGAGAGATCGTATGGACTAGCGGCGCTACTGAAAGTATTAATTTGGCATTAAAAGGCGCTGCCCATTTCTACAAAGATAAGGGTAAGCACATCATCACCGTAAAGACTGAGCACAAGGCTACTTTAGATACTTGTCGTGAGTTAGAGCGTGAAGGCTACGAAGTCACTTATTTAGATGTATTGCCCAACGGCATGATCGACATTGAGCAGCTCGAAAAAGCAATGACTCCTGGCACCATCATTGTGTCAGTGATGTTTGTGAATAATGAAATTGGCGTAGTACAAGACATTCCGAAAATCGGTGATTTGTGCCGTTCACGGGGTGTCATTTTTCATGTGGATGCAGCGCAAGCTACTGGCAAAGTAGAAATTGATTTAGAAAAGCTCAAAGTAGACCTCATGAGTTTTTCTGCTCACAAGACTTATGGCCCTAAGGGGATTGGCGCTTTGTTTGTGCGTCGTAAACCGCGCATTCGGATTGAGGCGCAGATTCATGGTGGCGGTCATGAGCGCGGGATGCGTTCTGGCACCTTGGCGGTTCACCAAATCGTTGGTATGGGGGAAGCCTTCCGCATTGCCCGTATTGAAATGGCTGAAGAAAATAAACGCATTCGTGCCTTACGTGATCGTTTATTAGCTGGCTTGAAAGATATTGAAGAGGTTTATGTCAATGGCGACATGGATCATCGCGTTCCACACAACCTCAACATCAGCTTTAATTATGTTGAAGGTGAATCGATGTTGATGGCCTTGAAAGATTTGGCGATCTCATCAGGCTCTGCTTGTACCTCCGCTTCATTAGAGCCTTCTTATGTATTGCGCGCCTTAGGCCGTAACGATGAATTAGCCCATAGCTCCATTCGTTTTACATTGGGCCGTTTCACAACTGAAGAGGAAGTGGATTTCACGATCAAGTTGGTAAAAGAGAAGATCGCGAAGTTGCGTGAGCTCTCACCATTGTGGGAAATGTTTAAAGATGGAATCGATCTGAGCACGATTCAGTGGGCTGCACACTAAGAATATTGAAAAGATAAAGAGAAAATATCATGGCATATAGCGAAAAAGTAATCGATCATTATGAAAATCCCCGCAACGTGGGTTCATTTGCGAAGGGTGACGACAACGTAGGCACTGGCATGGTCGGTGCACCGGCATGCGGCGATGTAATGAAATTACAAATCCGTGTGAATGATCAAGGCGTGATTGAGGACGCAAAATTTAAGACCTACGGTTGTGGTTCTGCGATTGCCTCCTCATCCCTTGTGACTGAATGGGTCAAGGGCAAGACCTTGGATCAAGCTTTAGAGATTAAGAACTCTTTGATTGCTGAAGAATTGGCTTTGCCGCCTGTGAAGATTCACTGCTCGATTTTGGCTGAAGATGCCATCAAGGCAGCGGTAGCGGATTACAAAGAAAAACATCCGGCGAAATAAGTAAAAAACGAACGACATCATGGCAATTACCTTAACCGATAAAGCAGCGCAGCACGTTCAACGCAATTTAGATAAGCGCGGCAAGGGCTGTGGCTTACGCTTAGGCGTTCGCACTACCGGCTGCTCTGGGTTGGCTTATCAATTGGAATATGTTGATGAGTCCGCTCCTGAAGATACGATGTTTGAGTCCAATGGTATTAAGGTCTTTATTGACCCTAAGAGCTTGGCTTATTTAGATGGAACAGAATTAGATTTTGTGCGTGAGGGTTTGAACGAAGGATTTAAGTTTCAAAATCCAAACGTAAAAGATGAGTGTGGTTGTGGCGAATCCTTCCGCGTCTGACGATTACTTTCGCTTTTTTGGTTTAAATCAGCAATTCAACATCGATTTGTCTGTCTTAGATCAGGCTTACCTTGCTATTCAGAAGGAGGTACATCCCGATCGCCATGCTCGTGGCAGTGATACCGAGCAGCGCCTAGCAATGCAGATGGCGACTTTTGCTAACACGGCATTTCAAACTCTAAAGAACCCAATTCAGCGTGGCCTTTATCTATGCAAATTGCATGGTGTAGACGCTAAGCTGGAAACCAATACCGCGATGCCAGCTGCTTTCTTAATGAAGCAGATGGAATGGCGTGAGAGCTTGGATGAACAGGCTGAAGATCTACCTGGCCTTGAAGTGCTAATGGATGAAGTCAACCAAGTCAAGCAAGAAACCATTGCCGAAGTGGTTCAAGCCATTGATGCTGCTAAGAACTATGTGCGGGCTGCCGAGTTATTAAGAGGCCTGCTATTCATCGATAAGTTTGCTATTGAACTCGATGACGCTATTGCGGCTTTGGCTTAGCTTTAAACTAACAGATCATGGCCTTATTACAAATCTCGGAACCTGGTAAGTCTCTTGCCCCCCATCAGCGACGCATTGCTGTAGGCATTGACTTGGGAACTACCAATTCATTGGTGGCGATTGTTAGAGATGCATTGCCTAAAGTATTGCCAGATTCCCAGGGGAGAGAGTTACTTCCTTCGGTGGTCCGCTACCTGCCAAATGGTAGAACTCAGGCTGGCTTTGAAGCCTTAGCGAGTGTGGTTTTAGATCCAAAGAATACGATCGTCTCAGTAAAGCGTTTCATGGGGCGTGGCTTACTCGATGTCGAGCATATTGAAAGTGCTCCTTACGATTTCGTGGATGAGCCCGGCATGTTGAAGTTGAGAACGGTTGCTGGAGATAAAAGCCCCATTGAAGTTTCTGCAGAAATTCTGGCGCGTTTACGTCAGTTGGCTGAAGACTCCGTTTCTGATGACATTGTTGGAGCAGTGATTACTGTTCCTGCTTACTTTGATGACGCACAGCGTCAAGCCACTAAAGATGCAGCAAAGTTGGCCGGCATTGAGGTATTGCGTTTATTAAATGAACCAACTGCAGCCGCCATTGCTTATGGTTTAGATAATGCCTCTGAAGGTATCTACGCTGTCTATGACTTAGGTGGAGGCACCTTTGATATTTCCATTTTGCGTATGAGCAAGGGAGTATTTGAAGTTCTGTCTACCGGTGGCGACTCTGCTTTAGGTGGCGATGATTTTGATCACCGTTTGTATTGCTGGGTGATAGAGCAAGCCAAACTGCCACCATTGTCGGTGTATGACCATTCCACTTTATTGCAATCTTGTAGACACGCTAAAGAGTTACTGAGTCATAACCCTCTGGCACGCGTTCATGAGACGCTGGCTGATGGTACGGTAGTGAATGTTGGCGTGAGTCAGGCCCAGTTCTTTGAGATTACTCAGAACCTCGTAAATAAGACATTGGTTGCAGTCAAGAAAGCCTTGCGTGATGCAGGCCTTAAGGCTGATGAGGTTAAAGGTGTCGTGATGGTGGGTGGTGCAACCCGTATGCCCAACGTCCAGCGCGCTGTTGGTGAATTATTTGGCACTAAACCTTTAAACAACCTCAATCCTGATCAAGTAGTGGCCTTAGGCGCCGCCATGCAGGCTGACCTGCTAGCTGGTAATCAAAGCAAAGATGATGAGTGGTTGTTGTTGGATGTCATTCCGCTATCTCTTGGTATTGAAACCATGGGTGGTTTGGTAGAAAAAATTATTCCTCGTAACACACCTATTCCGGTTGCCCGTGCACAGGATTTCACAACATTCAAAGATGGTCAGACTGCATTAGCCATTCAGGTGGTGCAGGGTGAGCGTGAGTTGGTGCAAGACTGTCGCTCCTTGGGTCGCTTTGAATTGCGTGGCATTCCAGCAATGGCCGCTGGTGCAGCACGAATTCGAGTGACCTTCCAAGTGGATGCCGATGGTTTGTTATCAGTGAGCGCCACGGAGCAGGGCTCTGGGGTTCAAGCCTCGATTGATATCAAACCTTCCTATGGTTTGACTGACGCAGAAATTACTCGCATGTTGCAGGATGGGTTTGCTTCTGCCAAAGAGGATTTATTGTCTAGGTCTTTACGTGAAGAACAGGTCAATGCGCAGCGTTTATTAGATGCTGTACAGACTGCATTAGATAGTGACCGTGCTTTACTCAACACAGAAGAGCAATCGACCATCGATCAAGAGATGGCAATCCTGCAAAAGATCCTGACAGAAGAAGTTGATAGCGCTGTGGTTCGCAAAGCCGTTGACCGCGCAGCCAAGGCAACTGATGAATTTGCCCAAATGCGTATGAATGCAAGCATTCAGAAAGCATTAGCCGGTAAGAACGTTGCCGAAATTTAATACCAGTACATAGCAATTAAAACTAAGCAGAAACTAAGTCATGACCCAAATTGTTGTTCTTCCTCATAGTGAATATTGCCCAGAAGGCGCTGTAGTTGAAGTGGCGCCAGGCACCTCGATATGTGAGGCCTTATTGGAGAATGACATTCCCATTGAACACGCCTGCGATATGGTTTGTGCCTGCACCACCTGTCATGTGATTGTTAGGGAAGGGCTTAATAGCCTCAATCCTCCAGATGAAAACGAAGAAGATATGCTCGACCGCGCTTGGGGCTTAAACCCCCAGTCACGCCTTTCCTGCCAAGCAATCGTGGCGCGTGAGGACTTGGTAATTGAAATTCCGAAGTACTCGATTAACCACGCCAAAGAGAATCACTAAAGCAGAACTCACTGCATGCATCAAATTGGTGCATTAGGCACCTTAATCACACAATTGTCATAAATTGCTGATACGTACAGGACTAATATGATCCTGTAGTTCATTTTTTAGCAGTACCTCCATAGATTTTCTTTAAGCCATCCTTCGGGGTGGCTTTTTTCTTTTGGATTTAATGAGATATCTACCCCAGTCTAGCTGTACCACTAAGTGGGTATATAAAAAGCTTGCCTAAGTCTTTTTGGATAGGCTTGATAAAAAATGTTTCTTAATGGCTAAAGTAATATTTTGCCGTCCATGTTTTTTTCGTTCGAGTAATCCAACTTTTCGGAAGATGGCTTTTCCTGGCAGCTCTTGAATTTTGAGTTGCTTGTCACTAGCCCAGGCAATATTTGCTAATTTTGGGACGATGGAATACCCGAGACCTTGTCGTACCAGTTCAATAATGGCTTCAACTGAATTGAGTTCCATGCCTTCAATGATTGAAAGTTTATTTACCCGTATTGTTTGGTCAACCAAGTGACCCGTCCAGGTATTTCTTTCAAAACGTATGAATGGTAGAGCGGAGTAGGAAGCTTTAGCTGGCAATTTTCTTTTGGATTCCGTGGCAGGGGATATCAATATCATGGGTTCTTTATAGAGCTCCGTCCACTGCACATTTTGTGGCAATGCGTAGGGTGACTCGGTAACGATTGCTGCATCAAGACTGCCTTCAATTACTTGGTCTAGGAAGTTGCTAGAAAGACCTGCTATGAGTTTGATCTCAAGCTCTGGATAGTTTTGCTTAAGTTCATTGAGTGTTTTGCCAAATGCACCCATGAGGGTTGATACAAGGGCTCCTAAAACAATGGTGCCACTAAGGTCGGATTTTAGGTTAGACCCCAGGGCTTCATAGCGTGCAATGATTTCTTGAATGGGCTCTATTAAAGATCTCCCATGGCTATTTAGCGTAAGCGAACGCTTTGTTCTATCAAATAGCTCAATGCCAATGTCTTGCTCTAGTTGCTGTAATTGTTGCCCTGCAGCAGCAGCAGTAAGACCGATTTCTCTAGCAGCAGCAGCCACGCTCTTGTGTCGAGTAATAGCTAAGTAATTTTTGAGTATTTTGATGCTGGACATAAGGCCTATTATAAATAAAAACTTTATCTCATAGAAAATTATATTCGATTTATTTTTTACTATCTATCGATATAATGAGTCCATGTCAAATGCGGATCTCAAAGTAAAAGTCTGGCGCGGCGCCGAGCAGGGGGAGTTTGTCGAGTATCTGGTGCCTCGCAACCCGAATCAAACCGTTTTGGATGTGGTTACCTACATTCAGCGAAAACTCGATCCAACCTTGAGTTATCGCTTCGCTTGCCGCGTGGGTATGTGCGGATCTTGTGCAATGACTGTTAATGGTGTGGCGCGCTGGACATGCCGAACTCATGTGTCGCAAATTGTAAAGGGCGATTCCCTCGAAATTGCGCCTTTAAATAATTTGCCGGTAATTAAAGATCTTGCGACTGATATGCGAGAGTTCTTTAATAAATGGAAGGGTGCGGTTGGCTTCTTTAAGGGCAGTCAATCTCGTCATGATGATTTTGCAAAAGTAGAGCCACAGTCTGAAGAGCGTCAATTAGCCAATGCGGGGATTGAGTGCATCGGATGTGGTGTTTGTTATGCCTCTTGTGAAGTCGTTCAAGCTAGACCCAACTATCTTGGACCTGCGGCTCTAAATCGAGCCTGGACATTAACCAATGACATTAGGGATATTCAACAGTTAGACCGTATTCGTGCTGTGGCTGGTGATGCTGGTTGTCATGCTTGCCACACACAAGGCTCTTGCACTGAGCGTTGCCCTAAAGGCATCGAACCCACTGCAAGTATTGCTGGCTTGAAACGCTTGGTAGCCAGGGCCGCAATACGTGGCAGCAAGTGGGGTAAGTTATGAACACAGCAGTCCTACAGGCCAAACTCTGGTATGCCCAAAGAATCAGCGCCATGATTCTTGGGATCTGTGTAGCAGTTCATTTGATCATTATTTTTTATGCAATTAGAGGTGGGCTTACCGCACAAGAAATTCTCGGTCGGACTCAAGGTAGTGTGTCCTTTGCGCTTTTTTACGAGATCTTTGTCCTGGCTTGTTTTGTCCATGCACCTATTGGGGTTGCCAACATCTTGCAAGAGATTTTTCCAAAGGGGAGATTGGCGGTGCCACTATCTTTGGTTTTGGCGATTTTGATTCTGTTGCTGGGAAGCGCCGCAGTGTTTGGGTTGTTTACTGGAGGTGCGCTATGAGGTCAAGGCCAACTCTCGATTTGCGCGCAAAGAGCCATCTGTATTACTTGGCTTTTGCATGCCATCGTATTTCCGGGCTGTTACTTGCATGCTTTATTCCCCTGCATTTTTTGATGCTGTCCCAGTCTTTACGGGGAGCCACTGGTTTCGAGCGTTCTTTGGGGCTAACTGATTTCTGGGTATTTAAGTTCGGAGAGTGGGCGCTAGTTGTTTTACTGGCTATCCATTTGGGCGGCGGTATTCGTATCTTAATAATTGAATTCGGTTCTTGGCGCGGTTTGCGTAAGGGCTGGATTGAAATTTCTATTCTGTTCGCAATCGGATGTGGACTGTTATTTCTATATTTTGCTAACTAGTTAGGTTATTTATGCAGTTACAAATGAATTTAGTCGAGGAAGCTTGCAAGGAGCTTTACATCCGTGCACTCAAAGTGCTTCCAGACGATATTAAAGCGGGCATTAACAAGTTGGATCGCGCGGAGACCGATGCGCGTGCTCAGGTAGTTTTGAAGACCATGATTACCAATATCTCTGTGGCAGAGCGTGAAGATAATTTGCTTTGTCAAGACACGGGCTTGCCTATCTATAACGTGAAGATTGGTAGCAATGTGCAGTACGACGGTATGGCTTTGAAGGCTGCTATTCGGAAAGGTTGCGAGCGTGCCACTATGGAATATCCTTTGCGATCATCAGTTGTTCACCCTATTACACGTAAAAACAATCACACCTCTTGCGGTATCGACATGCCAGCCATTCACATTGACTTTTCCGATAAGCCTGAAACGGTTGAAATTGAAATGGTTCCCAAGGGGAGTGGATCGGAAAATAATTCTTTCCTCAAAATGGCGATTCCTGCCGATGGCATTAATGGCGTAAAAGCATTTGTGATTGAGAGTGTGGTCTCTGCCGGAGGAAAAACCTGCCCACCAACCATTGTAGGTGTAGGTGTAGGCGGGACATCAGATCAATGTGTAGCGATGGCAAAGCGCGCTGCTACTCGTCCCTTAGGAAGTTCCTGTGCTGATGAGGAAGGCGCAAAACTTGAGAAAGAGCTTAGCCTTGCGGTAAATCAACTGGGTATAGGACCACAAGGCCTAGGTGGTGATAGCACGGCATTTGCTGTTCATGTAGAACTTGCGCATACCCATATCACCCTTAATCCTGTAGCCGTCAATATGCAATGCCATTCTGCGCGCAGAGCTCGCGCCACCTTCACGCCGGCTGGCGTAAGTTACGGCTTCTAAGGAGA
>SESA01000090.1_pt1 | contig 60216 bp, 46 predicted proteins | sample 3171451 | NCBI WGS metagenome assembly SESA01 (sample SAMN06051862, study PRJNA518727) | freshwater metagenome | biome: subpolar coniferous forest; feature: holomictic lake; material: water; isolation source: holomictic Lake 227, 8 m depth | place: Canada: near Kenora, Ontario | collected...
TGGATGTCAGCGGCCAAGGTTTGCCGCGCACCACGCTCACTGGTTTGCCGGATGCGTCGGTGCGTGAAGCCGTGGAGCGCGTGCAAACCGCGGTGGCCAACACGGGGTTCGCGTGGCCGGGCGGGCGAGTGGCAATTAATTTGGCGCCCGCGGATTTGCGTAAGGAAGGTCCCGCCTTTGATGTGCCAATGGCGTTGTCTGTATTGATTGCGTCGGGCGCGCTGAAACGTAAGAAGGGCGCGCGTGGGTTTGCACTTGGCGGAGTAAGTGGCGTGGCAAATCCTTCGGCGCATTCAAGCGGATTCGGTCGCCTGTTGGCGGCTGGCGAGTTGGCGCTTGATGGACGCATTCGCCCCATTCGCGGCGCAATTTGCATGGCCATCTTGGCCAAGGAACTTGGCTTTGACGCGGTGTTGTTGCCCACGGAAAATGCGGCGGAGGCGTCCGCGGTGGCGGGCATTCGCATTCTTGCGGCGTCATCGCTGGCGCACGCGGTGGCGATTTTGTCAGGTGCGCAAGACGCGCCGGCGTTGCAGGAAAAAATTTCTGTGGCGCATGAAATTGCATCGATTGATTTCAGCCGCGTCCGCGGTCAAGAAGCCGCCAAACGCGCGCTGTGTGTTGCGGCGGCGGGCGGTCACAACGTGTTGTTGATTGGTCCAGCGGGCAGCGGAAAAACTCTCATGGCGCGCGCGCTTCCTGGCATTTTGCCGCCGCTTGATCTGGCCAGCAGCATGGAGGTGACGCGCATTCATTCGTGCGCCGGCGTGTTGCCGCCTGGTGACGGACTTATGCGCGCGCGGCCCGTGCGATGTCCGCATCACACGGCCAGCACGGCGGCCATGGTTGGTGGCGGCAGTAATCCGCGGCCTGGTGAAGTGAGTTTGGCGCATGAAGGCGTTTTATTTTTGGATGAGGTCGCGGAGTTTCCCCGCAGCGTGCTTGAGGCGCTCCGCGAGCCGCTTGAAGATGGTTTTGTCACGGTCAGTCGAGCGCGTGGAACTGCGAGATTTCCCGCGCGCGCGTTGTTGATTGCTGCCATGAATCCAACCGCCCGCGGCGACATGGGGCAGGGTTCGCGCCGCGCGGTGGAGCAATATTTGTCGCGCCTCAGTGGACCGGTGATTGACCGCATTGATTTGCATGTTGAGGTGCGCGCCGTTTCTTTCGCGGCGTTGTCTGGCACGCGCGCGGCAACCAGCACCGCCGAGTTACGCGAGAAAGTTCTTGTTGCGCGCGCTCGCGCCGTGCATCGCCAAGGTGAAACGCCCAACGCGCGGTTGGTTGGTGTCGCGCTTGATCGCGTTGCCGTGCTTGATGATGAAAGCCGATCCATTGTGCAACAGGCCATGACCGAACTTGGTTTAAGCGCGCGCGCGTATGACAAAATTCGCCGAGTGGCGCGCACTATTGCGGATCTGGACGGCGCAGAATTGATTCGCGCGCAGGACATAGCGGAGGCGGTTCAATATCGAATACTGGATCGCTTCCGTCCCAATTCGGAGCCGTTGATGGCGGGGATGGAAATTTAATCCAGGCTTAGTGCGAAACTGCGCGCGCATTTTTCCTCAAGCAATGCTTAATGATTTCGTGCTTGCAATATTAATCCACGCCTGGCGCGAAACCGCGGCGCATGGTGTTCTCGCAAATCGCGCGCGGCTCGGTGAATTGCAACAAGTAGTCGGCGCCGCCAGCCTTGCTTCCCACGCCGCTCATGCCAAAGCCGCCGAACGGTTGCCGGCCAACAAGCGCGCCGGTAATTCCACGGTTGATATAGAGATTGCCCACGCGATAGTCGCGCTTGGCTTTCTCAAGATTGCTTGGCTTGCGTGAATACACGCCGCCGGTGAGTTTGTACGCCGTGGCGTTGGCAATCTTCAAAGCTTCATCAAAATCGCTGGCGCGAAGAACGGCAAGCACGGGACCAAATATTTCCTCGTTGGCAAGACGGTGCTCGGGCCGAATTCCACTGAAAATAGTGGGGGAAATAAATGGTTTTCCAACGCGCTCCTCTAGCCCAGCGGGCACGGGCAACTGCAACTCAAGTTTGCCTTCGCTCTTGCCAATCTCAATGTAGTGGCGAATTTTATTCGCGGCCTCTTGATCAATCACGGGTCCAACATCCGTGCCTGGCAACATGGGATCTCCCACGGTCAAGCATCGCGTGGCTTCAACAAGCCGGTGCAAGAACGCGTCATGCGCGCTGTCCACCACAATCACGCGGCTGCACGCGGAACATTTTTGTCCGCTAAAACCAAACGCGCTTTGGCGCACGCCAAGCACCGCCTCATCAAGGTCGGCGCTGGCGTCAACAATGATGGCGTTCTTGCCGCCCATTTCGCACACAACTTTTTTCACGGCTTCCTGCTGCGGCGCGACCACGCCGCACGCTTGAATAATGTCAAGACCAACGCCCTTGCTACCGGTGAACGCGATCAACGCCACGCGCGGATCGCGCACCAACGCCGCGCCAACTTCTTCGCCGGGGCCGGGCAAGAACGCCAGACATTCGCGCGGAACTCCGGCGCTCCACAAAATGTCGCACATAATTTTTGCAATGCCCACAGTTTGTTCCGCAGGTTTCACCGCCACGGTATTGCCAGTCACCAACGCGGCAACGGTCATGCCGCAGCAAATGGCCAGCGGAAAATTCCACGGGCTAATGACGGCGCACACGCCGCGCGGTTGATAGGTGATTTCATCCAATTCGCCCACAAAACGGCCCAATCTGGCGCGGTCAAATAGTCCCGCGGCTTGTCGCGCGTAGTACTCGCAGAAATCAATCGCTTCGCAAATATCGCCATCGGCTTCGCGCCACGTTTTGCCAGCCTCGCGAATAATCACGCCGCACAATTCATCGCGGCGAGCGCGCATGGCGGCCGCGGCCTTGACCAAAGTTTCCGCGCGCTGCGTGAATGGTCTGTCACGCCACGCCGGATACGCCGCCGCAAGCAAGCCAACAGCGTCGCGCGCAATTTGCGCGGAGACATTTTGAATTCCAACAGGCACGCTGGCTTTGCGAATGGCCGCCGCGAATTGCTCGCGCGCGCTAGACACGGAAAAGTTTCGGTATGGTTCGGTGAAGAACGCGCGGCCATTGCCAACATCGGGGTGCGAGTGCGAAAGTTTGTGCTTGTCAGCGGCGAGTGCCAGACGTTCTTGCTCTGATTTAGTGTTTGCCGCAGAAATTTTTTCGTGCGGGGACGCCAACAGCACCGACACATCGGCGTTGTCCATGAAGCCAGCTTTGAGCCAACTTTCATTGCTGGTGTTCTCTAAAAGCCGACGCACCAAATACGCCATGCCCGGAATCATTTCGCCCACTGGAACATATTCACGGATGCGCAAACCCATGTCGGAAACCGCAAATTTCAAAGCGTCAGCCATGCCGTGCAACATTTGCAATTCAATGGCGGAGGGAGGCAAGCCCAATTGCTCCGCCGTTGCCAAAGTGGCCGCAATACTGCGCGCATTGTGGCTGCCCAGCGCCAACTTGGTGCCGCCATCGCCCACTTTGCGCGGGCAATGCTGCAAGAAAATTTTCTGCATGCGCTCAAAGCATGCGTCGGTTTCAACCTTGGTTGCCCACACCGGACATGGCCAACCTTGTTGCTCCGCGTGAATTGTTTCGTAATCCCAGTACGCGCCTTTGACCAAGCGCACCGTGACCACGCGGCCACTTTTCTGCGCCCACGATGCAATGCGGCGCGCGTCATCATCGCCACTGCGCAAATACGATTGCATGGCAAGGCCGGCTTCAAATGGAATGGCTTCGCAACAACGCATGAACAATTCAAGCGTGAGGTCCTTCAACGCGAATTGTTCCATGTCAAAGTTCACCAACACTTTGTTGGCAACGGCCGCCTCTAGAATTGGGCGCAGTGCTTTCATTAAACCTTGCAAGCAACTTTCCGTATCAATAGGATCGGTGCGCGCGTACAGCGAAGAAATTTTTATGCTGACATTGGTGCGAGCGATTGGACCCAAGTGGTCGCGCTCCAGTTGATCGTTGCCCGGCCACGCCGCGACGGCCTGCGGCAAGTTGCGTATTAAATCAAGGTATTTCGCTTGATATGCGGCGGCTTCCTCATCGCTCACGCACGATTCACCAAGCAAGTCCACGCTGAACGCCACGCCGTCTTGCCACATTTTTTTCAACTGCGGCAGCGCGCTCTGCGCGTCGGTGCCGGCAATGAACTTGCTGGCCATGCCCGTGATTTGATTGCTCATGGTCTTGGTCATCAAGCCCTTGGCAAGTCCGCCAGCTTTCAAACCAAGATCAAGTCCAGGCGGCAACTTCACGCCTGGTTGCGTGAGATAGTCCGTGAGATGTTCATGCACTTGATCCGCGGTGCGCAACATTGGAAACGCGTCAACAAAGCGGAACAGTTGAATCTTGAACGCCTCGTCCTTCATGGACCAGTCCATCAGTTTGTCCGACCAAAATTGCGCGCTCAGCATGCCCGACTTGTTGTCGCGCGCGCGCGCCAAAATGTCAGCGCCCTTGGCCTGGATCAATGCCTCAAGAATTGGATCGGCGCTGGCCGCAACATGAAATGCGGGAGCAACTTTTGGACGACGCTTGGAAAATAATCCCATAGAAATTCATTCTAGATGCATCCGCCCACGGATTCCTGCCCATCAAGTGGCGGATTGTGTGAATTTCAAATTAGCCATGATTTGCCTGCAAATGCTGGCAATTTGATCTTGCCCGTCTACATACTGATTGCCCACACAAATTTGGAATCCGAATGGGCGGTAGGCAACACCGGCGCCACAATGGTTCGCGGCCATTTTGGTTTAGTGCACCGCGGCAATTGCGCGCTCGTAGACGGCGTCCACCTTGGCGGCGGCGCCATCCCACGTAATGCCACGCACTTCAAAGAAACCGCTGTCGCGCAATGTTCGCTGCAGCGGCGGATGACGCAACACGGCCACAATCTTGTTGGCCATGTCGTCGATGTCCCAGAAATTGCACTTCAATGCGTTGGTCAGAATTTCACTTACGCCACTGGTGCGGCTAATCAACACGGGCACGCGGTGGCCAAGCGCCTCAAGCGGCGCAATGCCAAACGGTTCGCTCACGCTTGGCATGACATACAAATCCGCCATTGCGAAAACTTTTGGAATGTCTTTGCCGCGCAAGAAGCCGGTGAACAAAACCTTGTTTCCAATTCCCATGGACGCCGCCATTTCAATCATGCGCTGCGCTTGATCGCCGTTGCCGGCCACCACAAACTTCACGCCGTCCATGACATCCAGCACGCGCTTGGCCGCGCTGATGAAATACTCCGGACCCTTTTGCATGGTAATTCGCCCGAAATACAGCACAATTTTATCGCTGCGCTTGATGGGCTCCGCGCCCACGCCGGTGGGATCAAGATCCACGCCGTTGTAGACCACGTCCACTTTGTTGGGGTTCACGCCGTAGCGATTCACCACCAAGTTGCGCGTGAGCATGCTCACGGTGATCACGCGCACCGCGCCGTGCATTCCGCGGCGCTCAATGTTGTACAGCGGTTGATTCACATGCTCGCCCGAGCGGTCAAACTCCGTGCTGTGCACATGCACAACAAGCGGCTTGCCCGTTGCGCGCGCAATGGCAAGACCCGCGGGATACGTCAGCCAATCATGCGCGTGGATCACATCAAAGTGAACGCCGCGCGTGGCTTGCAAACAGAAGCGAGCGTATTGCTCGCTCTCTTGAATTAAATTTCCGCCGTAGTCGGCGCTGCTTGCACCGCGCGCTTGGATTTCTTGATTGTCACTGGCGTTTGATTCCGGAAGCGCGTCCATCATGGCCAACTCATGCGTGAGCCAGGTGCGCGTTTGCGCGCTCAACCAAGTTGGCAAGTTCAATGTTTTTCGCAGCGCCGCGGAGCCCAGCAACGTTTGCACCGTCAAATTGACCTGGCTTGAAACATAGGGCGCGCTCACGCTGGTGGGCACGGAAATGGTCGTCAAGCCAGCGCTTTTTGCGGCCGCCGCGACATCGGCGGGCTCCACATTTTGCTTCATGACTTTGCTGATGAACTCCGTCGCTTGATGCACAATTTCGCGCTCCACGCGCTCTCTTTGTACGGCTTCAGGCGGCGGAAGTGATGGATGCGGCAAGTCTGTTCCCGGAGAAAGCATCTGCACATGGCTGGCGAATTGTCCATCAATATGTTTTGGCAACACAAAGGTCACGTCATCACCGCGTCGGTCAAGCGCCTTGGTTAATCCATAGCACGCAGTGCCCAAGCCGCCCGTGATGAACGGTGGAAATTCCCAACCAAGCATAAGCACGCGTCGCCCCATGAATCAGTCTTTCTCTTCGCCAGACATGTCGCCTAAATTTCGAAACGCCGCTTCATAGGCCAGCAACCACGTTGCCACAATAGATGCGTCGGCGTTCAAAGATTCATTCTGTAGCGGAACTTTGTTCACAAAAACATATTCGCGCTGCTCGCTGCGGAAATGTTTTGGCGCTTCAACTTCAAAGTCGGAGCCAAGCTCAACAAGTTCCTCTTCAATCAACTCCTCCAGTGGATCGCCAAAGTGCATCAAGTCCGTCTCAATGCTTTCACTGAGCCAACGGTCGGACGTGCTCAGGCTGACGGTCCAATGTCCGTCTTGCGATTGCACCAAATACCACGCCTCTTCCTTCACATCGCGGGCGCGGCAACGCAATAAATCTCCTTGCACCTCCACGGAGGTGAAGACATTTCTATCGCGCGCAATTTCGGCGACACTTTCCAAGAATTCCCGTACATTTTTCATGATGCGTTCAAATCCTTTCATACACTGATGGGCGGAAGATTGTAACCAAAGTCCAAATGAACACACTCTTTACACTTCTTACGCCCGCGCGCTTGACCATGACGATCAATCACCACGCGAAAGCATTGCAATGAACGCCAAACAAGGGACAACGGAAAAAATTTGGACCACGCGCGAATTGCTGGCGTGGATGACTCCATTTTTAACCGCCAAGAAAATAGATTCGCCGCGCGTGTGCGCCGAGATGTTGCTTGGTCATGTCTTGGGTTGCGATCGAACCCGTTTGTACATGGAGTCCGACCGAGTGGTGGACGCCGCGCAACTTGCGCGTTTGCGTGACTTGGTTCGCCGCGCCGCGGAACATGAGCCCGTGCAATATTTGGTTGGTGAAACTTGGTTCTACGCCAAGCCCTATTTTGTGGATGGCAGCACTTTGATTCCTCGTCCAAGCACCGAGCGGGTCACGGAACTCGCGGTGTCATGGGCGCGGCTGACAGGTCAAACTTCTTTGCGCATGTTGGATCTTTGCACGGGTTCTGGATGCGTGGCCGTGAGCGTGGTCAGCGCATTGGTGACACCCAAGCGCAACAATTATGAACCGCCGGTGGCGGTGTTGGATGTGACCGCGCTGGCAACGGATTTGGTTCCGGCCGCGCTTGTGTTGGCGGCGCGCAACGCGACGCGCCACGGAGTTGATGCGCGCATTGAGTTTCGCGCGAGCGATTTGTTTGAATCAATCGACGCTGCGCAGCAAGGCACGTTTGATCTCATCACCGCGAATCCTCCATATATAAGCGATGCGGAATGGGCGCAGTGCGCGCCAAATGTGCGTGAGCATGAGCCAGTGACTGCACTTCGTGGCGGTGTGGAAGGTTTGAACGTGATTGAACCGCTGCTCCACAATGCCGCAAAGTGGTTGCGTCCAGGCGGAAGATTATTGATGGAAATCGCGGCATCTCAAGCCGCGGCGGTGGAGCGTCTTACGCGCGCAAACTCCAAGCTTGTGTTTCACGGCGTAGAAAACGACGGCGACAATTTGCCGCGCGTGTTAGTGGCTGATCGCGTGGCGTAAAAAAATTCAGCGTTGCAATTTTTTGAATTGGGCAAGCGCGTTCACGTCACGCGTATGGTTGAATTTCAAACGCCACAACTTCGCGTTCTCAATGCGCGCGAAGAGTGAGCCCAAATTTATAAAATCAATTTCACAAGCCGGCCGGCGGAGGCGTGACAATGGCTTTGCAAGCCTCATCAAGAAGTTGCTGCGCCTGAAACGGCTTGAACAAAAAGCAATGCAAACCTTCTTGGCTGGAGCGCACAATTGAATGATTGGGGTCGTAGCCAAAGCCCGTCATTAAAATCACGGGCGTCTCGGTATCAATGGTCTTGGTGGCGCGGAAAATTTCGTATCCATTGCGATCGGGCAGGCGAACATCGCTGAGCACAAGTTCAAACGGCGCGTTTTTATTTTTGGCGGCTTCCAGCGCCAGCAACGCGGGCTCGCCTCGTTCAAACGAAGTCACAATTGCGCCTTGTTGGCTTAAAATATTCACAATCGCTTCGCGCACGCCGGCCTCATCGTCCACAACAAGCACGCGCCGACCCGCAAGTTTGGGTTGCTGCGAACCGGCCACGGAAATTCTGTCCACGCCAAGCACGCCTTTGAAACCTTCCGTTGCATTTTGCAGGCGCTTCTCCAATGCGGCAACGCAATCATCCATGTGCCCAAGCGCCAACAAGCCGACGCTGGTGTTGGACATATTGGCGCGCAAAGATTCCAGCGACTCGCGCAAAGTGCGCACCGGAATTGCAATTTCTTCTTGCACGCTTCCAGTGATGCGTTGGTTGGTGGTGTATCGCTCCACAATCAGCATGTCCAAAATATTCAGCGCCATGGCGACATAGCGGCCATACAACTCAAGAAGAAATTGATCCTCTTCCTCAAAGGCGCGCGGGTCGCCGCTTTCCAAATTGATGGTTCCCACAACGCGGTCGTGCAGCAACAGCGGAGTGGTCAACGAGCAACGGCAGTTGGGCAAGCCAGAGCGGTAGCGCGGATCATTCGCGGGGTCCTTGCAGAGATAACTTTGACCAGTGCTTGCGACATAGCCGGTGATGCCTGCGCCATCAATATCGGCGCGCATTTGCTGGCCAATGGGAAGTGGCGCAATGCCGCGGTGCAGCACCAATTCCAGCACGCGCGTTTTACGATCAAGGAGACGCACTTGGTAATTGGACGCCGCGAACAATTCGCGCAAGGCTTGCTCAACGCGGCTTTCCAGCAATTTCAAACGCTCCGCCACATTCAGCGGATTCACAATCACAGCGTCCAAATTCAACATCATGTCGCCGGCGTTATCCACTTGCTCAATGCGGTCAAACAATCGCTGGCGCGGCGTGACATTTAAAAGTGTCGCCACAGTGTGATCGCTCTGACCAGCCACCGTCAATTTAGAAATAGCAACTTCGAAGGTTTTTGTGCCGCTGCGAAAGCGCCGCAAGTGGCTGGCGCGATCGGACTTCGCCTCGCGCAAAATATCGCGGCAGGTGTCGGCGAATCTGCGCATGACCTCAGGGGTTTGCGCCGCAAGACGTCCGCTCATCCACACAATTTCGCCGGCGGCATCGACCACGCCAACACCATCCACCAAACCTTCAAGCAAGGTGGCGGCGTCAAAGGTTCCAAGTTCGCGGGTCTTCGCGGTCATGATTCAAGTCTAGGTTGCGTTGGAAGAAACACCAACTTGCACAAGAAGGTTTACACTATCTCTTCAATCGGTTTCACCATGATTGTCGCCCAAGATTTATTCAAGAAATTCGCCACGCGTACCGCCGTTGACGGCGTCAGTTTTTATGTGCCCGCCGGCGCGATTTGTGGTTTTCTTGGTCCAAATGGCGCTGGCAAGAGCACTTCAATGCGAATGCTTGCGGGCGCTTTGGCGCCGGATGGCGGCAGCATTGAGATTGATGGCGCGAATGTGTGGACGCAACCACGTGAGGCGCGCGCGCGCATGGGTTGGCTGCCGGAGCGCGCGCCAGTGCAATTGGACGCCAGCGTTGAGGAGTTTGTTCAGTGGTCGGCGCGCATGAAGGGCGTTGAAAAAAAATCCGTCGCGCAATTCGCGCTGCACGCCATGGATCAGTGTGGGTTGCTGGATGCGCGCGCGCGATTGTGCGGCGAGTTGAGCCGCGGATTTCGCCAGCGTGTTGGCTTGGCGGCGGCGCTGGCTTCGCGTCCCAAAGTTTTACTTCTCGATGAGCCCACGGCCGGACTTGATCCCGCGCAGGTGCTAGCGTTCCGCGAATTGTTGCAGTCGCTTAAAGGCGACGTGACGGTGTTGTTGTCAACGCATGTGCTTGCGGAAGTGGAGGCCACATGCGATCGACTCATTGTGCTTGACCGCGGTCGCGTGATTGCAACAGGTTCGCCGCACGAGGTGCGTTTGAAATTGGGCGTGGCCACCACGCTTGAAATTGAAGTCAATGATCCCGCGCGCGCCGAAGTTGCCATTGCGGAGGCGGGTTTGCATTTGCAATCGCGTCGCCTGCTGGATGCGCCGTGGCACGCTATGACCGCAACTGGCGATGTCACGCTTGCGGCGCGCTCGGTTCTTTCGCAATGTTTGGCGCGCGATGGCGTGGCCGTGCGCCGCATGGATGTGCAGGCGGGCGCGCTTGAAGAGGCGTTTCGACAACTCGCTTTGGAGGCGTCGTGAAACTTTTTTCTAGGGCAATTCCTATGCGTATGCAGCTTATTTATCGCTGCGAACATGTTCGCCTTCATCCAAGATTGAGAGCGCAGATTTCTTGAGCGGATTTGCCGTGGCTTTCAATAGGGAATTGCGATCGCTTGTGGCCACGCCTCTGGTCTGGGGCGCTGCCGCTGCTGCCGCTATTCCCGCGGGAATGGGTTTTGCATTTGGCGGACTTGTCGCCGGATCAGTGGCGGATTTGTCGCGCGCGATTGGAATTTCGCTGTGGTGCGTTGGCGCCGCGGCATGCGCATTGGCGGCGCGCAGTGTGCCAAGCGAGCGACGAGCGGGGACCTGGGATCTCACTTTGGCTTCACCCATCAATGTCGCAACAGTGTTGCATGCAAAGTTCGCTGCTATTGCCGTGGCAAGCGCGGTGTTACTCATTCCAATTTTCTTGCAGACGATTGTGTTGTCAACGGTTGCCGCGCCATCATGGAGCGTGATCACTTGCGGCGTGTTTGGTTTGTGGCTGATCATTGTCGCCGCGACAGGTGTTGGGGTGCTTGCGGGAGTGGTTGTGCGCTCAAACGCCGGAGCCATCGTGGCATCATTGACCGCCATCGCGGCGTGGATCGCGCTTTGTCGTGGCGGGCAATCATTGCATTGGCCCATGCTGGCATCCGCCGCATTCGCGCTTGATCCACTGCGCCGCGGCGAAGATTTCACGCACGGAGCGTTTGATCTTGGCAGCGCCGTGGCTTTAATGGCTATGGGTGTTGGCGGCGCGTGGTGCGCTGGCGCATGGGCCAACAGCGATGCGGAAATGCCTTCAAAACGCAGGGAATTGCAGCGATGCGTCATGTGTGTTGGTGTGTTCGTGGCGGTGGTGGCCACTGTGCTTGCCGTGCGTGGATCGGGCGCGCCCAACGCGCGCGTTGAAGCGTCGGCCATGTTCAGCGGCTCATTGCAATCCGCCACCAAAAAATTCATCGCGCAATGCGCGTCACCAATGAACATCACGTTGTTGTCAGCAAAAGGAAACGCCGACGCCGCCGCCTTGCGCAACGCGCGCGCTGTTTTGGCGCGCGCCTCTGGCGGAGTGCTTGCGGATGGAACATTTTTAAATTGCCAGGAATTTGATTCACTTGATCTTGCCGACGCTGAACGAAGCGCTGCGATGTTTGAGATGATCGAATCCAGCGAGTCGAAAAATGTAAACGCATGGCGTCAGGCCAACGCCAAAGGCTTGGAGGCATTTCGCTCCATTGAAAGTTTCGCCGACGCATCGGTCGCGCAAATTCAAACGCTGGCAAACGCGCTTGCCAAAGATGACACGGCCCGCACCAAGCTGGACTCCCTTGCGGCGGCAATGAACAAGACCGCGTCGCAAGGTCATGCGGTGCGTGAGGCGATTTCACAAATGGCAACGCCCACAACGGAGCGACCACTTGGCAATGCCGAAGGCGCCGGACGCAAGTTGGCCAATGAATTGAAGTGGTGGTCAAGCACGCTGCAGGAAGTCGCGGATATATCGGGAAATAGGCTGCAAAACATCACTCCAGCCATGGCCATGATCGCGCGGCAAACGCAACGAAATTGCGCGCTGCACGCAGAGCAGGCCAAGGCCGCGCAGGATCAGATTGATCAACTTCCGCCGCTGCGGCTTTCTGAAGTTGCCGCGGCGATGCAATATCCACCCACTCTGATCGTGAGTGGAACAAAAGGTGTGGCCGCCATTCCATCTTGGCAAATGCGAACAAGTGTGGACGCAACTGAACTCGCATTGGCGGAGGCCATTCGCTGCGCCGAGGGCGCGCCACGCATCGCGGCCACCATTGTGCACGCACAAGCAACATCGCCCATTGAAAATATTTCTGGTGGCGGTGACTTGTCGATGGTCGTGCAATCGTTACGTGCCGCGCGAATTGAAGTGGATGAATGGAATCCATCCAAGACAACACGGCCACTGACACAAGGCGTCAAGCGGGTGTGGATTGTTGTTCCTCCACTAGATCGCAGCGCGCAGGAACCGGACCCCGCCGAGATCGCGCTCTTGGCGGCAACGCGGCAACTGGTGTCCGAAAGTGAAAATATTTTTGTGACCGCCACGCCAAATCCTTTCGCGGCCATGGGCATCAGTGATCCTTGGGCTGATCTATTTCTATTCGCCGGCGTGCGCGCAAAAAGCGGTCAAGTGATTTTGGATTTAGGCGCCCGCTCTGAAAACGTGAAAGAACTCAGGAGTTTTGTTGAGTTTTCAGGTGACGCCATGGGGCATGGCGCATCCATGGCCGCCGCCAACGAAAATATTTTGTGGCCCATGCCAATTCCAATTGAAATCACCAAGCGCGAATCTTGGACGGCTACCGTGGTCGAAAGTATTCCCCCAGCTCCACAGCGCTGGATTGAAAGTGATCCGCGTGTGGTGAGCCGTTCGATCGAGGCGGCCCCATCTGGAAAAGTATTCACACAAGGCGTGCCAGTGTTGGTTGTGGCGCAGCGTGACGATGGCAATCGTCTTGCAATCTCCGGTGGTCTTTCTTGGTTGCTTACGCTTCATAGCGGCATGAGTGAAGGAGACATGCGCACGCTTCGCTATCCAGGTAATCGCGATCTTGCTATTGGAGTCATTCGTTGGCTTGCTGGCAGCGAACCCATCTCCACAGTGGCGGACACTGGACGCGTTCCAGAACTTGGTGAGCAATCGCGCGTCATTCTGAGCGCGATGAGTTTGCTTGCAATTCCACTTTCAATGGCCCTGACAGGAAGTCTGATTTGGAAATCCAGGAAGCGCCGATGAAATCCACTCCTTCATTTCTCAAGCCTTGGTTGGTCGCATTTCTTGCGATCATGGTGGGTTGGTTTTTACGCTCGAATGTGGACAACGCAAGTCCAGCGCAACTTTTATTTGATATTCCAGTGGATCAGGTTTCCACAATTCAGCTTGAAAAGGCTGGAAGAACGCTGGTATTTGAACGAGTGGGGGACACTTGGCAACAAACCCAGCCCTATGTTCAGTCGGCCAATCCAGTGGCAATCCGGCAAATGTTGGTGGCCATGGCGGAAGCCCGCGTGCTGCAAACTTCTCAACTTTCTCAGTTGCCCGTTCGTGCAGGCTTGGACGAAAGCGCTCCACACATCAAAGTGACATGGCCAAATGGCAGCGCGACGTTGCGGGTTGGAAAAAGTCATCCCGCGGGTTTGGCGTGGCTTGCCGATGTCGAAAAAAATATTGGCGGTCCTGGCTCCAGTGAAATGCATCGCTTGCTTGTGGATGGCGATCCGGTGCAACTTCGAAGTGCCAGACTGTTTGACCGCTCTGGCGCGGAAAGTGATCGCGTGATTGTGCAGGCGAACTCAGGGACCAAGCGCCTAGAAATTGTTCTTGAAAAGAAAGATGGCCGCTGGTCTTTGATTGAACCCATTGAGGCCCGCGCCGACAATGTCGCGGTGGCTGATTTTCTGGAAGCCGTTGCGCGCCTTGAACATGAGGGCTTTATCGATGACTCTCCAAAAGATCTAGCGCTCTTTGGTTTGTCGCAGCCCGCGGCCACGATTGCAATTCGCTCATTGGATGTGTCCAAGGGCGTGGTCAATGAAGAAATTCTAGAAATTGGCGGCGATGGCGCCGCGGGTCCAGGCGGGCGCTTCGGCAAGCGCCGCGATCGACCAGGCGTATTTCAGCTTGAAAAGCGCTCGCTTTCAACACTTTTTCCGCCCAGCGCCGCATTCATTGATGCCACGATGTTGGGCGTTGACCCCGCCGAGATCAAGTCCATCGCATTGCAAAATGCAAGCGGTGAACCAACTGCGCAACTTGTTCGCAGCGTCACGCAGTGGCAACTTGTTCTTCCCAAGCAACCCGCGAACGCTGAAACTGGCAACACGCAACCTGCGAACATGGCCAATCCCGAAACCACCAACACGCAACCAGCCAACATGCAACGCGTTCGTGATGTGCTCCAAACATTGTGCACGGCCCGAGCCTCTGATTTGGCGACGCAAATGATTCCGCAAAACATGGTCGTTGCAAAAATGCAGGTGACGCTTTCCAGTGGCGCCACGATTCAATTAGTTGTTGGAAAAGATTCGCAAGGTCGCTGGCTTGTTGGCGACGGCGGCAACTTGACTCGGGTTTATCCAGCCACGCTTGCGTTTCCAATTGAGCCAGCGCTCTTTGGCTCCTCAAATCGATAATGCAGCAGGGCATCTTGGTCGCGCCGGCGCACCGAAAGCAATCGCACCGAAATCGAATCATGAATTGAAAGCGGCGAAAGTCCGCGCGCCGGATGAATGGCTTCGCGGTCGCCCAATACTTTTGGTCCGACAAAAACCCATGCCTCGTCAATCACATTTTCTTTGAGCAATTCACCAGTCAGCCCACCACCTGCCTCAACCAAGACCGTGGATACCCCATATTCCTTGCGTAAAGCAGCCAAAAGTCCGCGAAAATCCGAGTGCTGCTTCATGCATCCCACGCCCAAGTCGCCCAACGCGCGCCGATGTTCTGAACGCTCTGAAAACGATTTCGCCAGTGTGGCCACAACCGTTTTGTATTGGCGCGCGGTCTGCACCAACGCCGCACTCAGTGGCAGCGCCAACTCAGGATCAATCACCACGCGAATCGCGTTTCGCCTGAGACGCACTTCGCGCGCGGTCAGTTGCGGATCATCGTGCATGACAGTTCCAATGCCAGTCAAGATTGCGTCCACTCGTCCGCGTTCACGGTGCACCATGCGCCGACTGCGGTCGCAACTAATCCACTTGGAGTCATAATCACGAGTGGCCACGCAACCATCAACTGTTTGTGCCCACTTGGCCATGACCCACGGCAACCCTGTTCGAACACGCTTCACAAACGGCGCGTTCAATTCGCGCGTCTCTTCACATTCCAACAAATGTGTTTCAATTCCATGGGCGCGCAATTTTTCAGCGCCGCCCGCGGCATCTGGATTTGGATCCGCGCAACCGTACACCACGCACGCCACGCCCGCGTTCTTCAACGCGTCAACACACGGCGGTGTGCGCCCAAAGTGCGCGCAGGGTTCCAGCGTGACAATCGCCGTGGCACCGCGCGCCTTTGACCCCGCGCGTTTCAGCGCCTCCACCTCGGCGTGCGCGCCACCAATCTTGCGGTGATATCCCCAGCCGACCATATTCTTTTTCGCGTCCACAATCACGCAACCCACCATGGGGTTCGGCTCCACAAATCCGTGCCCGCGCACGGCCAGTCGCGCCGCAATTTTCAGCCAAAAAAGACAAAGATCCGCCCCAATTTGGACATCGGGGCGGATCGTGTTCAGTGTGCTCTTCGGCATGGCGCCGTTCGCGAAAGGTCAAGCCTTCGCCAACACTTCATCCTTCAAGCGCTCAGGCATGATGCGATAGGTCGCTGGTTCCATCACGCTTGAAGCGCGACCTTGAGTCATGCTGCGCAGCGTGGTGGTGTAGCCGAACAATTCAGCGAGCGGAACTTCCGCTGTGATCATTCGGGTGATGCCGCGCAACTCGCTGTCAATAATTTGACCGCGTCGGCTTGCGATATCGCCAGCCACGTTGCCAAAGAATTCGTCAGGAGTTGTCACGACCAACTTCATAATTGGCTCAAGCAACGCCAAGCCAGCGCGCGTGCATGCTTCACGGAACGCAAGTGCGCCCGCTTGTTCAAACGCGATCTGACTTGAATCGACATCGTGGTATGAACCAAACACAAGTTGGCAACGCACGTTGATCACTGGGTAGCCACCAAGAATTCCGCTGGCGGCCGCTTGACGCGCGCCGTACTCCACGCTTGGAATAAATTCACGAGGAATCGAACCACCGCTGACCTTGTCTTCAAAGACAACGCCGTTCTTCATCACCAATTCTTCGAGATCGGCCTCTTCCTTGGTCATTGGGGACACGGTCACCACGGCGTCACCGTATTGACCGCGACCGCCGGACTGCTTCTTGAACAGACCGCGAATATCCTTGGCGGTTCCAGTGATGGTCTCGCGGTAGGCCACGCGTGGCTTGCCAACGGTCACATTCACTTTCATGTCGCGAACCAGCTTGTTTTTAATGATTTCCAAGTGCAATTCACCCATTCCGCTGATGATGGTTTCGCCCGTTTCATCGTTGTAATTGCTGCGGAATGAAGGATCTTCGCGTCGGATGATGGTGAGCGATTCGCCCAACTTCTTCTTGTCGTCGGCGGTGTTTGGCTCGATGCTCATGGAAATCACGGGCTCCGGGAACACCATTCGCTCAAGCACAATCGGATGATCAGGGTCGCACAATGTGTCACCCGTGAATGAATCCTTCAGACCAACTACCGCAACGATTTGACCGGTACCAGTCTCATCAAGCGCGGTGCGATTCTGCGCGTGCATTTCATACAGGCGGCTGACATTTTCACGTCGACCATTTCCTGGATTCAGAACGCGGCTGCCCTTGGCCAACTTGCCTGAATAAATGCGCAGGTAGGTCAAGTTGCCAGCGACATCGCTGACCACTTTGAACACCAATGCGGAGAACGGCGCGTCTTCGCTGTGCGGCCGGGAAAGTTTAATTGAAACATCTTTTGGATCCACGCCTTCAACTGGCGGACGCTCTGTTGGGCAGGGCAGGTAATCCACAACCGCGTCCAGAATTTTCTGCACGCCGGTGTACTTCAGAGCTGAACCGCAAATCACTGGCGCGCACTTCAAGGCAATAGTTGCCTTGCGAAGCGCGGCCTTTAATTCAGGCACGGTGATGGTGGATGGATCCGTCAAGAATTTCTCGGTGAGGGAGTCATCAAGATCGGCGATATTTTCCACCATTTGCGTGCGCCACTTCTGCGCAGTTTCAAGGAAATCCTCGGGGATTTCGGTCTCTTTAATTTCGTTGCCTTGTTCGGCTGGATTCCAGTACATGGCCTTCATGCGCATCAAATCAACGATGCCCTTGAAGGTTGCGCCGCCACCAATTGGAACTTGAATGGCGATTGCGTTTGCGCCCAAGCGCGTCTTCAAACTGCCGAAGGAGAAGTCAAAGTCTCCGCCGAGTTTGTCCATCTTGTTGATCAAGCACAAACGCGGAACGCCGTAGCGATCAGCTTGGCGCCACACGGTTTCACTTTGCGCTTCAACGCCTTCCTTGCCGTCAAACACGGCGACCGCGCCGTCAAGCACGCGCAACGATCGTTCCACTTCAATTGTGAAATCCACGTGGCCCGGCGTGTCGATCAAATTCACCTTGTATTCAACGCCCTCATATTCCCATGGGCAAGTGGTCGCGGCGCTTTGAATGGTGATGCCGCGCTTTTGCTCTTCTTCAAGGCTGTCCATGGTGGCGGTGCCTTCATGCACTTCACCCATGCGATGGATCTTGCCGGTGTAGAAAAGAATGCGCTCCGTCACGGTGGTCTTGCCAGCGTCAATGTGGGCGCAAATTCCGATGTTTCGAACCTTGTTCAGATCAATGGGCATGTGTAGCTCGTCTGCCCCAATGTCGGGGCGTGTAAAAGTGTGCGTGCGTCCAGAATTCGACTTCATCCGCATAAGACGCCTGCGGTGAAGAATCGAAGAGAGTAGGCATTTTGTGGGGTTCAGGTCAAGGGTTGAATCAATGTAAATCGACCATTCAAAACCCTTGGAAGTCCCTTGGAAACCAGCGAAGCAGGGGAGCCAATGGATGGACAAGCGCAAACGCTTCAAATGGCGCAAATTCTCAAGTAAATCAGCCTTATTGGCTCACATCTTGCGCACAAGTCTGTCCAAATCCAACCCCCATTTTTCCAGATGTGGACGAATCACGGCAAGAAATCGCCGGCCGTCCTCCACATATCCCGCGGTTGGGGCAATGCCTGGAAGCAGATTTGCAAAGAATGCGTTCATTCTTCGCATGCTGAGTTCGCGCACATATTTCGCCGTCATGCTGGCCAGCGCAACTGGCAAATGCCGTTGCTCCGATTCCGCCTCGAAAGAAATAAGCATGTTTTGCTTGCCATCAATCACTTCGTAGCGACTGTCGCGGTCGTTCTCCTCATGAATGCGAATGATGGCCTCTGGAAACGCGCGCTGCAGCGGTTTGAAATAATGCGTGCGTCCACTTTGTCGATCGCACGCCACGCACAATTGCGCGTCGGGATATTTTTCTCGCAGCTCGCACAAAATGCGCAGCAGCGCCAACTCGCTCACAGCTGATTTACTTCCGGTCGCTTTGGAAAATTGATTCAACTCCTCCGGCTCAATGATCGTGCAGCGGTTCCACACCAACCGCGCGCCGGAAGTTTCAAAGGCAAGGCTGATGCGATTGGCCGCGATCCGCAACTCGTCGCCCGTGGTGGCGATGGGCAGCAACGTGGTTGGCAATTCCTTGTGCCACGGCAACGCGTCCGCGGGACCGCACGCAAGCAACTTCAGAAAATCGCTTTCTTTCAGCGGAAATAGTTCGGTTTCTTTGGAGCGCGTGTGGCGCGTCATGGCGTCAAGGGTGCTTAACACGCCGCGTTCCAAGTTTCGAAGCGGGTGCGTCTTTGCCTCTTTTGAACCCTTGAGTGTTTTTGAATCATCAATCGCAACGCGACCTTTGTGATCCGTGGGGCGTTTGCACACCGCGCTTGAAAGCGGCTTCCACAAATCGGGCCACAGACCCAGCGCTTCATCGGTGCTCCACGCGGTGCACGCAACAGTCATCGGTCCAAGCAGTGGTCCGTAGCCGGCTTCATCAATGCCTGCGTAAATGCGCATGCTTTCAAGCCTACAACAAGCGGCGAATTTCATTCGTTTCGCCGCCGCGCATCACTTGCAAAATGTCGGGTACATTCTGACGCAACAGGAGCAACATCATGGCAACCACCAGCAAGACATCGGAAATTTTAGGCGCAGAAGCCGCCGCACTTTTTACGCACAAGGCGAAAGTGGACAAGAAACTTTTGCATCTGCCTGGTCCAGATTTTGTCGATCGCATTTGGATGGGTTCGGATCGCAACCCGCAAGTGCTGCGCAATCTGCAATCGTTCTACGACCACGGCCGCCTTGCGGGAACCGGCTACATGAGCATTCTTCCAGTCGATCAAGGTATTGAGCATTCGGCGGGCGCAAGTTTCGCCAAGAATCCGTTGTACTTTGACGGCGAAAATATTGTCAAACTTGCAATGGAGGGCGGTTGCAACGGTGTCGCCACCACCTTTGGCGTGCTGGGTTCGGTCAGCCGCAAGTACGCGCACAAAATTCCTTTCCTTGTGAAATTGAATCACAACGAGTTGCTCACATTTCCAAATCAGTTCAAGCAAATCATGTTTGGATCCGTGAAAGAAGCGTGGAACTTGGGCGCCGCCGCGGTGGGAGCGACAATTTATTTTGGCTCGGAAGATTCAGATCGCCAAATCATTGAGGTGGCCAACGCGTTTTATGAGGCGCATCAACTTGGCATGTGCACTTTCTTGTGGTGCTATCTGCGCAATCCCGCTTTCAAGACTTCCGAAAAAGATTTCCATGTCAGCGCCGATCTCACGGGTCAGGCCAATCATTTGGGCGTCACCATTGAAGCCGACATTATCAAGCAAAAGCAGGCGGAATTGAACGGCGGATATCAGGCCTTGAACATGGGCAATTCCAGTTATGGAAAATTTGATCCGCGCATTTACACCGACCTGTGCACCGATCATCCGATTGATCTCACTCGCTACCAAGTGCTCAATTGCTACGGCGGTCGTTCGGGCCTGATCAATTCAGGCGGCGCGTCTGGTAGCGATGATTTGTTGCAGGCCGTGCGAACCGCGGTGATTAACAAGCGCGCAGGTGGAAGTGGTTTGATCACGGGCCGCAAAGCTTTCCAAAAGCCAATGGTGGACGGTGTGAAGTTGCTCAACGCCGTCCAAGATGTCTATTTGGATAGCGGGATCACAATCGCATGAGAATGTCGCCAATCGTCGCGGGTTTGTTGGCAATTGTGGTTTTGTGTGGGTGCAAATCCCCGTCTCAATCTGAGCCAGTTCGCTCTCCATTTCAGTTGGAGTGGCACTTGGCCAGCGCGAAACCCATGAAGGACTTTGTGGAAATGTCCGATCGCGACTCGGACAAAGGCGACAAAAAAATATGGGTTGACCCGCGCCCCATGCTTCGTTTGTCGGATATTTCAAACGCGGCTCGTTCCACTTCGGGCGATGACTTTCTCTATCTCAATGTCAAAATGGCTTCACGAGTTGGACTGCAAAGCGACACGGGCTCGCATGTCAAGGAATTATTGGCGCTCTTGGTCAAAGGCAAAGTTGTTTACGTGGCCACGCTGCAATCTTCGCTGTCGCGCCAGATGCCTGTGCGTATTGGCGTTGGAGGAATTACAGAGGCTGAAGCCGATGAAATTCTCGCCGCTGTTCGCGCCAACGGCGGAAAATAATTTCGCGCGCATCTTCGTGGCTTCATCACCACATATCCGCGGGCGCATTTGATATGCCCGACGCGGTGTGAAAAACATTCGTCTTTGCAAAATGCAGTCTGCTATTTATCCGGCGGTCACGCGCTGCACAATTGCTTGTCGAGTTGGTTTCACAGGGCGCGAGGACTCCAAGGAGCGGCGAATTTCCTCCGCGCCACGAACGTCCTCGCCAAAGCGCACAAGTCGCAGCGAATTGGCGATGACAAAGATGTACGCGCCCGCTTGGTAAAACGGCGTGATCCAAATTTGAATTCGACCCGTGGCGGCCAACGCCAAACCTACAATGGCCAACACCAACGCCGCCGCAATATTCAGCGCGATAATTCCGCGTGTTCGCCGCGCCAATTCAAGCAAAAACGGAATGTGGCGCAGGTCGTCATTCATCAACGCCACGCCCGCGGAGTTGGTGGCAATGTCGCTGCCGGAAAGACCCATGGCCACGCCCACCTCGGCGCTGGCAAGAATTGGACCGTCGTTAATTCCATCGCCCACCACCAATGTGCGGTGCCCGCGGCGAATGAGATATTTCAATTCCTCGTGCTTCTCTTCAGGCAAGCATTCAGCCTCAATGGAATCCACACCAACCGCTTCGCCAACACGCGTCGCCACTTCCAAGCGGTCGCCCGTAAAGATGCAGACTTTGCGCACGCCCAATTCGCGCAATCGCGAAACAACCTCGCTGGCATTTTGTCGCAACTTGTCCTCAAGACCAACGGCGCCCAAGTAGCGGCCGCCCAACATCACATGCACGCTGCTCATGCCCTCAATTTTTTTGGATGCTTCATCAACCTGCGCCGCGATGGACGCGTCATTCTCCAGTAGCCACTGCGCACGACCGGCAAGCACCTGTCCGTCATTGGTTTGAGCGCTCACGCCGCGTCCGTGCAACTCCTTGTAGTCACGAATGGCGCGTGGCAAAATACGCGCTTTTGCCGCGGTTTCCAGAATACTTCGCGCCAATGGATGGTTGCTGCTTTGCTCGGCGTCGGTGGCGGCTTGCAACAGAAGCGCGGGGTCCACGCCGTCCGCGGGCGCCAATCTGCCCACGCTAAATTTTCCCGTGGTCAGCGTTCCAGTTTTATCCATGATCACAGTGTCAATGTTGGACGCGCTCTCAAGCACGCGCGTGGTCTTAATCATAATTCCAAGACGCGCCGCCGCCGCGAAGGCCGCGACCATGGCGGTTGGATACGCGATCAGCAACGCGCCGGGACATGTCACAACAAGTACGGTCACCGCGCGCTCGGCGGCTTGATCACGAACCGCGGCAATTTCACTTTTGCTGGTGAAGAACCACACAAGCGCCGCCACCATCAACACAACTGGAACGTAATACGTCGCCAGGCGCTCGATCAATTCTTGTTTATGGCCCTTCGCATTTTCCGCCTCGCGAATCAGCGACTCCACTTTTCCAATTGTGCTTTCGCCCGCGACCGCCGTCACTTCGATATCCAATTGTCCCGTGAGATTGGTGGTTCCGGCGTAGACCGCGGTTCCTTCGCTGGCTTCAATGGGAATCGCTTCACCAGTCAAACTGGCTTGATTCACGCTGCTTTGCCCTGAAATCACGCGTCCGTCCACGGGAAGATTTTCACCAGGACGCACGCGAACTTTTTGTCCGACACGAATTTGCGCCAACGTGGTTTCCTTCTCGCTTCCATCATTTTGAATCAGGCGCGCAATGTCGGGCGTCAACTCAACCAGATCGCGAATGGCGCGTTGGGCGCCCCACGCGGTTCGGCTCAAGATCAATTCGCTCAGCCATAAGAAGAACGCCAAGAAGCCCGCGGCCAAATACAAATTGTTGGCAAGCGCCGCCAACACGGCCAGGCTGGCCAACGAGTCGCCGCTGGGCCGACCCATTTTCATTTCCTTCAACGCGCCAAAGACCAAGGGAGCAACCAACATCAACGCGCCAATCGCCGCCGGTATTTGAGCCACTTGAGGTTGCAATCCAAGCAGGCTTCCAATCCAACTTGTCAGCAGCAATGTTCCACCAGCCAGCGCGATAAAGAGTCTGCGTTCAAGTCGCTCTCCGCCTTGCGAAAGATCGCGGCGTGAGGATGTGTTGGCAAGCGTGTCGGATGGGCTCATCTTAAATGTCTCGTTTCGTTTGGTTCAAGAATCAAAAAGAACATACTTCTTGATGAAAGTCAAAGCCTAGCAGGGGGCAAGCATGAGGCAAGCGAGTTGTTCCCTTGCGGCATGCCGGAAATAAACAAGGGGCTAGCACAGCATCAATTTCGATAGGCATGTGATTGCAGGATTCGTATGGGGCGCGCATGGAGTTCGCCGCCGCAAACTCAATTTGGCAAATTTTCCCGCATCAGGGTCCGAAGTTTTATCCAATCCGCTCCGCTTTGGCTGAGCGTCCCATTAAGTCGCGCACCGCTTGGGCGGGCGAATGATTTTCAAAGAGAACGCTGTGAACAGCGGCTGCAATGGGCATTTCAATGGCGTGTTTTTGCGCCAGCGCGCGCAGACTTTTGCAAGTTTCCACGCCCTCAACCACTCCATTGGTCGCTGCCAACGCTTCGGGCAAGGACATTCCGCGCCCAATTTTTTCACCCAACGTTCGATTGCGACCTTCGGGGCTGAAGCAGGTTGTTGCCAAATCGCCAACGCCCGCGATGCCAAAAAAAGTTTCTTGTTTTGCGCCCATGGCGAAACCAAGCCGAACAATTTCCGCCAGTCCGCGCGCAAGGAGCGCGCTCTTTGCGTTGAATCCCATTTCCAATCCATCCAATATTCCCGCCGCCAATGCCACGACATTTTTTGCCGCGCCAGCAATTTCCACCCCAATGGGATCGTGGCTTGTGTAGATGCGCAGCCATGGCCTGGAAAAAATTCCTTGCACCAGCGCCGCGAAGTGCTCATGGTCACTCGCGCACAACAACGTCGCTGGAAGTTGCCGCGCCAATTCACTGGCAATGGTTGGACCGCTCAACACCGCGAGGGGTCGTTTGCCAGTCACGGCTTCAAGCACATCAAGTGGCGGGCACAGCGAGGAAACTTCCACGCCTTTGGTCACGGTGACAATGCCAGTGTCCTTCATCAGCGTGGGCGCAATGCGCTGCCATGTGGCGCGCGCAAATTGCGCGGGTATTGCGCTGACCGCCACGGTTGCGCCGGCAAAGATTTCTTCAATGCTGGCGCTCACGCGCACCTGCGCAGGCAATTGAAAGTGTGCAAGGCGCATGTTGCTTCGTGTGTGCGCCAATAGTTTTGCGTCCTCAGGAAATGGACTCCACAGCCGAGCTTCATGGCCCGCTTGCGCAACAATGGACGCAAGAACCAGCGCCATTTGGCCATCACCAGCGATCGCAATTGTGTGCTGCATACTCATTCCTCTTCAAATTGACCTTCAACCAATGCGCGCAACGCCGCAATCGCTTCGCTGGAGTCCGCGCCTTCGGCTTCAATTTCAATTTCAGTTCCTTGAGTGCAGGCCAGCATCAACATTTGCATGACACTTTTTCCATCCACGCGTTCTTGATTGTCAGTGCGATGCACTTTAATGGAGCATCGAAACGAATCCGCCATGGAGGCAAAAGCCATCGCGGGGCGTGCATGAAGCCCCAGTCGGTTCAATATCAACACGCGCGACGATTTCAAGTCTTTAGCGTACCAATGGATTGGCGTCGGCTTCTTCAAGCAGCGTGACGACATCCGCCACGGTCTTCGCTTGGCGAAGAAATTTTCGAAACTGCTCTTGGCTGAGAATGGAGAATAATCCCTCCATTGCGGCTAAATGCAGTTCCGGTTTGTCCTCTGGACTCAGCAGTAAAAAGATCGCATGGACCGGTTGGCGATCAAGCGCGTTGAAATCAAGGCCAGCTGGATGCAACCCAATGGCGGCCACGCATTTTTTAACTTCCAAAGTTTTGACATGCGGCACCGATACGCCATGGCCGAAACCCGTGGAACCTTTTTTCTCGCGCTTGATGACCGCCTTGAGAAATTCATCGCGTTGCGCGGGCTTGAACGCGCCGCCTTTCATCAAAGCGTCAAGAAGCTCGCCAATGCACTCATCGCGCTTGGGAGATTTCAGTCCCGTCACGATTGCTTTTTCCAAAATCAATTGGCGAAGTTTCATACGGGCGACCTATTTCCTTTCAAACCACGATGTGTTGTGGGCAAAGTGCGCAAGAACATGTTCAATGTTCGAAAAAGTAACTAGAAATAGACGTCGTCATAATGAGACGTTCCGCCGCACAAAATTAAGTTGTTTTATCAATCTCTGGGTGCTTTCGATTGCGTAAACGGTCTTTATGGTCGGTTAATTGCCGCACTCCTCGGTCAAGCACCAAGTCAACACACGCATACAAATCATCGTGCGTGCTGTTGGCGATGAAGTCCTCATGATGCTCAACGTCGGTGATCAATTCCACATGAAAGCCATGGTGCGGCTGCTTTTCAATCACGAAATTAATTTGGAGCACCTTGTCAAAATGACGCTCTAGACGCGTCACTTTGCTGCGAATGTATTGTTCAATGGCGGGGGTTAAATCCAAATGCTTGGCGCTAATGTTCACGATCATTGTGATTCCTTTCGTATGAATCTGGACGTTTCAACCCTAGGTTGTGAATCTGCAATCCACAAGACATATTTCAGAAACTTAGTTCATTTTTTGCTTTGGGTTCGATTCAACAGTGAAATTGGGACGAGTTCCTCCGTGACGCAGCCAATGGGCAACTTTCGCAAGCGCCTCCGGCAAAGCCTGGCACTCTTCTTCAAAGACCCGCGCGGCTAATTGTGTGGCGTTCATACCGTCATGAATCGGGCAGCGACGCTGCAAAATAATTGAGCCCGTATCAAATTGTTCATCTGCCCAGTGAACGGTGCAACCGCTTTCAATTTCGCCTGCGGCAAGCACCGCGGCGTGAACATGTTCGCCCCACATTCCGCGGCCTCCAAATTTTGGCAGCAATGAGGGATGAATATTCAGGCATCGATTTTTCCAGCGCGCAACGCGAAACAATCTCAGGTATCCGGCAAGCACAATCAACTCGGCACCAGATTTTTCCAGCGCAGCATCCAAGCGATCATCCAGCGTGTCAGTTGGAAGCGCGGCAATTTCACAGGTCTCAATGCCAAGCGCGGCGGCAGCTTGAACGCCAGCCACATTGGCTCGCGTTGACGCAACAAGCACAATGCGAGCCGGAATTTTTTCGCTGATTATTTTTTGATGCAGATTCACAACGCTGCGACCGCCACCAGAAATCAAGCACGCGACGCGCACGGGGTTGTGCATGTCGTTGGTGGTCATATGCGGGGATGGTCGGAAATGTCGGGCTTTGTGCGGAAATCAACGCTGTGTCCAGCGTGGTTCACCGAGACCATTTTCACGGTGGCGTGCGTCACGATTACTTTTTCTCCGCCAAGGTAGCGCTCCGCCTCCACGATCACCGACACGGTCACGCTGCTGCGGCCAGTCGCAGCGGTCTTGGTGAACACGGTCAGCACATCGCCCGTGAATACTGGCGCCTTGAATTCAACGCGGTCAAAAAGAATCGTGACCCAGCGATGCAGTCCATGTTTGCGCGCTTCCAAGTACGCCGCTTCGTCGATCAGGCTTAATATTTTTCCGCCAAAAATTGTGCCTTGGTGATTGGCATCTTCTGGGTGCGTCACATGGCGCAATGTGAGCGCTTGATCACTTAGATTCATGTTTGCGAGTGTATCTGCACACCTACAAAGTTTTTGTTGATGCGCGCTTGGACTTCTTTTTCATCACGGATTTCACGCTGCGTGTTTGTCCCAGCATTCGCTGTAAATACAAGCCCGTGGCGCTTGCCGCATTTTGAGCGACTTTCTCCGGAGTTCCAGCCGCAAGAACTTCGCCGCCACGTTCGCCACCTTCTGGACCCAGGTCAATAATCCAGTCGGCGCATTTGATCACATCCAGATTGTGTTCAATGACAATCAGAGTGTGCCCGGCGTCGGCCAATCGGTTCAACACTTCCAGCAATTTGCGCACGTCATCAAAGTGCAATCCGGTCGTGGGTTCATCAAGCACATAGAGCGCGCTGCCAGTGGAACGATTTCCAAGTTCGGTTGCCAATTTAATGCGCTGCGCTTCGCCGCCCGACAACGTTGTGCTGGCTTGCCCCAATTGCATATAGCCCAGGCCCACATCGCGGACGCACTTGAGCATTTCACGAATCTTGGGGTGCGCGTCAAAGAACACAACGGCGTCATCAATGGTCATGTCCAGCACTTCCGCGATGGTCTTGTTCTTAAAACGAATGTCCAGCGTTTCTTTGGCGTACCGTGTTCCGTTGCAAGACTCGCACGTCACAAAAATATCAGGCAAGAAATGCATTTCAATTTTGCGCACGCCTTGCCCTTGGCACGCTTCGCAGCGACCGCCTTTGACATTGAAAGAAAATCGACCTGGTTCGTAGCCACGCACGCGGCTCTCCGCCACGGCCGCGAAGAGTTTGCGAATATCATCAAAAATACCCGTGTAAGTGGCGGGATTTGATCTTGGTGTTCGACCAATCGGGCTTTGATCCACCTCGACAACGCGTTCAATTCCCGCGAGTCCAGTCACGCGGTCATGCGCGCCTGGGACCACTTTTGATCCATGAACTGTCTTTTGCGCGACCTTCAGCAGCACTTCATTGACCAATGAACTTTTGCCACTGCCAGAAACTCCGCTGACGCAAATAAATCCGCCAAGCGGAAAGGTCACGTTAATATTTTTCAGGTTGTTTTCGCGCGCGCCCTTGACCACGATCGCTTTTGATTCACTGACTGATCGGCGCGTTTGAGGAATCTCCACGCGACGCTCGCCGCGCAAATACATACCCGTCAAACTTGTGGCATGCGCGGCGACTTCCGCTGGGGTTCCTTGCGCCACAACTTTTCCACCATGTCGACCTGGTCCAGGCCCAATGTCCACAACGAAATCAGCGGCGCGAATGGTGTCCTCGTCATGTTCAACAACAATCACGGAGTTTCCAATATCAGTCAGTTTGCGCAGTGTTTTGACTAGTCGATCATTGTCGCGCTGGTGCAAGCCAATGGTTGGCTCATCCAAAACGTAACAGACACCAACCAATCCGCTGCCAACTTGAGTTGCCAGGCGAATGCGCTGTGCTTCGCCACCGGAAAGTGTTCCACTGGCGCGATCCAAAGTCAGATAGTCCAGACCAACGCTGTACAGAAATCCAAGTCGTGATTCGATTTCCTTCAGAATGGGTTGCGCGATTTGTTTTTTGCCAGCGGATAATTGCAGTTGCTTGAAATACTCAATGGCGTGGCCAACATTCAGCGCACTTGCGTCAGCGATGCTCATGTGTTTGTCCATGCCACGAACTTTCACCGCCAAACTTTCGGGACGAAGTCGCTTGCCTTGGCACGCGGGACAAGCCGCGCCACGCATGTAGTGCACCAAGCGCTCCTTCACAAATTCACTTTCAGATTCCAAATAGCGCCGACGCAAGTTTGGCAGCACGCCCTCAAATTTCACTCCAAGTTTTTCAGCGTCCTCCTCTGGAATTCCATCCATCAGATAGCGGCGAATTCGCGGTGGCAATTTGGAATAGGGAAGCTCTCGCTCAACCTTGAAAAAAGCGCAAAATGCGCGCAGAATTCGACCGTAATAAATGTTCATGCGTCGACCATTGCGCCGCCAAGGTTCAATAGCGCCATCGGCAACGCCCGCGTCGGGATTGGCAACGACAAGTTCCGCGTCAAATTCTTGAATTTGCCCAAGGCCACTGCAGTCGGCGCATGCTCCTTGTGGCGAGTTGAAAGAAAATAATCTCGGCTCAAGTTCGGCCAGCGAGCATTCAGGATGTTCTGGACACGCCAACTTTTCGCTGAAGCGGTGCTCCATCCAATTCGATCCATCCTCAACCAAAGCAAGCGCGCTGCCTGCGCCAAGTTTCAAAACCGTCTCAACACTTTCCGCCAGGCGCTGACGATCACTTTGTGCGGGAACAATTCGATCCAGAATTGCTTCAATGGTGTGCAATTCGTAACGGCCAAGTCCCAGAGGATTTTCGCCGCCGGCTTTCAGCGCCTCACGGATGTCGATCAACTTGCCGTCCACGCGCGCGCGAACCAGCCCTTGCTTCTGCAATGCTTCAAGAACATCCTTATGGAAGCCTTTGCGCGCGCGAATGACCGTGGCCGCCAACATGACGCGTTTGCCCGCAAAAGAATCCAGAATTGCGTCCGTGATTTGCGTGGCGCTCATGGCCGTGATTTCACGACCGCATATTTTTCCATTGTCACCGCTGTGCCAACACGTGGGAGTGCCGCAACGCGCCCACAGTAAACGCATGGCGTCGTAAATTTCAGTGGTTGTTGCAACCGTGCTGCGCGGCGTGTGGCCGCCACCGCGTTGTTGAATAGCGATCGTGGGTGGAAGGCCATCAATGCGTTCCACATTCGGCTTCTGCATCTGGTTGAGAAATTGTCGCGCGTACGCGGACAAACTCTCCATGTACTTGCGCTGGCCTTCGGCGAAAATAGTGTCAAACGCCAAACTACTTTTTCCACTTCCAGAAACACCCGTGAACACCACCAATTGATCACGCGGAATTGAAAGCGAAAGCGATTTTAAATTATGCTCGCACGCATTTTCAATTCGAATTTCTCTTTTGGTTGGGGTCATACAATTTTGAAATAGTATTTCAGGTTTTGGGAGGGGGAGTTTAAGTACGGCTTACAACTTATAGGAACACTAAAGGTGCCTTGGCGCCTTTTAATTTGGTAAATGTAAGATAATGCTTGTTTCTTTGGGTCTTTGGGGTGGAATTATGTGTAGGAAGAAGCATGGTAGGTCAACAGAGAAAAAACTTGCGGCGAGACTCGTAGTTTCTGCCGATACAACAAAAAGTAACTTGCCTGCCTAAGGTAGAGAGATATGGAAAACCGAAACGCATCACCAGCTATTGCCAAGCCAAGCATCCTGAAAGATGACTTTGAAGTTGTGCGTCGACCAACGGCTGATGAAATTCCCGATCTTGTTGAAATGGCGGCGCTACGCGAAGCGTGTCGCCGCACACGACTTGGGCGCTCCATGGTTGCCGAGCCATTGATGAAAAATTTTTGATGAAGTTCTTCCAGCGCTGAAATACATTTCAAATGTTCCATGTATTGAGAAAGCCCCGTGATCGCGGGGCTGATTTGTTTTTAAGCTGGCTATTTCAATTTGTATTTCGTCGCGCATCAAATTGCGCACGAAGCCTCACATGGTATTGAGCAACTCGATGCGCCTTGAGTCACCCGATTAAGGGTGGATGCGTTTGCCGCTGGCGCGCGTACCCGGCATGCCTGCGTTGGTCGAGCGCTTTTGCGCGGGTTCCTCTTCGGTCAAAATCATTCCCTCCACTCGTGGCGCGGCTTTCAAACGATTGATTCGATCCCTTAGTTTCGCCGCGGTCTCAAATTCCATTTCCTCTGCGGCATGCAGCATGTCCGCATGCATGGCTTCCAGCATTTCATCGCGGTCCATTTCTTTGTCATCTTTGCGGCCGGCGGCGGCGCGCACACTTCGGGAAGCCGCCAATTCCTGCTCAATTCCGCGGCGAATTGCCTTATGGATAGTTTCTGGGGTGATGTTGTTGGCGGTGTTGTGTGCGATTTGTTTTTGGCGCCGCCGTGAGACTTCGTCAATCGCCGCCTGCATTTCCTTGGTCACTTTGTCGGCGTATAAAATGGCTTCTGAATTTGAGTTGCGCGCCGCGCGACCCATGGTCTGAATCAAACTCGAAGTGCTACGCAGAAAACCTTGGCGATCGGCGTCTAAAATACAAACCAAACTGACCTCCGGAAGATCAAGTCCTTCGCGCAGCAAGTTGACGCCGATCAAGATGTCGTAGACACCCTCGCGCAATTCACGCAGCAATTCAAGGCGATCAAGGGTTTCAATTTCGCTGTGCAAATAACGCACGCGAAGACCTTGCTTGTCCAAATGCGTGCATAAATCTTCGCACAATCTTTTGGTGAGAGCGGTAACCAGTGTTCGCTCGCCGCGCGCGGCGCGTTCGCGGGCGCGCTCAATTAAATCCGCCACTTGGGTGAGAGCGGGCAAAATTGTGATTGGTGGATCGACAAGGCCAGTGGGGCGGATCACTTGCTCGCTCACGACACCACCGCAATGCTCCAGTTCCCATGCGCTGGGAGTGGCGCTCACTAAAATAGTTTGCGGCACCAATGATTCAAATTCTGGAAATGTGAGTGGTCGATTGTCTAGCGCGGCAGGAAGCCGAAACCCGTGTTCTACAAGCGTTTCCTTGCGTTTTCGATCGCCAAAGTACATGCCGCGCATTTGTGGAATGGTGACGTGCGATTCGTCGATCACGCACAGCCAATCATTTTTTTCGCGCCCGGGGATGCTGCGAAAATAATCCAGCAAGCAATACGCGCGCTCACCCGCGGTGCGGCCGTCGAAGTAGCGGCTGTAATTTTCAATGCCGCTGCAGAAGCCAGTCTCGAGGATCATTTCCAAGTCGTATTGCACACGGCCTTGCAGACGCTGCGCCTCCACCAACTTTCCCGCCGAGCGCAGTTCAAGAACACGCGCAGCAAGATCCTTGCGCATCTCGGCCAAGGCTTTTTGAACTTGGTCCTCGGGCATCATGTAATGCTTGGCTGGAAAAATAAAAGCGGCGACTTCCTCGGCTAAAATTTCGCCGCTTACCGGGTCGACAATGTCAATGCGCTCCACTTCGTCTCCAAACATGCCAATGCGAATCGCGTGTTGCTCATAGGCGGGATAGACCTCGATTAAATCGCCGCGCACGCGAAAGGTGCCGCGCTCTGGCGCGACCTCGTTGCGGATGTATTGCATAGTGGTTAAACCAAGGAAAAAGGCTCGCCGATCAAGCTTTTCGCCACGGCGCACGGCCAGCATGCGATTCATGTATTCGGCGGGACTGCCCAAGCCGTACAAGCAACTCACGCTGGCAACAACAATCACATCTTGGCGCGAAAGCAGGGCACTGGTGGTTGCAAGGCGCAGGCGATCCAAGTCGTCGTTGCGCGACGCGTCCTTCTCAATGTAAATATCGCGCTGAGGTATGTACGCCTCTGGTTGGTAGTAGTCGTAGAAACTCACAAAATAATTCACCGAGTTGTTTGGAAATAATTCCCGCAACTCCTCGTACAGTTGCGCGGCCAGCGTTTTGTTGTGGCTAATCACAAGCGTGGGTTTGCGCACGCGCTCAATGACATTGGCAATGGTGAATGTTTTTCCAGTTCCCGTGGCGCCAAGCAATGTTTGCCATTGTCGTCCCTCTTTCAAACCTTCAACCAATGACTCGATCGCCGCCGGTTGATCACCCGTGGGAACAAATGGAGCCTGAATTTGAAAGGCGCGATCACTCACACATGCACTGTAGGAAATGGGGCGCTTGCATGCGAATTGAAATTCACGCGTTTCCAGAAAGAAGTTCCCGCGGCGATTTTCGCAGTAGCCGTCGAACCGCTGGAATGGCGGCAAGAATTGTGAAAATCACCACCGTCACCGCGCCAATACCCCACGGAATCACAGGGAAAATAGCTACAAGATTTAGCCCGATCAAGTCGCGGTACAAAATGCAACCAGCCCACGCCAATTCTAAACCTAATCCAGTCCCCCCAACAATCGCCGTGACGGCAATCATGGCAGCTTCGGCAAGAACAAGTCCAGCCACGGAATTTCTACTTGCGCCTGTGGCGCGCAGCACTCCAAACTCATAGCCGCGACCAGAGACTTGCGCCGCGATCACATTGCCCACGCCAAAACATCCAAGCAGCAACGCTGCGAATGCGATGGCGCCGCCCATTCCAAGAATCACTTTGCCAACTTCATCCACTTGCGTGCGAATGCCGCGGCCACTTGCGAACAGCGCGCCTGGAACGGCGTTGGAGACAGCGGCGGCCAATTCCTCATCTTGTTCGGTGGAACCGACTGGACCTAAATCCATTTGCATGATCACCGCATCACGCACGCCAAAGTTTTTTGCCACCGCGGACAAATCCATGAACACGCAACTCATGGCGTGCTCCATGTAGACGCTGCGAATTCCAAAAACTTGCGTCGCCATGTCCAAGCCCGCGCTCGATACAACACCAACCACTTTCATGGTCACGCGACTCTTGGGACCAATCAGATCGATCGAGTCGCCCACATCAATTCCACGCGCGGTGAGAAATTGTTCCGCAACCAGAACGCCCTCGCCGCTTTTCAGTTGCGGCAATGCCGTTTCCGGCGACCCACGAATCCAATCCAAACGATTCATTTTTAAGAAGGAATCAGGCTCAAAACCAACACAAATTACATTTGGAGGTGCGATGGATTGCACGCCAAGGGCCATTTTGGAATCGGTCTTGAGCGGTAAATATCCAACGGCCGCGGCGTTGCGCACGCCTGGAAGTTTTCGCAGCGCTTCTTGATCGCGCGGACTCAAGCCACTGATGCGAAACGCGAACGCGTCGCCAAATTTCACCTTGGAACGAATTTCATTCAGCAGACTTTCACCGTTACTCCATGAGCTCACCAGAATGCTCATGCCCATCATCAGCGCGCCAGCCGTCAGGCCCAGTCGATATGGCGCGCGCATGACACCGCCACGCAACAACCCTTTGGGTAATCCACACAGTGTTGTCAACGGCCCGCTGAACAACGCGCCGACCATTTGCATAATGGGCACGCACAAAAGAAACCATCCAATGTGAATAATGGGCAAGCCAGCCAATGCATGCAGCCAAAATTTCTGTTGCGTATTTGTTGGAAGCGTCAGCACCAACACCTCAAAACTTGCGCCTGCAATTCCAACTCCAAGACAAATCCATATTCCTGCGCGGCGCACGGGAGTAGCTCGCCTACGCAAAGCCTCAAGTGGTGAAGTTTGCGATGCGATGCGCGCGGGGTTGAGCGCCCCAAGCAATCCCGCCATCACGGATCCGCCAAGAGCCAATCCCGCGCCCAACAACGAAGGCGTAAACCCTTCGGGCAAACTGTCGCGGAACCACCAAGTCACCAGCCACGCACCCGCAAAACCAAAGGGAATTCCCACAATTCCAGCGGTGCTGCTGAGGACCACGCCTGCGCAACATTGTCCCGCGAAAAGTTGTCCGCGAGATGCGCCCAAGCATCGCAGTGTGGCCAGTTCGCGTTCCAATTCCGCAACCGCGGTGGTCATGCCAACGCCAACAATGAACGAGCACGCAAGAAATGCGATCACTGTTGCAAGCGTGAAACCAAGTTGCCCCGCGAGCACTTGCTTGTCCATTCCCGATGTCGCCATTTCCGCTGGCTCAAGCAACATGTCCGCTTCGACATCTTTTGAATGCACTTTGCACCACGCCCCAATGTCTGTTCCCGGCTTCAACAAAATTGCGACTTGCGTGGCTTCATCATCGCGGCCCATGGCTTCGTTCAGCGTGGAGCGATACACAACCACCGCTGGTTTTTGCAACGCGCCCAACATGGGCCTTTGCACAATTCCGCACACGACTAATTTCACTGGCGCGCCTAATCGCAGTACCAACAGTTCGTCGCCCAATTTTGCGTCCAAGGTTTTTGCCGTGACTGGATCAAGCGCAATTTGATTCGCGTCGCTGGGTCGGTGACCTTCCTGCATGGGCATGGGGTCAAAGCGCGGATCGGAGATGGGATCAATACCGCGCGCTTGCGCGGTCGTTCTGCGCAATTTGCCCGCGGAATCAAGCGCTCCATCGGCGCGACTGAGCGTGAATGAGCCTAATCTGCGCGCGGAAACCGCTTCCACATCTGGCCACGATTTCACCTGCTCCATAATGCTTGCGGAAAATGGCGCCGCCGATTGTTGCACCAATCGCGCATCCACTTCGCCCAACAAATTTGTCAATTTCCCTTGCACATTGTTGTGCACTGTGCGCATGCCACTTCCAACAGCTGTCACCAGCATGCTTGCCATTGCGATGGCGGCAAAGAGCAGCGCGCTTCTACCTGGGCGAGCGAACAATGTCCGCCGCGCGAAGCGCCAACTGGGAAGCATCCATCCCTTGAACATCAAAGCTCCCGGCCAAAAGGCCATCTCGAAGAACATGAACTTTTTCACAATGCGCCGCCGCGGTCGGTTCGTGCGTGACCATCACCACCAACATATTTCGCCGCGCCGCAAGACCCGCCAACAATCGCCACAAGCGATCACTGGTGTCGCTGTCCAAATTTCCAGTTGGCTCATCGGCCAACAACACGGGCGGCTCATTTAATAAAGCGCGCGCAATGGCAACGCGTTGTTGCTCGCCACCTGAAAGCGAATCAGGTCGATGATCCATGCGCTCACCCAGACCAAGTTCACGCAGCAATTCCTGCGCGCGTGCCGCCACGCTGGCGTGGGACAAGCCATCAAGCGTTGATGGAAGCGTGACATTCTCCAGCGCGTTCAATGTTGGAAGCAGGTTAAAACCCTGGAAAACAACGCCACTTCTGCGTCGTCTATGCAGCGTCAATTCATTTTCAGAGAGTCCATCAAGTCGAGATTCACCAACTTCAAGCTCGCCAGAATCCGCCGCGTCAAGACCCGCAAGCAAATGCAGCAGCGTGCTTTTTCCACTTCCCGACGGACCCATGATGGCGTGAAAGCCTGGACCCTGAAGTTCAAGATCAATCCCACGCAACGCCTCAACGCGCCGCGAACCCATGGGATAACTTTTACGAACTCCCCGCAGTCGAATTCTGCACGCGCGAAGATTGAGATCAGTGGACTGCATGCTTGGAGTCGTATGTCGCCGCGTCCATTAATTTGGAAAGAGGGGACACATCGCTCACTTTCAGTTTCACCAGCCAACCCTTACCGTACGGATCGCTGTTGAGCAAAGAAGGATCTTTCACGGCGGCGTCATTGACGGCGGCAATGGTTCCCGCGACGAAGCAATAAATTTCACTGGTGGTCTTCACGCTCTCGACCTCGCCAACCACATCGCCAATAGCGATCACGGTTCCAACAGGTTTGGTTTGGACGTAGGTGACATCCGTCAGCTCATTGGCCGCGAATTGGGTGATACCGACCGTGACTTCGCCCGCTTGCGCGACGAACCATTCATGACTTTCAGACACGCGACATTGTTCAGGACTTTTCATTGTGTTCTCCATTGGGGTGCGGGATCATAGTGTCCCTGAGCTTTGCTATCCTGCAAATCGAAAGAGAGACCCCCGGATGACATCTCAAATGGTTTTAACGCTTTCGGTCGGAGCACTTCGACCTTTAATGAAGCGGGCGAAAAAGCCTTTGGATATTTTTGAACTTCCAACTTTTGTCAATGAAGAAATGGGCCTGCGCGGACTCAATATTCCGTCAGATTTGTTGGCAGGGCGAACGCCCAAAGATTTTGAGCGGCTCTGCGATCTTTCCGACAAGGCGCACTGTCCATTTCTTGTGTTGATCGAAACTCCAGAGTTGAATTTGTGGAATCCGGTGAATCAGCCCGCCGTGATTGATCGGTTACGCCGTCTTGCCTCCGCGGCGACTCGAATCGGTTGTTCAAGCGTGGCCATAAATTTGGCGGAAGTCACAACGCAAGGACGCGCCGACGCGGTTGTGAAAACATTGAAAATTGCGTTGTCGGAAATGGACAAATTTGAAATAGCCTTGTTGTTGCAAAGTGGAACCGGAATTTTGAGCGATGGGAAATCGCTGGTTGATGTGGTGAAAAAAGTTGGCGGATTCCGCATTGGAACCATGCCATCGTTTCAACATGCGGCAACCAATGGTGGCGTGGGTCAAGAGTTGAGAAAACTTGCGCCGTACGCGCAGTCCATTACGGCAAGCGTGAAAGGTTTTTCCGAGGAGGGAGACCACGCCGAATGGAGTTTGGACGAGTGCGTGGAAACATTGCGCGCGGTGGGCTACGTCAATTCGCTGTCGCTTGATTATTTAGGCAAAGGCGATCCAATCAAACCGCTCAGCATGGCGCGCGACATGCTTTCCGCGGCAATCGAGGCGGCGGAACCAGCATGAATTCCAATCAAAAGCCGCTCATTATCACCATTGATGGCCCCGCGGGCACGGGCAAAAGTTCCGTGGCGCACATGTTGGCCATGCGGCTTGGTTTGGAATTTCTTGACACTGGCGCCATGTACCGGGCCGCAGCTTTTTTAGCGATTGAAAATTCCATTCCCATTGACGATGGCGAATCGATCGCCGCCGCGCTGGCCAGCACCACATTGGTGTTTGATTGGAAATCAAGTCCGCCCAAACTTGTCTTGAGTGGTCGCGATGTGAGTCCTTTCATTCGCTCCGCGGAAGTCACCGAAGCGGTGTCGCCCGTGTCGGCGTGCTCCGATGTGCGCCGCGAAATGGTTCGCCGTCAAAGGGAAATCGCCAACGCGCATCCACGCCTTGTGACCGAAGGTCGCGATCAAGGTTCGGTGGTATTTCCAGACGCGCCGCTGCGAATTTATTTAGAGGCCGACGCCCGCGTGCGCGCTCAACGACGCGTGGCGCAATTGCGCGCGGCGGGTCATGTCGCCGATGAAGCCAGCATTCTTCGCGCCATTCAACATCGCGATCATGTGGATTCCACGCGCGCGGTTGGACCGCTGCGCATTCCCGTGGGCGCGGATCGCGTGGATACCAGCCACATGGATCTTGAAACTGTTGTTTCCACGCTTGAACATTTGGCGCGCGAACGACTTGGCGAGCGGTTGCCCATTGCAAACAACGCGGTGGTGCGCCACTAATGTTCCATGACTTCGCGCGGCGCGCGCCTGGGCGCACAGTTCTACAAGCCGTTTGGTGGGATTTCATAGCGCTTTTTTGCGGGGTATTGGCCAGAATTTTGTATCGCATGAAAGTTGTTGGCGCCCACAATATTCCGCGCACTGGCGGCGTGTTGTTGGTGGGCAATCATCAATCATTTCTGGATCCGATTCCACATGCCGCCGTGGCGTATGACAGGCAGACCGCGTACATCGCGCGCAGCACGCTCTTCAACAATAAATATTTTGGCGCGCTCATCGCTTCATTCAACGCCATTCCACTGAAAGAAAAATCCGATTCCGCGGCGATCAAGACCGCGTTGCAAGTGTTGGCGCAAGGACGTTGCTTGCTCATTTATCCAGAGGGCGGACGCTGCGACGACGGAGCCATCGCGCCGTTTCAACGCGGTGTCGCGCTGCTCATTCGCCGCGCCAAAGTTCCAGTGGTTCCAATTGGTCTTGAAGGCGGCTTTGATATTTGGCCCAGTTCGCAAAAGTTGCCGCGTCTTGGCGGCCGACTTGAAGTGGAGGCGGGCGAGGCCATCGATCCAGAAGTGTTGATCAACGATCCCGACGGCGGCATTGAACGATTGCGTCTGGCCGTGGATCGACTGCGCATGAATCGACGCGAATCCATTCGCCGTTCAACCCAAGGACGATTTCCCGCGAATGGTCCGGGCGATCAACTTCTTGTGGCGGCGCCAGTCAGTGACAGCGCGCGCGCGAATCATTCACAGCCACCAAGTTCACAGATCAATTCAAGCATCAACGCAAATGCCTGACGCGAATTTTCCAAGTGGTCCAAGCATGAGCGCGCGCGACGCGGCGGCGGAAATTGCAGCAAAATTTTCGGCGGCGGGCTACATCGCTTATTTCGCGGGCGGGTGCGTGCGCGATCAGTTGCTCAAGCTTTCACCAACCGATTTCGACATCGCCACCAGCGCCACCACCGAGCAAATTCGATCCATATTTCCCAAGGCGCGCGGTGTTGGTGAAAGTTTTGGCGTGATCCTTGTGCATCACAAGGGGCACGTGGTCGAGGTCGCCAGTTTCCGCGCCGACGGCCGCTACGTGGATGGCCGTCGTCCCGAGGACATTGAAATTGGCGATGAAAGAACCGACGCCAATCGGCGCGATTTCACCATCAATGGACTATTTATGAATCCCGCCACGGGCGACATCATTGATCATGTCAATGGTCGCGCCGACATTCAAAATAAAATCTTGCGCGCCATCAACAATCCAGACGCGCGATTGAGCGAGGACAGGCTTCGCGTGCTGCGCGCGGTGCGTTTCGCGGCGCGATTCGCCTTGACCATTGAGCCAAAAACAGAAGCGGCCATTCGCGCGCACGCGCATGAACTTCGCGGTGTCAGCCGTGAACGCGTTGGCCAAGAATTGCGCCGCATGATCACGCACAAAACACGCGTTGAGGCACTTCAACTTATCGAGTCGATGGGCCTTGCGTCAAGCACACTGCTTGAAACTTCGCCGCCAACTTCGCTGCGACGTGTGCGAACACTTGCGACAACATTGGCGCAATCAACAGCATCGCCGCCACCAGCGCCAACAATGCAGGCGCAACAATTGGCCACGGTTCTTGCGGCGTGGATGCTTGATCGTGAATCCGCATTGCCGTGGCAAGAGCGCGTGAGCAAATGGACAAGCGCGCTGGTGCTTTCAAATAAGGAGCGCGACTTTCTCACAAATACGCTTCAATTGCAGGCAACATTGCCGCAGTGGGACACGTTCACAAAGGCGCTGCAAAAAAGAACCGCTTCCAATGCGTCTTTCCTAGACGCGCTTCACGTCTTTTCCACGGACGCGCCCGAGGTTGCGGCGCGCATTCACCTGGACTTTCAAAACCTGCAAAAAGAAGGCATTTCCCCAACGCCGTGGCTTTGCGGAGATGATTTAATCGACATGGGTTTGCGCGCTGGACCAAACTTTCGGCGCATTTTGGACGCGGTGTATGACGCTCAACTTGAAGGAAAAATTTCCAGCAAGGCCGCCGCCGCCGCATTGGCCAAGCAACTTTCCAACACTTGATCCGTATACTCACGGATCATGAAACGCTTCGCCCCATTGTTCGCGATGATGCTCGCAGCCGTGTTCGCCATTGCCGCTGACGCGCCATCGCCTCTGCAAATGAATCAGAAGGATCCATCCAAGGCTCCCAAAATTTATGTCATACCCATTGGCCTTGATGGACATGGGCAAATGGGCACGGACATTCGCTTGAGCGCGTATGAAAAAGTTGTGAAGGACGTGAATGAAAAAAAGCCGGACCTGATTATTTTTGCGATGGAAAGTTCCGACGGAAAAACGGGCAAGGCGTATTTGGGTAATGACGATCGTTCCGAGCGCGGCCAAATGGATTTTGAGGACGCGCGCAAAATGATCGATCTTTTGAAGGCCGATCTTGGAGCGATTCCGCAAGTCATGTGGGTGAAAGATTCGGTTGGTTTCAGCACGGCCTTGGCTTTGGCGTGGCCCGATCTGTATATGAGCAGCAAGGCCCGATTGTGGGGAATGGACCGTGTGCGTGAACAGTACGAGCACACCAGTGACGACGAAGTTCGAAAAAAATATATGGCGGCGTGGACTGGAATTGTCAACGGCTTCTTGCGCCGAGGTGGCTATCCATCGGAGTTGGGTTTGGCCATGATGCGTCCTGAACTCATGCTGAGCGTTTCGTGGAACGGCCGCAATTTGACATGGCGCTCCGACACCAAGGGAACTTTTTTAGTGGATGGCGATAGCCAAGCCGTGGCGAACTTTGACGCGAAGACCGCGGAGGATCTTGGTTTGTGCGACGGCATCGCCGACAGCATCGAGGATCTCATGTTCTTGCTTGGCTATCGTGAATGGGATGATTCTCTCGGCAAAAACAATCAAGATGGCGTGAAAATTGTTGGCGACTACATCGCCGAGTGGCGCAAGGCGTACACAAAATCCATCGAATCATTCGGTGAATACGAGAAAAATGTGGCGGCCTCCAAATTCACCGCGGCAAAGACCGCGTTGGAACGCGTACGAGATGCCATGAAAAAATATCCCGCCGTTGAATTTCGTTGGAGAATCCAAGGACGACCGGGCTTGGATGGTGTTGAAAAAATATTGCTTCAGCTCAAGGAGCAAAGCCGGTCTGCGCCCAAGAATAAATAGTCCGCGGTTCGGACATATCAGAAGGAAGTCCATATGAAAAATCTCCATGCAACATTCTTCACGCTTGCCCTGTGCGTAAGCGCCGCGTTCGCGCAAACCAAACCGGCGACTCCGGTGACGCCTGATCCAACCAAGGTTCCGTCGTCGCCAACATCCAAGACCACCGACGCGACCGCAAAATCCCCCAAGACCGACACGACGAAATTGGGTGTCGGTGAAAAAGACGCGCGTCGTCAAGTTTTCATTCTTGAACTTGGCGGCATGGTTGGAGTTGGTTTGCGCCACAATGAAATGGAGGCGATCGAGAAAGAGGCCGACAAATTTGGTCCAGGGCAAATCATTGTCATTCGAATTAATTCCGGCGGCGGCTTGGTGACCGAAGGCGATGAAATTGCCGAAACGCTTATTCGCATGCGCGACAAGCATCGTGTTGTGGCTTGGATTGAGGAGGCTATTTCTGGCGCCGCGTTTACCGCCATGCATTGCCGCGAAATTTATTTTCTAAAGACCGGAACATTGGGTTCAATCACCATGCTGGATTCCGGAAGCGGCAAGAGCGCCGAGGGCAAGGCGCTTGAGGCGTGGATTGAAAGAGTGGGCGATGTTTCAGAGGGCGCTGGTCGCAATCGCCAAGTTGGCCGCTGCATGGTGTATTCACCTTTGGTTGTCAGTTACACCAAAGACCCCAAGAGTGGCAAGGTCACTTTCTTTGATAACGCCAATGGCGAAGTGATGTTGAGCAACGATCAAGAAAATCTCACCTTCAATGAAAACAACGCGCTTGATTGCGGATTTTCCCAAGGCACCGCCGACAATCAGGAGGAGCTTTTTAAGATCATGCAGTTGAAACCAAATTCATATGTTGTGAATACAACTGGAAAGAAAGTCGGCGATAGTTGGGAGAAGACGGTCGCTGATTCCAAGAAGGCGGCTTCGCGGTTGAAGACAGAATGGGACATCAAAGGCGCAAGCCAAGGCGAGGCCGGTCAAATTGCAGCGCGCTTGAAATTGCTTGATGAGATGCTGCGCATTTGGGAAAAATGTGAGCCGGTCGCCATGGGCTATGAGGGCGGCGGGCCGCTCATTCCAGAGGAAGCACAAAAATATGAGGACCTGATGGCGGGATTTCAAAAAGCGAAAGTCAAAGCGCCAATTGTGAAGCAGGCTTTCGAGCGCTTGAAAAAAGAAATGAAGCAGCAACTCGCAGAGGCGCGCAAGAATAAATAATTGGATCTCTTTGCGCCGTTTGATTGGTGGCGCAATTGATACATTAAGCACATGTCGCAAATATTTTCCGAAGTTGAAGATCCGTTTCTGCCGCAAGCGCCCACAAAATGGCCAACTGTTCTTGGTTGGATCATGCTGATTTGGGGCGTTGTCGGCATCATTTTTGCCATCTGGGGTTTTGCCGGCAAATCATTGGCGGTCGAGACTTATCAAGGCCTGCCAGACTGGATCGTGGCCGCGTTTCGAATGCTTCTTATTTGTGGAACTGTGGCAACAATTCTTGGCGCGCTCAGTGGCTGGTATTTGCGCAAGAAAATGCGTCGTGGCTATTCCATGGCGAAGTGGTGGGTGGTTCTTGCGCTTGCGCTGAACGTTGGCGGCCTTGCCATTCAAATCACCAATCGTGATGACATGCAGGCATGGTTGAAACGAACCATGCTTGCTCAATTGGAAAAGCAAAATCAACCGACGCAGCAATTCACCCCAGAAATGATCAAGGGCATTTGGTTCGCGCAAGCGGGTTGCGCCGGATTGATGGGCATTGTTCCACCGCTTGTCATTGGCGTATTTCTGTTGGGATCAAAGCGAAGAGCTGAAGTAGCAACTTGGACACATTGAATCTTGTATTGAAACGCGGCGGCTTGCTTTCACAATCGCCACTGTTTGAAACACAATTCTGCGTTCAGCCAACTTCGCGGCGTTGGAACAGAAATGTGCCAACAGCCAGCGCCATCACAATCAATACAAATCCGTACGGAACCGCCGTGACGATGTATTCAAATCCAATATTTTTCTTTTGTGTCAGCGCATCGCTCAGCCAAAAGAGTTGGAAATTTGGAATGACCGATTGCATCACTTTGTAGAAACCCCACTCTAAATGCATGGAATCGTGCCAAGATTGATCCGCTGCGGGCAACTTGCTCATCAAATCGGAAAGCTGTTGCAGCTTGCGGGCAAAGAGCCAGTCGCTGAGCAAGCCCGCAAGAAAGGTCACCAATACGGTGGCCAGTGTTAGCACTTGGCCAAGTCGGGTACTGACCGCGACCGCGATGGCACCCAGGACAAGTTCCGCCACCAACAACATGCCAAGCGCCTTCCATAGATTGGGCTTGAACGTTGTGGCAATGTCGGCCGTCGCCCAATCAGGTTTAAAAATTAGACAGACGCAGTAGGCCATGAACAGCAGCGGCAACCCAAGCGTGATGACGGTCGCGCCAAAATTCCAGCCGTATAAAAAGTTGCACCAGATTCCGCCGCCAAACATCAGAATCACTGCGGCCAATCCAAATGTCAGCACTGGTTGGTTGTACGGGGTCATCACGGTGGGCATGGTTCCGTGCAATTCCGTCAGCATGAAAATAAATCCCAGCCACAGCGTCACCATGACAAGAACGCTTGCAACACCAAAGAATTTTCCTAGCACAAAGAGCGGCCGCGGAACAGGTTTGCTGACCACGGTCAACACTGTTTTATTTTCAATTTCACGGCTGACAACGCCAGTGGCAAGAAATGCCGACATGATGATGCCGCACATGAAAATAGTGGACAAGCCAATGTCGACGAACATGCGCTGATCGTCCTCCATGGTGAAGGAACTGAAGGGAATAGAGAGAAAAACAAAGATAAAACCAATGACTCCGGTCACCAATGTGACGGGTTGACGGATGCATTCCAGCAGAGTGTTTCGTGTGAGGGCGAGTAGTTTTTCAATCCAAGACATGGGTGTTCCTTCTAGGAAGTCCGAGAAATTGTTCGCTAAGAGTAACGCAAGGGTGAACCTTGTTCATATTTTTTGGTAAACAAAAATATCGGCGCACCTGCATAGCATCTCTGCGATACTATTTCCAAACCAAAGTTTGACCCTATGAGAATCGACCAGTTTTCCTATCAACAAGCCAGCCGAGTTTCCGTGCTTGGCTTTTTGCTGCAGTTTGCAACAGGAATTGTTCTTTTGGTGTTTGGGCGCCTCGCTGGCGACACCACCCTAATCGTGGCATCTATTTCCGTTCTCTGCGGCATCCCTGTGTGGGTCGCGCTTGCGGTTGTCTTCCATCAACATCGTCTTGAACGACTTGAATCTCTTGAACGAGAAGAGCTTGAACAGTCGCGTGGGGAAACTATTTTTGAGCGTTCGGCGCTTGATCAAGAAGCCGCGGCGCGGCGCTTAAGCCAGATGCATCGTTGGCTTATGCCCGCAGTCAGTTTGGCGGTGGCTTTTTTATTGCTTGGATTGGGTCTGTGGAATTGGACGCACTTGCGTGAGATGCAGGATCCAGGTCCTGACGGCATTTCATTCTCAGTTGGTTCCGCGTTGGGTTGGCAACTTGCCGTGTGCATTGGTTTGGCTTTAATTGCCTTCATTTTTGCGCGTTTTGTGGCGGGAATGTCCAAGCAACCAGCGTGGCAAAATTTGCGCGGCGGCGCCGGCTTCATGGTTGGCAGCGCGTTGGTCACGCTTGCAACGGCCGTTGGAATTGTCTTTCATGTATTTCAGCGGCCTGCGATTATGGAATGGATGGCGCTTGGAATAGCGGGATTCCAAATTGCGCTGGCCATTGAAATATTTTTAAATTGGACTTTGAATTTGTATCGGCCGCGCCGGGCCAATGAAATTCCGCGCCCCGCGTTTGATAGTCGCGTGCTTGGATTGCTCGCCGCGCCGGACAATTTGGTTCGTGGAATTAATGAGGCGGTCAACTATCAATTTGGTTTCGATATCACTTCCAGTTGGGGATACAAACTTCTGCTTCGCAGCAGTGGCGCGTTGGTGGCTCTTGGTTTAGTTGCTCTTTTAATTCTCAGTTGCATCGTGGTGGTTGGTCCAGGCGAGCAAGCGGTCCGACTTCGCGGCGGTTCAATTGCTGGACGAGTTCATCAAGGTGAGCTCATGTGGAAATTGCCTTGGCCATTTGAAACCGCCGAGGTGGTTGATATTGCGCAAGTGCACGCGCTGCCTTTGCAGAACGGCAGCCTGAAAGTTGGAAAGGTGAATTTGTGGGGCGATGCCGTTGAATCGGAAAGCGATCGACCTTCATATTTGGTGGCTGCGCCCAAACTTGCGGTTGAAGTGCAACGAGATTTGGGCGCTGGAAGTGAAGCTGCCGCCGTTCTTTCCCCGCTTGCGCCGGTCCCTGGCCTAGATCCAGCCGCAGACGCTGCGGTCAATGGTATTAGCGATCGATTCGCGCTTGTTGATGCGGACTTGGTTTTAATTTGGCGCATTAAATCGGATGGACTTTTGCCTTGGTTGAACTTCGCAAGCGACGTGAAACTTCGCCGATCTGGTTATGAAATGCGCGAAGTGATTTTGCGCGAAATTTGTCAACGCGAAGTCTGTCAATATCTTTCAACGCGTCCGCTTGATGAAGTGCTCAGCCCAAGCGGCGCCGCCTTGGCAACCGCGCTTCGCGAACGCATTCAGAAATCATTTGACCTAGAGGGCACTGGCGTGGAAGTGGTCAGTGTTCAGATTCCGGCATTGCGACCGCCTGGCGAATCCGCGGCCATGTACGAGGAACTCTCAATGGACACGCAGAACGCGCGCAACTTTAAAGAGGAAGCGCAGCGCATTGTGAACACCACCATGGCGACATTGCTTGGTGACGCGCGCTTGGGTTCCAAAGCCGTGGACGCAATTGAAGCGTGGCGCGTGGCCATGCACGACAAAGGCGAAAATGCGCCGGAAACACGAGCCGCGCGTCTTGTTGTGGAAAATATTTTGGTTTCAACACGTGGCCAAGTGGCGACACAAATCAAGCGTTCGCGGGCGCGTCGTTGGGAATTGCATTTGAATGCGCGCAGAACTGCCAGCGCGGTATTGGGTCAGGCTGGCGCCTATCACATTGCGCCTGAATTATTCATGCAGCGAAAACTCATGGAAGCAATTTCGCAAAGCCTTGCCAATGTCCGTCAAAAATATGTTTTAGGTGTCGATCCCAACCGCATTCGTGTGGATATTCAAATGCAGCAGCCAGAAGTTGGTTTCAACTTGGCTGATTATGTTGAGAAGAAATCAGATCAGTAAGTCAGGACCGAATCATCATGTCAAAGACACTCCCTATCGCCGCGGCCGCATTCATTCTTCTGGTGCTGACATTGTTCAACACCACCTACACGGTCAATTACCACGAAGTCGCCGTGGCTACGCGCTTTGGAAAGCCAGCCGGCATTGTTCGCGATGCGGGACTTCACTTCAAGGCGCCATTCTTTATTGATCAAGTCGCCAAGCTCGATACGCGGTTGCAACTTTCTGAAAGCAACATGGAAACGGTGCTGACCAAAGATGGCCAGCAAGTTGTTGTCAAAGCATTTCTTTTGTGGCGTGTCGACAGCAAGGGTGATGCGCCGCTGGCGTTTTACACGGGCTACGGCAATTTGGACGCGGCCAGCAAGGAACTTGAAACGCGACTCAACGCAAGTATTCGCGGTTCGGTTGGCCAGTTTTCTTTCACCGATTTGATTGGTTCAAACAGTCGACTTCCCGCTGCGGAAGCCTCGTTATTAGCTGATATCAAGCGAAATCCAATGGTTGGCGTTGAGCCAGTCACGGTTGGATTAAGTCAAGTTGTGTTGCCGCCAAAGACCACGATCGCTGTGATTAAGAGAATGAGCGCGGTTCAAGAAACCCTCGCCAATTTGGAAGAGAGCCGCGGACAAGCGGAGGCCGACGCAATTAAAAGTATGGCCGCAAGCCAGGCCGACACCATCCGTAATTTCGCGGAGCAGTGGGCCGCGGAACTTGAGGCCGTTGGCAACACAGAGGCAACGCGTTACTACGAGCAAATGAAAAAGGAAGCTGACCTGGCTATTTTCTTGGCGTGGCTTGACACGCTTCGAGCGAGTCTTTCCGGCAGCACCACATTCATCACGGACATGAACAAGGCGCCGTTTCACATGATGGATCTGGATTCTCCGGTTGATGCGAAGGGTATCCCTCAACCTCCACAGAAATCCTCTTGGGGGCAGTCAGTCCCCGCGGGAAATAAATAAATGTCGGACGCAGACAACCAACTTCCACAGGAAGATTCGGAAGAAACCGAATCACCTCGTCGCGGTGCCAGCGCGCAATTTGAAGTTGCCGCGCCTGTGGCCGCCGAGGCCGCGATGCGGCAGGCCATGGATCCAGCCAATCAAAGTCTTGGTGAAGCGCTGCGTCTTTCTTACCGACTTTTACAAGTGGCCATTGTTGGTCTCATCATTACATTTTTATTCAGCGGCTTTCAAACTGTGAAAGAGGGAATGAGTGGAGTTCGCTCTATTTTCGGCAGAATTTCCGGCGAACCTGGACAAGAGGCTTTGATTCCTGGGCTGAATCCTTTTTGGCCGTATCCGGTTGGAGACATCACGGTTTTTGAAACCAAACGGACGGTTGAACTGCGTTTCGAATTTTGGCCGCGCATGTCGGCCAAGAACACGACCATTGAACAAATGATTGATGGCGCGGATCCAACCGCTCCTATGAAGCCAGGATTGGATGGAACAGTGATCACGGGTGACGGCGATTTGGCGCATGTTCAATTGGCCGCCGAGTACGTGGTCGAAGATCCAGTTCGATTTTTAGAAGCCGTTGACATAGAGAAAGGCGACGCCATTGTTCGCATCGCGCTTTCTCGTGGAGTGACCGCGGCGATCGCGCGAATTCCTCTGAGTGAGCTGGTGGATCAACGCGAGCAACCCGCGGCGCTTGTGCAAGTGGAAGCGCAGCGCGTGCTTGATGAAATCTCCAGCGGAATTAAATTACAAAAAGTAACCATGCCCGAGCGCAGCGCCCCATTTGTCGTGCGCAATGTTTTGCGGCGCGTTCAAACCGGCAAGGAAGATGCCAAGACCATTGTGGACCGCGCGCGCCAAGACGCCACCGCCAAACTTTTAGCGGCCGCGGGTCCAAACTATGAGCAAGTATTGAACTTGATTGATGGCTATGAAGCCGTTCTCTCCGCTGGCGATCTTGCACACGCTGATCAGTTGCTCCGTGAAATTGGGCAACGGCTGGAAATGAAGGATATTGGCGGTTTTGCAAGCTCAATTGTGAATCGCGCCAAAAGTTACCAGAGCGCCATCGCCGCAAATTTAAGCAAAGATGTTCGCCGTATTGAGGGACTTCAAGACACGTGGGATCAGAATCCGCAGCAGTTGGCGCGACAACTTTGGCTTGATGCATTGCGCAGCGTGTTGACTCAAAGTGAAGTCGAAGTGTTCTCCATGCCGCCGGGAGTTGGCCAAAGCCAGATATCCATCGCATCAAGTCCCGAAGTCATGCAGTTGCGACGCAACGCAGACATGGCCCGTCGAAAGAAGGGCGCGGCCATTTTAGAGGCTCTGCGTCCAAGCTGGCAGATTGGTGTGAAGCAGACCACGCTTGACAAAGCAGGGCGCCGATTGGATGAAAAAGCCACGCAGGGATTTGGTAGGGAGAATAAATAATGGCGCGCAATTCCCAAATCAGCACTGACCTCGCTGTACAAGCTGTTGGCCTGACCAAAGTATTCACCGATTTTTGGATGCGAGCGAAAGCCGTCGCCGTTGATGGAATTGATTTTGAAATCCGTCAACATGAAATTTTTGGACTTCTAGGTCCAAACGGAAGCGGCAAGAGCACCACCATTAAAATGATATTGGGTCTCTTGCGTCCTACGCATGGTCGCCTAACCGTGTTGGGCCACACGCCTGACGATGTGAAAGTGAAATCCAGGATTGGCTACTTGCCCGAGGAAAGTTATTTGTATCGATTTCTCAATCCAATGGAAACGCTGGATTATTACGGCAAATTGTTTGGTTTAGATCGACGGGTTCGCCGGCGTCGCTGTGAGGAATTATTGGAAATGGTGGGGCTGAATCAGGTTGGTCGACGCCAAGTCGGCGAGTTTTCAAAGGGCATGGCGCGGAGGCTTGGTTTGGCGCAGGCGCTTGTCAATGATCCAGATTTTTTAATTTTGGATGAGCCAACAAGCGGACTTGATCCAATTGGTACCCGTCAAGTCAAGGACCTCCTTCTTGAGCTTGGTCGTCGTGGAAAAACAATTCTTCTTTCCAGCCATCTTTTGTCGGATGTGGAAGACGTGTGTGATCGAATGGTTGTTTTGTATGGCGGGAAAATTCGCGCAAGCGGAACTGGCGATGAGTTATTGGAGGATTCAGCGCACACGGTTATTCAAACGCAGCGGCTTCTTCCAGAAACAATTTCCAAGATAGAAAAAGTTTTGCAGGATTCACAAGGTCTTGGCATTGAAAGCGCCCACGCGCCGCGCCAGAAGCTTGAGGATTTGTTCATGAACATTGTCGAGCAAGCCAAGGCGGAGCAACTCTCAAATAGCGGCGCTTTGCATGGCGGAAAAACAGCCGCATTCTTGGCTGAAGAAGCGACGGATGGTCTAGGGCTGGTCGAAAGTCTTGCCGCCACGCCAGTCGCCAAGCCAGCGAAAGTTGTGCAACCCATTCAATCCAAGGAGAAGGCTTCCGCCGCAAATGTTCTCAACGAACTGGTGAAAAAAGCGCCAATTCCTGCTGAAAAGACTCGCAATGTTATTGCGCCTCCAGTGGCCAACGATGTCGATCGCGGAGTCCTTGATGGACTTCTTGGTCATGATCCGAAATCTCCAGGGAGCAAATCTTCTTGACACAGTCGTTTCGGGAGCGATGGTGGCGTTGGAACAATCGCTTCCAACAGACGCGTGTCAAGGTCATCGCCACGGTCATTTCAACTCTTGTTGTCTTGGGTTTTATGACTCCTTTTTTTGTGGCCAGCGCAAGGTTGCAATCGCAGCGTGACGCCATTGAAATGATTGTGCAACAAGGCAACTTGGCGGATCGAGAACCAATCAGCGTGGCCTTGCTGGAACGAGGCGAAGTGACGACCTCCATGGGCAAGTTTCAAAGCAGCCGCTTGCGTTCCATGGGAAATGATTTATTTGATCGTCAAGGGAAAGTGGTGGATGCGGCGTTGATTTCCGACGTGCTGCTTGCTCCAAGTTTCCCATCGTGGTCGCCAGTCTTCTTGGTGGAGCGACCCACATCACCGCTTGCAGTGACCGCAATTCTTTTGACAACAACTTTCCTGGCGCTGTGGCTGAATTTTTTTATTCCATATCTCTGCATCATGATCACCTGCGCGGCCATTGTGTTGCCTTCGGTGAGTCAGGGATATCTTTCCGTGGCGTTTGTCACCACGGGAATCACCGCGCTTTTGCTTGCATTTGGCTTGTTAATTCAACTTTTAATTGTTCTGCTGAGCGCGCGCGCGGGTTGGTGCGCCGTGGCGCAAACGTTGGTGCGTGAATCCATTCGGCTTCGAATCAGCGTTTCATTTATCGCCGTGGTGTTGATCGCGCTTCCTCTCTTGCCAGTTTTTATTGACGGGTCTAGTCCGTTGCGTTATCAGATTCAAACATTCATGTCGCGTTCGTTGGATATCGCGTATGTCTGCGCCGCCTGCATGACATTGACGTTGGGTTGCGCGACCGTTGCGTTTGAAATTCGGGACAAACAAATATGGCAATTGATGACCAAACCTCTGGATCGATTTCAATATCTTGTCGGCAAGTGGGTGGGACTTGTCGGATTGAACGCGGTTTTGTTTTTAGTATGTGGTTTGGGAATTTTTATCTTTGTTCAATGGATGCGGACACGTCCCGCGGTGGATGATTTTGACCGCATTGCCATTCGTGATGAGGTATTGGTGGCGCGTGATGTTTCCCGACCAGAATATCAGCCGCTGAGTCGGGACAAACTGGATGAGGCTGTTGATTCCGTCATCGCCTCCGATGCCATTTTGAAAGCCGACTTGGATAGCGGACGGCGGCGCTTTGAGGATGTCAGGCGCGAGATCGCAGTGCAACGCCAAGTCGAGTTTCAATCAGCCCAGCGACGCGTTGATGCGGGCGAGAGTAAAACCTTTGTTTTTAGCGACTTATCCGCCGCAAAAAAGCTTGGCGGCACAATGTCGTTGCGATATTTTTTCCACGCTGGAGGCAGTGACTCTCACACGTCGTTCCCAGTTATTTTTAAATTCGCCGATGGATCATGGGTCGATCGCATGTTCATTCCTGCTCAATCGCACATTCTCATGGTCCCCACAAATTTAATTGACGCTGATGGAAATTTGAAAGTTGAAGTCATGAATTTGAAATACGACGCCAAGGGGAAAAATTTTCTTCCCGGTCCTTTCACATTCAACTGGGACCAAGACAATCTTGAAATTTTGTATCGCGTTGGTGGCTTTGAAGGAAACTATTTGCGGGGCATGATTGTGAATTTGGTCAAGCTGTCATTCTTGGCCATGTTGGCGGTGTGTTCCGCCACCACGCTTAGTTTTTCCGTGGCATGCCTGCTTTCATTCTCTATTTTCCTTGGGGGAAGCTTGGCGCCATTCTTGCAACAAAGTCTCATGTACTGGACTTCCGGCGCGGATGCTGGCTCCATCGAAAGTATTATTCAAGTTGTGGTGCGCGCCATCGCAGTTGTGGTTGAATTCGCCCTGCGACCTTTCGGGCAAACCAGCGCCAACGATCTGTTGGTCAGGGGACGCAATGTGAGTTGGGACCGCTTGACGCTCGCGGTTTTTGTGATTGGAATTGCTTGGACGGGCACCACGCTTCTTATTGGTTGGTTGGCGTTTCGCCGCAAGGAATTGGCTGTTTATAGCGGGCAAGGATGATGTATGCGTGATCGACTCATTCAACTTGCGTGTGTGATTGTGTTCGTCTGCGGCGCGGCGATCAGCGGCGCATTTGTTCCAAATCTTTTGCAGCAGGCCACCACCGAAGGCTTGCGCTACACAGCAGATCCCGTTGAGGGCGCGCCTCCGATCATTGTCATTGGTACGGCCATTGGGGCGCTTCGAGGTCTGTTGGCGGATTATTTATGGATTAAATTGCAGGCGCAAAAAGATCAGGGACTTTTTTACGAGGCCATGGCCGACGCCGACTTGATCACCAAATTGCAGCCACGCTTTGCGGAGGTATGGGGTTTTCATGGCCACAACATGGCGTACAACATTTCCGTTTTGACAAACACGCCCGAGGAACGTTGGGCCTGGGTGAACGCAGGAATTGATTTGGTTCGAAACAAGGGGCTTCGTTACAACCCCAATGATCTTGGTCTGAACAAAGAACTGGCGTTTTGGTTCTCGCATAAAATTGATGGGGTTTCCGATGACGCCCACTTGTATTACAAACGCGAGTTCGCCAAGGAATGGTTTTACATTCTGGGTTCGCCGCCCTTTGACCAAGTTGAGCGTGAGAAGTGGATGAGAGCCATTGCAAACGCGCCGGACACTCTTGAGGAATTGGAAAATAAAAATCCAGAAGTGAAAACCCTGATTGATGAATTAACGGCGGAATTTGCGCCTTTTGACAAGCAATTTCGATTCAAGTTGGACAAGGAGTTTTTGATCAACCTGGGAAAGTGGATGGCGGTCAAGACGTCGCCATACGCGAAAATTCTCAATCTTGAAAAGAAATTCAAAGCCAGTGATCCAATTTTTATCGCCTTTGATCGTGTCTTGTCAAAGCCAGATCAGCAAGCCGGAATCAATGCGTTGTTGCCATTTTTGCGCAAGCGTGCGTTGATAGACGATTACAACATGAACCCCACCAAGATGGCTGATTACACGCGCGACTATGGTCCGCTTGATTGGCGTCATCCTCAGGCGCATGCGTTTTATTGGAGCAAGCTGGGCGCTGAACAAGGCGAGGCCCGCTACGGCGCGCCGGACAACGCGTACAAAGTCATGAACAATGACCGCATGACTATTCAAGCCATGCAGGCAATGAATCACTCGGGACTCATGGCTATTGATCCATTTTCAAATGACAATCCAACTCGATTGCAGGACAATCGCTGGATTAAGTCGATTGAAAAATATTTTTTACAGCTCTATGAAAAACATTACGGTTCGCGCGGTGCGGGTGGCGACACCTTCTGTGACTTTCATGAGAACTTCATGTCTCAGGCAATTCGCCAGTTGTATCGAGTGGGCGATTACGCTGGAGCGCAGGAAATCCTTGAACATTTGGACAAGCTCTACGGCCGCGGAGGCTTGATTCCCAACGATAAATACGAGAAGTCGCTTGAGGATTTTGTGCGCGACGCAACATATGGTGAATATGACATGGTGCCCGATGTTGCGCGAACGGATGTGTACGCGGTCTTGCAGCGAGGATTTCGTGAGGGACTTCTCATGGGTCGCAAGAAAATTCTTGATGAGAGTTTGAAATTCGCCAAAGATTTGACCGATTACTTCCAAGGCAATCGTTACACCGACTTTGTGAACAAGTTTGGTGAGAAGCGCATGGCCGATCTTGTGGGTGATATTCGCCGCAGTGTTGAGGATGTATTGATCGCGCTGTTGCGTGACAACAATCAACCGTTGTTTGATCGCCTCGCTATTTACAACCGCGCCTCGGAAGAGCAGCGGCGCATGGTGTATGACGCGGTGAAGGATCAAATTGCAACTGAACTGAAAGCAAGTCCTTTAAGCGAAGCCATGCCGCTGTCCGCGGCGCTTCCAGAACCGCCAGAAATGGAAGCCTATAGAGCCTTGCAAGCCGAGGCCGCGCGTGTGCGCAAAGAAAGTCTTGACAATCAAAATAGGTCGGAAACACAGCGAAAATGAGCCAAATTGTAATACCACCGGCCGTGATCGCCATTGGGCGAAATTATCCAGAGCATGCACAGGAAATGGGAGGCGCCGTGGACCCCAATCCAATCGTCTTTATGAAAAATCCGGCTTGCGTGATTGGTGACGGGCAAGCGATTGTCATACCCGCAATTTGTGAGAGGCCTGCGCCACAAGTCGATTGGGAGGGCGAGTTGGCGATTGAAATTGGAACGACTTGCAAGAATGTCAGAGAGGGTGACGCGCTGGGAATGATTTGTGCCTACCGCGCGGCCAACGATGTCAGCGCGCGTTGGTGGCAGAAGCAGGGATCGGGTGGACAATTTTGCCGCGGAAAAAGTTTCGACACATTTTGTCCGCTATCGCAACCTACTCGAGCCGAGCGCGTTGCCAATCCTCAACTGTTGCGCATTATCACTCGCGTGAACGGCGAGGTGATGCAGGATGCGTCAACGGCGGATATGTATCACTCGGTCGCAAAAATAATATCGGTGCTCAGTGATGGAACCACGCTGCTCGCGGGCACCATCATTCTCACCGGCTCACCCGCGGGGGTTGGCGCGGCCAGAAAACCGCCTGTTTTCCTGAAGAATGGCGACATTGTTGAGGTTGAAATTCCTGGCGTTGGTCGCGTGCGCAACCCTGTGCAAAGCGAAAAATGAACACGCCAATGCCGCGAATTTCTTTCGCGGCGCGTGGCTTCATGTTGCTGGTTCGTGGCTACCAAATTGTTCTTTCGCCGCTGCTTGGTGGGCGGTGCCGGTTTGAACCTTCGTGTTCTTGTTATTCCATGGAGGCGTTTCAAACGCACGGCGCGTTTCGTGGATTGTGGTTGACCACGCGAAGAGTTACGCGCTGTCATCCTTGGGGTGGTTCTGGATTTGATCCGGTTCCAACCTCATGCAGCGGGTCTCCAGTTTGCGCAGCGCGCCCATCAACGTCTCTTGATATTCCTTCAACTGTTTTGGCTCATGCGGGCGAACCACAATCACAACATCAAGAGAAGTCGGCAATTGTTTCTGCCAAAGACGAAACCCCTCGCGCAACAAACGTTTGATGCGGTTGCGACGAACCGCCGTGCCAACTTTGCGCGGCAAGCTCACTCCAATGCGTGTGTGCGTGAGAGTATTGGGCAATGCGTAGATGGTGAGAAATCCCAAATCCACTCTCTGTTTCCCTGCGTAGACGCGGCGAAAATCTCGGTCAAGCCGCAGGCGCATTTTGGCTGGAAATCGCAGTGAATTACCAGTTTTCATGAGATTTCCAATTCGCGTTGATAGCGATTCATAAGCGAAGCGCGCGAGATCAGTCCCTTGACTTGAGCCGGTGTGTCCCGTGAAAGAACGGCTAACCGCTCCACATCATGGCGACTAAATCGGTCAAGCGCCACATCGAGCGTTTCATTTTCAAACACCACTGGCAAATCGTCGCGCGTCACTTCATCCACGCTCAGAAGGGCAATGACTTGGCGATTGACTAGCGCTTGCCGCAAATCATGTGAGGTGATCATGCCTCGATACGTTCCGTCTTCGTGCAGCACAACAAAATCATCCACGCCATGCTCGGCGCTGATGCCAATCACTTTGGACAACTCATCGTCCGCCGATACGGTGATGGCCTGTTCCAGTGGAAGGTTGGAAACGCGTAGCCGTCGCAGCACCGTCAAGTCGCTCATGCCACCAAGACGGATTCCAAGCGATGCAAGCTCCGCGGTGTAAATACTGTCGCGGTAGAGCACGCGGCTGGCCAGCGCGGCAATCACGGCGGTCAACATAAGCGGCAGCATGATGCTGTAACTACGCGTGAGTTCGTAGACCAACAACACGCCTGTCAATGGCGCGTGCGTGGTGGACGCAAGCATGGCCGCCATGCCAACCAGCGCAAGATGGGTGGGTGGTGGGGCACTTGTAAATCCGGCGGCATGCAAAATCATGCCGAATGCGCCGCCACTCATGGCTCCGAGAAGCAGACTTGGCGCGAACAATCCGCCCGCGCCACCGGAGCCAAGCGTGAGGCATGTGGCGATCATTTTCAACAAAAGGGCAATGCAAATACCACCGGCGATCCAAAGCATTTCCGAACTCGCTCCTCGCAATGCGGGTTCGTACAGTGTTCGATCAAGCAATTCGCGCGTTGCCGCATATCCCGCTCCGAAAAAAGGTGGATAGTCCACCAAATCCGATTTGTGCACAAGACTCCACGCCGCGCCAAGGCAGCCAAGAAGAACCGCACCCATGAGTGGGCGAAGTATTTTAGGAACAGGAATGCGCGCAAAAAGTTTTTCACTGAGCGGCAGCATGCGAATAAATGCAACCGCGATCAGTGAAGTTAACAAGCCAAACGCCACATAAAATAATGTTTGACCAATCGTGAATGATTCCGATTTGTTCTCGAAGAATTCAATGCCCACGCCGAACAAGGGTTCGGAACTGCCCAACCACATTTGTGCTGTCGCCGCACTCACCACGCTTGCAATAACAATGGGTGTGAAAGTGCGCAGCGAGAAGTCGCGCAAGATCACTTCCATGGTGAAAAAAATCGCGGCCAAAGGCGCGTTGAACACGGCCGCAAGTCCGGCCGCGGATCCGCATCCAAGCAGTGTCGCCGCGCTTGCGCCATCACCTTTCAGCCAACGAGAAATATTGCTGCCAACGGTGGCGCCAATCGTGACGATCGGTCCTTCTGGCCCCGCGCTTCCGCCAGAACCAATCGTGCATGTGCTGGCCAACCAATGTCGAATACCCAGGCGAATAGGCAAATTGGATTGCTCGCGATTCACAGCCAACATGACGCGTGTGACTCCGTGTCCGCGAAAATTGGTGGGGAAGATCCAGAACACACATGCGGTAAGCAGCGCGCCCACGCAAGGCGCCACCAGCAAAAGAATGTGACTGAGTCCGGCGTATTCCTTGCCTAAAAATTCGGGCAAGCGCTCCAGCCAGCGAATTGGAAGTATGAATCCAATTGCGGCCGTTCCCATGACAATTCCAATACCGCCCGCGACAAGCACCAGCCACCATTCGCGGTCAAGGCCTAGGCGTGTGCGCAGTCTATTTGTGAGCGAGCGAGCGATCATGAGTGAACGCAGGGTAACCCGCAATGGTCGCATGATGACTCTGTTTCACGCACACGGTGGAAAGTGTTTGATTGCGCGAATTCAAGGTGGTCGACTAGATTGAGGAACTTTGTTACACTATTCGGCTCGCCAAAGTGGCGAATTCTTCGAACCATATTGGAGATCTGAACATGATTGAAGCTCTTTTAAGCGATGAGATTGTGGAAAAATTCGGTGGTCGTTTCAAGTTGACCTCCTTGATTCAGAAACGCCTGAAGGAAATCATCGAAGGCGCGCGCCCGCTTGTTGATCGAAATAATCGCAGCGATTTGGAAGTGGTTGTCGCTGAGATCATGGAAGACAAGATCACCATTGATTGGGAGAAGAGCAATTTGCCCAAGCCGCCAGCGATCAAGCGCAAGTAATTTCAGAATTGACTTTGAATAATTCAAACGCTTGGCTTTCAAATGCCAAGCGTTTTTATTTTTGGAAAGAACACGCTGACGTGCGTCGCGCGCGATGACATTGATCAATCGGGTTCCAATGATCAGTCAAGCGCGAAGAAAACGGAGAGGGTGGGATTCGAACCCACGAGTAGGCAAGCCCACTATCCGTTTTCGAGACGGGTCCCTTCAACCGCTCAGGCACCTCTCCGGCTTGATGGGAACGCAAGTATGACGCTTGAAGCGAATCTGGTCAACGATGGAAATTATGGAATTACACCACTCACGCCGTGGTGGCTTGCGTTGCGGGAATCCATCCTGTTTTCCCATCGCCCAGGCGAATAAGCAGCCAGCCTGGACGACGTTCAAGCACGCGAAATTCAACACCTTGTGAAAGCGGTTCCGCGAATTGAGGATCAAAGCCATCTCCATTGCCTTTGCGAACCATGACTCCATCGCTGGTGGTGACGCCTTGCGGCCACAGTTTTGCCGCGGTCATGTCCGTGGCAACGGTGGCGCCCAAAATAACGCCGCAGAGCGCGCAACCCCAAGCGACGCGGCGAAGCAGCACGCGCGCAGTTTCATGTTGAACGGCCACTGATTTGTGCAACAAGAGCGCTGCGATTGTCCAAGCGATGATCCAGAATAATCCAGCGAGAGTGAGGCGGCTATTGAAAGAAATCATGTGCCACCAGGCTGAAACATCCTCCATTAAAATGCCGCCGCCAACATCAAATCTATCTTTCACCAAACTGCGCGCGTGGGCCAAATTGGATTGCAACTGCGAGTCGCCCGGCATGATGCGCTGCGCTTGCAGGTATGAGCCAATGCCGCTGCCGATTTGTTTGGCTTGGACTTGCGCGTTGCCAAGGTTGTATAAAAGTTGACCGTTGGTCACGCCACTCTTGACGATTTTGTCGAACGCATTGGCGGCCTGCGTGAAATATTTTTGCGCGGCGGCGGGATCTGTTCGAGCGCTTTCAATGCCTTGGTCATACGCGGTCTGCGCGCTTTGTAATTCAGCGGCGAACTTTTCGTTGGCAACATCGGCGCAAAGCGCGTTTGAAGAAATGAAAGCGATCGCGCAAAGAGACAATGAAGAAATCCATTTTTTGTAGGCAAAGACGCTCATAGTTGGATTTCCTCAAGAATGGAAGCGGTTCGGCGTCGCCACGAAAGTTGATCCAATTCGCTGACCAACTTTGCGGCTTGTGCCCGCAAGGCTTGAGCAGTTTCACCGCGTTGTGGTGCGAAAGCCGCGCGCTCGCCAAGCGCAAGAATGGAGTCAAGCGATTGCAGGGTGATGGCATTGGCGCCAGCCTCATGCGCAAAATTCGCGGCGTCGCTGCGGGTCACGGTTCCAGCGGGACGCATGGTGCGAGCCTCGATAAAAGTTTGAATAATTTGCGCGATGGCCGCTACATCCTGCGCGCTTTCAAGTTGTCGCTGGGCATTCTTGGCGGCGCCCCGAGCGCGCGCAATGCCAACGTTGTTCTTGGCGGATCGACTTCGGTTACGCAATAAAAGTAACGCGAAGGCAACAAGCGGTGGAGCCGCAATGACAAAACCAGTTCCCCAACCCACGGTCAGCCGTTGATCGCTGACAAGATCATCGCTTGGCGCGGCGTTTGCAAAAAGTCCGCCATCGACCTCGGTCAGAGTGGTTTTCGCGGCGTCTTTCTTGGCGGCGTTCACACCATCCAGGGCGGAGGTGGAAATTCGTTCCGCGGGACTCACGCTGATTGGAATTGCTTTTGTGGTGGTAGTGACATATTTGGATGTCGAGGGATCGAAATAAGAGAACTCAATTGGAGGGATTTCTTTCGCATCCGCCGAGAGGGCGCGCAGAGTTTGCGTAAATATTTTTGTTGATCCCTCCACTGTTCCAGCCAATGGATCAGACGGCATACGGAAACCTTGCGTGAGTGCGGGACTTTCCAGCGGCGGCGGCTGCAGCGCGCGCAGTTCCTCCGTGTTGTCAGACAGGCTTTGGATTGAAAGTGTCAGCGTCATGGGATCGCCCACCGCGGACTTGGTTGGCTTGGCGCTGGCCTGAATGGAAAATTGACCTACGGCACCGCGAAAAGAAGCAGGTTTGCCCAACTCAGGGAGTGCTTTGACGACCACCGTGGACGCGCTGGGAGACATGGAAATTTTCCGAATTCCACTAATTGAAAGTTCCGGTGAGCCGAAGAAGTCGCGGTTGACTGAAATGCCAGTTGGGTATCGCAAATCAATTCGCACATCGCCAATATCAAGCGCGCCGCTTCGTGCGGCATTGGTGTTGGCGGTGATTTCATACACGCACCAACGCGCGCCGTTACGGATTTCCTCACGCCCGGATGGGCGTTGATTATTTTGAACAAGCTCGCGCATTCGCGGTTCGAACACTCCCCATGAACTTGCTGGCTTGTCGATCAGTTCCCACATTTGCCGTTCATTCAACGACACATCATGTTCGCGATTGGAGTAGGGCCGAATCGCAATCTCCAGAATCAAGTCGGCTGCTTGTCCCGCATATAAAGTTGATGGTTTACTTTTGACCGTGACGGCGAGCATGTCGCCAGTTTCCGCGGCGGACACAGGGATATTTTGCGGTGGACTTGAATACGGAATTCCATCAGCGATGATTTGAACTTTCGGAAGCGCGAGCACTCCAGGGTGAGTGGGCGTCATTTGCACGGTCCATGTTGTGGTGATGCGCCGCGAAGCGACTCCATTGATATTTTGGCGCATGTCCATTCGTTGCGGGGCGCCGACAACGGTGCTTGAAAAGTCCGCGCTTGGCGCAATGACAGGCGGCTGTGGATCGGATTTGGAATTCACCGCCACAACTTGCATTGTGATTGGCGTTCCAACCCAGCCTTCTTTTTGCTGAACATTAAATTCCACTGTTTGTGAAAATGCGTTGGCGCACAGACCAAGGGTGGCAATACAAGCAAGGATGCAATGGTGAATGATTCGATTCATGATCATCGACTACCAATCTTTACCAGCGGGGGCGGACTGAATTCGAGTTACTTTAGCCTTTCTATCCGCGTTGCGTTGCTTTTCTTTGTCGCGAACCATTTGCAATAGACGAGCAGTTTCCTGCTTATCCATTTTGGGTTCGCCTTTGGAAACATCTTGTTCAGCAGCAGGCTGTTCTTCTTGTTTCTGTTCT
>SESA01000091.1_pt1 | contig 59893 bp, 45 predicted proteins | sample 3171451 | NCBI WGS metagenome assembly SESA01 (sample SAMN06051862, study PRJNA518727) | freshwater metagenome | biome: subpolar coniferous forest; feature: holomictic lake; material: water; isolation source: holomictic Lake 227, 8 m depth | place: Canada: near Kenora, Ontario | collected...
AGACCCCGCGGCGGGTGAGTTTATATTTTCTTCTAGATGATAAAGAGAAGCGCCAGTTTGCCGTGCGGCTCCGCAGTGCGCACGATGGCCGGTTGCTGGACCAGCGCGCGGTGGAGGGTTTCCAGGAAGGCAAATACCTCACTTGGAAGGTTCAAGGCAGCGTGCTGGTGGAAATCGAGCCCCAGACACCCGTCGGCAAGGAAGCCGTCCTCAGCGGGCTCTTTGTGGATTGAGCAATGCAAATATTTATGAATACGAGAGCAATCATAGGAGCAATGATATTGGCTGGAGCACTGGCCAGTTCACTGGCGTGGGCCGCCGAATCAAAGGAACTGCCGCCGATCCCCACCCTGGACGAGATGGCCGGGGAATGGATGCCGATGAAGGACGTCGCCTATCTGCCAGTAGTCCATAACTTCCACGACATCGTTTTGACCAAACCGGATCTAACTTCCTTTGCCTTTAATCCCAGTTATTCCGTCACCCACTGGAGTACCGAGGAGCGGCGGATGTATCCGCCGGTACGGCTGTTTGTCGGGGCTAAGGAGTGGCCGACGGCAGAGTGCCGCTGGTATCCGTACCGCTCGTTGCGGCGAAATCAGGACTGCGGGGGCTTGGCGGTGGAGACGGACCTGCGGCTGATCAACGAGCAGAACGCGGTCCTGTGTCGGGTGAAGTTGACCAATCCGGGGAAGACGGAGTGCAAGACGGAGATGCGGCTGGAGACGCCGGCCCGTCTGCACACCGATGGCCTGACGGCTCTAAGGTCGTATGTGGATCAATACGACAAGGAGCGGAAAAAGCCCTGGATCGTGGCGGTGTATCCGGTGCAGAAGCCTGCCTCCGTGAGCAACGAAGGAGGCAAAGTCACGTGGATTTGGCCGGTGAATGTCGAGGCCGGCGGGGAGATGATCATCGAGTTCGTCGCCGCCAATGCCCTGGAGAAGGAGACCGACAACCTTGTGGCCCGGGTTCAGGGCTGGGGTCGGAACTTCAATCGGGAATTCGAGGACTTCAAAGCGTGTTGGGAGAAGCGGTGGAACGACGCCTTTACGCCCGGCAACGGACATTTTTCGGGCAACCTGCCGCGCCTGATGACCGACAACGCGGCGTTGAAGCGTAATTACTACATGGGCATCGTCACCTTGCTTGCCCTGGAGCGGACGCAATACCCGATCCACCCACGCTCCTTTATCACCAGCGGCGAGCGGCCGGCGGGGATCCAGTATTTCTGGGACGCTTCCATGCAGGCCAACGTCTGGGCGCTGCTGGAGCCGGAGAACATGAAGACGCTGATGCGTCTTTGGCTGCTTTATGAGGTGCGCATCGGTACCGCCGTGGCCCTGGACCATATCCAGTCTCCTGAGGACGGTTCCAAAAACTTTCTCAAACTCAAGCATCCGGACAAGATCGAAGGGTATGCCTTCAACGCCTGCGTCATTTTTCAGACCGTGCTCGATTATATGCGGGCGACAGGCGATTGGGCTTTCCTGGACGAGAAACTTGCCTCGGGAAAAACCGTGCTGGATCGAATGGATGAAATCGCCATGGACTGGAAAGGACTGACGTTGCCGGACAGTCCCCTGGCCAACTATGGTGAGAACCATAACCTGCTGGAGTGCGCCCCGGCCTACATCCATCGGGTGCCTTCTGTGAATGCCCAGAACGTCTGGATGATGCGGCAAGCAGCCGCCCTGCACGAGATGCGGGGGCACCAGCAGCGGGCGGAGGAACTGCGGGCCGAGGCGCAGCGACTGTTGCCGGCGGTGCTGGCGCTCTACAGCCCCGGCGAAGGCGTCTGGAACACGCTGCACAAAGACGGCCAGCGGGTGGAACTGCGGCATTGCGTGGACTACATTTATATCGGCAACGCCCTGGTCGAGGATCTGACGCCGACGATGCGCTCGGAGATGACGCAGTTTGTCCAGCGTGAGCTGCTGATGCCGACCTGGATGCGGGCGATGAGCTTGAAGGATGCCGCCGCCGCCAAGTCGGACCGGCCCGACCACGGCCCGATGGGGGCCTACGACGGCTGGCCGGCGCTGACGGCGGGCACCATGTGGCGGCTGGGCTTTGCTTCAGACGCTTTTGATTTTTATTGCAAGACAGCCGCCGTGACGAAGGAAGGTCCCTTCGCTCAGGCCCGCGAGTTCTATGGCCCGCGAAAGGCCGAGCGGGATGCACCGGTGCGGGTGGCCCTGCGAGGTGGATCCATGAAGGAGTGTGTCAGTGGCGTGGCTTTCAGCGATGTGGTCCTTTCAACCTTCTTTGGCTTCAACCCGTCCTTGGATGGAAAAGCCCTGGTCGCTGATCCGAAAACGCCACGCCCGTTTCAAGGGACGCTCACCGGAGTGCGGTGGGGGAATCAACTTTACCAGCTATCCGCCGACCAGTCTGGCGTGCAAATCCAGTCGGCGCACAACGTGGTCAGGGCCAGTCTTTCCCGTGAAGTCGCCGGCGTGAGGCCCCCCGGGGAAAAATAAAAATCGAAACAAAAAGAAACGAACCGCCAGGCGAGAATAATTGTTGTCGGAGGATGTCTGGAAATTTGGATGACCGTCCCGAAGCCGGGGCGGTTCGCGCCCTGGCCGGAACCGGGACAAGTACGGGCGGCAAGAGCAATTCTCAAAAATCCTTTCCGAAAGAACTGGGGCGGCACAAGCCGTCTGGCGGCGTTGCGGCGCTTGCGCCTTGCCAGCCAGCTCGTGGCGCTCCCATCTCTTGATTCGGAAATTCTTTTCGTGTCAAATGCTATAATACCAAATCTTCTCAATTTCTGGACCTTATGACTTTGTCTTTTTGCGCGGAGCGACGTTGTCAGGCAGAGGCGATATCTAAAGATAGCGCCACTGCCTTCCGCCTTGCTCCGCACAAAAATCCCGGCGTCCTAAAATCCAGCCATTTCAAAGATTTGGTATAACCGCCTGCTCCCGCCATCAGGAGGCGATGGAGATTTCGGCCTGCGTCTCCCGTTGTTTGCGCACCTGTTTTAAGTAAGAGATCGCGCCCCACAGATCGGCGCGATACAAGCAAAGAAACAGTCCCACCGCGATGACGACAACCGCAATCTCGGTTGCAAGCAGATAGGCCGGATCATGAAGCGTCGCTTCGCGCATGGCCAGAAAACCGCCGGCCAGCAGAATCGAAAACAGCAGGAGCGTTCTTCCCATGCCTTGGAGCAACTTCACGGAGCTTGATTCCATGATTTCCGGGGCCTTGATGGTGATATACCAGAATCCGCATCCGACCAATCCATAGAGAGCGGTGAAAAGGATGTAGCCGTTGAGCCCATAAAACTTGGTTCCAAAGATCGTAATCGCAATGGCTAGTGCCGTGTCCAGAACCACCACGATGGCAAATGCTTTCATGCGTTTGGCCAAGGTAAAAGCAAAGGAGAGGCAATGGTTCCAAACTTGGGCGATGACGAAAACGGCGAAGAAAAAATCAAACAGCTTGCCTTGGTAAAGCGTTTGCTTGCCAAAAATGAAGACAAACCACCGGTTCATGGCCAGGCAGCATGTCATGGCCAGCAATGCCAACCCCATGGTCAGGCGCAACATGCGTGTGAACTCTCCGGTCAGCGCTGATGTTTCGTTTTTGGCCCAAAAAATCTGCCAGCGTGAATTAAACGCATCGAAGGGCCGCCAGATCAACTGCATGAGTTGCATCGGCACCCGGCTGCATACCGTCAAGCTGGCCACCGCTCCCAAGCCGAGGATTTTGGTGACGATCAGAGACTGGCTCAAAAAGGCGACCTGAACGGCAATGCCAATGGCAAACACCGCCGAACTGAATCCGAAAAGGTGGCGGGCGTGACACCATGGGATGCCCTTCCATGAAATCCGAAACCGGTGGGGGCCGCATAATACAGCCGTCAGCGTAAGGCTTGAGTTTAAAAGGATCTGAGTCGCCATGGAAAATCCATACGAGAGACTCCCATGGCCCATTTTCAGCGCGCCATAAAAAACCCCCAGCCCTGTGACAGCGCCCAGAGTCGTTGAGAGAAGGTACCAATAGAAACGGTTCTGCGCCCCTAAAATCCCCGGCAGCAACCGAAAGGGAAAGTTGAGTGCGTTGAGAGTCAACGCCACGAGCCACAACTGCCGGGCTTCGGTAAATAACGCGGGGGGGATATTGAACCAATGGAGGATGGAGTCCACAAACGTCCAGCCCACGCTGAAAACCAAAAAAGCCTGTGCCATCAGCACGGCCAAAATCAAATTGAACCATCCATTCCAAGTGCGTTCGTCGCCGTTGTGCAACGGCTCGACCATCAGGCGGCCAATGGAATTGGTGACGCCGAAGTCCAGCAGCAGGAGGTAGCCCAGGGACTGGACGGTAAACGACCAGAGACCAAAGCGCTGGGTGTCCAGGAAATGGAGCGCCAACGGGATGGCCGCCAACTGGGTGAGCACCATCGCCCCCATTTGGATATAGGAGGCGACTCCCGTCAGGATGGTGTTCCGTAGTCTCATGAAGTTGGCTTTTTGGGAAAACCTAGGCTCGCACGCTAATTTGACGCGCTGGGATGCCTCCGTAAATGGCGTTGCATGGGACTTCGCCACGCACCACGGCTCCAGCCGCAATCACTGCTCCACGGCGGACAGTGGATCCGGGCAAGACGACTGCTCCTGCGCCAATCCAGACATCCTCTTCGATCAGCACATCGCCGCGCTGCCAATCTTGTAAATCCATGGGTTGCCCGAGCTTCGTCCCGTGATTGGAAGCGACGATTGACACGTGATCCGCGATCATCACGTCATTGCCGATGCTAATCGCACCTCCGGTCGCGCGCAAATTCACTTGATCGCCAATATAGATATTGTTTTCCAAAATGAGCAACGGCTGGTCGCCGGTATCTTTGGTGGAGCGAACGGTTAAAATGGAATAGTGCCCGACATGGCACCGTCCTTTGACTTGAATTTGCTCCCGGTGCTCATATTGAAACCGCGCCGACGGAGATAGCGTCAACCCTTGGCGCCCCCAGATGGCCCGTTTGTACAGATGCCCGCCGTAGATGCGTGCATCCAGCCAAACCAACTTGACCGCCCGGGCGACAGTCAGCAAAAAGTTTCTGAAATTCATAGGGCTTGCCGGCGTTTGGCGGCGGATAATTGAAGCCGATAGCGAATATAGCGAGGGATATCTTTGATGATATCACTGGCTGTATGAAATTTCCGGAAGCCGCGCCATGCCTGGTTTGCATTGCCAAACTGGCCGTTGGCAGCCTGTTTCAACGCCAGAACCCACCGCCTTTCCGTCAGCCGTTTGGATTCGGCGAGCGTGTCAAAACCAAGGGATTTCCATTCCCCGGGATGCTCGGCCAAACTTGCCAGCAAATGATCTTGAGCTTCCATTGCCCATGCAAAGCTTCGGATGTTTTGGCGGGCATCGCTCATTGCATGAATCCTGTAGACTGCCGTCGTCTGACAATCGAAGAGGATATAGGGGTGGAACAAAGCCAGTTCGACATAAAGATGCCAGTCGCCAAAAAACCTCAGCCGCCTGTCGACTTTCAGTCCCAGCGCATTCAGGGAGGCCTTGCGGAAAACGACGCTGGTGATGTTGATGTAGTTTTGAGCCAATAGCCCCTGCAATACAGACCGGCTTTGCTCGGTGAGCGGTAGGGGGGATTCTGGTGGCTTGGGAATGGGTTTTCCTGTTTCGTCAACGAAGTCCGCCGGCCCGTGAACAAAGGGCGCTTGCGGGTGCAGTTCTAACAATCGGACCTTGTTTGCTAGGTGATTGGGGTAGAAATAATCGTCCGATCCCAGGAAACAGAAATAATCCGTCTCCACCTTTTCGAGCAGGAAATTCCAGTTGGCGTTGGGCCCGATGTTTTGCGACTGCCGGAACAGGCGGATTTGTGGATGCTGGAATTCTTGCAGAATTTCCCATGTGCCGTCGGTCGAACAATTATCCGAGACGAGCAATATCCAGTCTTTGAATTCTTGCGCAAGGACGCTTTCGATACATTGCCGAATGTAAGAAGCGGTATTATATACGGGAACGCAAACGGTAATAAGGGGGCGTTTCGTCATCATTCGCTTCTCCACTACTCCATTTCGGCGAGAGGAATCTTCAGGCATCGGGTTAATTCTTCTTCGCTTAAGTGGGGGAACATGTCCTCCAGGGGGGGCGAAACGATTTTGCCGCTGGGCAGTTGTTTGGAGGCAATGCGCGGCTCGAATTTTTGGTTCGGGTCAACCAGAACTTCCAGGAGCAGCGGCCCATCCTGAGCTAGCGCCTCTTTCAGCTTGCCTTCAAAATTCGTTTCTGAAATCCGCAGGGAAGGCAGGCCGTAGGCTCTCGCAACCGCCGTCATGTCAGGGAAGGAGACTCCGGTTTCCGCGCTTTCACCAAAGCAGAATCCGAAGAAACCTTCCTGCGTGGTCCGAATGGAGAGATAGCCTCCGTTGTTGATCACCACGAGGATCAGGTTCAGGTGGTGATGCTTTACGGTTTGCAATTCTTGGATGTTCATTTGGAGACTCCCCTCCCCGGCAAAACAGATGACGCGCCGTCCATTCCCCGCTATGGCCGCTCCAATAGCCGCCGGCAGGTCATACCCCATGGAGGCGCACCCCGAATTGAAGAACATTTTTTGGCTTCCGGTGATTCGCGCCACATGGGAGGTCATGATAAAGGCGGAACCGTTACCGCAGGCGATGATGTCGTCGTCGCGAAGCTGCTCGAAAAGTTTTTCGAGGAACCCGTAGGGATTGATCGCGCTTGCGTGCTGCCGGTGGTGAGGCCGCGCCCCGTAATAGCGGCGGAAAATTTCTTTGCTCCATTGCGTCCATTCGCTCCAATCGGGAATCTCCGCACGCCGAGCCGACAGCCGGTCGATCAGCTTGCCGAGGAAGACTTTCAAATCTGCCTGAACCTTGAAATTCGTCTTCGCCACCAAGGTTGGTTTGGACAGCTCGGCGGGATCTATATCCACATGCGCGATGGTGGCTTCCCGCGCGTATAGGGGCATGTTGTAACCCATTTGGCGAATTCCGAGGCGGCTGCCCAACACCAGCAGGAAGTCGCTGCTCTGGAGCACAAAATTGCCCGCGCGGTCCGCATCCAGCCCCGAACGCCCCATGAAAAGGGGATGCTCGGAGGGGAGAAGATCGCAGGCTGAGCGCGAAGCCACGACGGGGATGGGCAAGCGTTCAAGCAGCGCTTGGAATTCCCCCCTGGCTCGCCCGGCGCGCAGGCCGTTGCCGCCAAGGATTACGGGGCGTTTGGCTGACAGCAAAAGCTCGATGATTTCGCCGATCTGCCCATCAAGCTTTGAGGCCGCCTGCGTGGAGGGATCGGCAGGCACGATGAAACCTTCCAGGCTTTCGGGCTCAATGAGGGCCGACTGCACGTCCAGCGGAATATCGATCCAGCAGGGGCCGGGCCTCCCGGTTGAGGCGAGATATAAGGCCCGTTCGAGTTCATAGCGCACCCGCTCCGGCTCGCGCAAGAGGACGGCGCTTTTGGTGATGGGCTTGGCAATGCTGATGATGTCGATTTCCTGATCCCCGAGCTGGCGCAGAAGGGTTCCTTCGTAAAACCCCATGCATGTCTCGCGCTTGACCTGGCCGGAAATGATGATCATGGGCACGGAGTCGGTCCACGCACCAAAGACCCCCGTCAATGCGTTCAGGCAGCCTGGCCCGGTGGTGGGGTTGACGATGGCGGGCAGATCGGTCACGCGGGCATAGCCTTCCGCCGCGATGGCGCAAGCCTGTTCGTGGTGGCAGCAAATGGGTTTCAGCCCTTCGCAACGGCCAATGGCGTCGTTCAAGTGCATGGCCCCGCCGCCCGTGACGAGGAAAACCTGCTTGATGCCGTGGCGCACCAGGGTTTGGAAGACATAGTCGGCAAGTCGAATCTTGGTTTCTGGCATAAATTAGTGGTCAAATACGCATTGAGTTTTCTTACCGTTCCATAAAATACCGAACACTTCGCCTGAATCCTTCAGGAGGAAGATACTTTTGTTCCCACCCCAGCGAAGAGAGCAAATCCACATTGGGCACGCTTATTGAAACAGGACTTGGGAGATAACCTTCCACGGGAATATCGGCTCGCTGCACCTGTAAATGCAACTCGGGAAACAGTCCAACCAACATCTCGGCAAGTTCTCCGACGCTCATCGTCCCCGCAGGATTGCCCACGTTATACGCCTGGCCGATTTTCCCCTTCAACAAGACGGTGAAAAAGCCAAGAACCGCATCGGATAGATAGCAAAAAGCACGCACGGCCTTGCCATCACTATGCAATACAATGTCGCGCCGATGCACGATATCATTTACAAAGTCGGCAAATACCCTGCCATCGTCCAACGCCATCCCTGGGCCATAGGAATGAAATGGGCGGACGATAGTGCAAGGAACTCCGAATTGCTTAAAGTAACTTACTGCCAGGGTTTCTGCCGCTCTTTTGCTCTCGGCGTAGCAGGAGCGGGAATTTAATATATCAATATATCCGTATGCCCCTTCGTTCATCGCAAGATTGGCTGGCTCCCCTCGTCCGTAGACTTCGCCGCTGCTGAAATAGAGGAAGCCCTCGCTTTGCCACTCCCTTGCAAGATTCAGAAGGTGATAGGAACCGAGCAAGTTGGCCGTCATGGTGCCGACAGGATCCGTTCCATAAAATTTTGGGCTCGCTTGGCTGGCGGCATGAATGATGAAGTCGCATCTTTCGATGGCGGGAATTGGTTCGCTGACATCTCCCTTCACAAGGCACAGATCGCGTCTTCCCGCATACAATGCAAAGCGAGCCTGGGCTTTGGCCATGTTTCTGACGATTCCGATGACTTTGCAACCGCAAGCCGCTGTTTCATTGAGGAATAGAAGCGTCTCGACCATGTAGGCAGGCAAAAAACCGGAAGCTCCCGTGATCAGAATCGTTTTCCCGCGGAATCGCGTCCAGTCGAGCTGGGCTGCTGCGATCTGGTGCAAATCTTCTTCTACAATGGGGTGTCGATGTAACATGCTGATTTCTTGGATTGACTGCCTAACACCGATGGGGTGCCGTGGCGCGATGGACAATTTTTGAAGTCTCACATGGCGCTTTGGGGAGGGGCTGTTTGGACGACGCTGCATGGAAAGCCCAAGTGCGGCGCAAGGCTTCTTCGATGCCTACAGTGATTTGAAGCCCCAAACTGGCTTGAGTAAGGCGGGTCTCGGGAATGTAACGCTCGGGCAACGTTTCTGGTTTTGGGGTGCCGAGGATTTGCACGGGAACGGGCGAATCTGGCAGGCGGGCCACCAACCGGGCCAACTCCGCAATGGAAACAGGGACATCAGATCCGACGTGATAGGGGCGCATGGGCTCGCCGGAAATGAGGATCGTCAATAGCCAAACTATCAAATCGGTGGCGTAAAGGTAGGAGCGGTAAGGGGTGCCGTCGCCCTTGATGATGACCGGTTGCCCGAGCAATGCGTTGCCGATGAAATTCCCGATGGCGAAGTGGGCGTCGAGCGGCTGGTAGGGGCCGACGAATGCGAAGCAGCGCGCGATTTTTGTCTCCAAGCCATGTTGTTTTGCATACAAGGCACAGAGATGCTCGGCCAGCCGCTTTCCATTGCCATAGGCGGCGCCTGTATCCATGGGGTCTGGGGCTCCGTTGTAGTCTTCTGGAATATGCGTGAGACCGGAAGGTTGTTTGCCGTAAACGGCTCCGGAGCTTGTCAGGAGGAATTTCTTTGCCCCGCATTGGAGCGCGAAGTCCAGCGCCCGGCGCGTTCCCCCCACGATGGCGTCCACCGTTGAGAGCGGATCTTCCGCTTTCATCAACTTCACGCTGGATTCCGTGGCGGCGTGGATGACGTGCGAGAAATGCCCGCCGGGAAAGGAAAAGGATCGAATGTCGCCTTGATGCAGGCTGATCGCCGGATGGCGTGCAAGGTGCGGAACCTTTTGGGCGAACGCTTCGGGGTCGCGCGAGAGAACGACGGCTTCCGCTTCCAGGCCGAGGCGTGCGTTGGCCCAGAGAAAGCTTTCCAGCAGCCAGCAGCCGAAGAATCCCGTTCCCCCGGTGATGAAGATCCGCTTGCCGCGCAGTTCTTCCCAGAGCCCCCCGGTGTGTTCCAGGATATGGTTGAGATCGCCGGCTAAGGGGTTCGCGGTCATGTTCATCAATGGGAATTCGCTCTCACGAATTTCTGGATGACCTCGATTTCGTAATCGAGCATGGCTTTGGTCAATCCCGGGTAGGTGCCCAGGAAGAGGGCCTGGTTCATGATCCGGTCCGCGCCTTTCAGGTCGCCGATGACGCGGAAGGCGGCCGGGTTGTCTTTGCGCAGTTGGATGAAGGCGGGCTGGCGCACGAGGTTGCCGCCAAAGAGCATCCGGTTGCCGATCTTGGCGGCGTCGAGGGCGCGCGCAAGCTGGCTGTTCGAGAAGGGGGCGCTTTCGCGCACGAGGAGGAGGAAGCCAAACCAGCTGTTGTCGGTGTGGCAGCCGCTGGCGTCCCAGGTGAAGCCGCGTTCGCTCCAGCCGGTGGCGTGGGTGGGCAGGGAGAATTCAAAAAATTCTTCGAGCCCCGCCAAGCCGCGCCGAAGGGTTTCCCAGTTCTCTTTGCGGGCCTGGATGAAGGCGGGGAGTTTTTTGAGCTGCTGGCGGCCGATGGCGGCCTGGATGTCGAGGGGCTTCAGGTTGTAGCCGAGGTGGCTGTAGATGTATTTGTGGTCGTAGCCGCGGGGGAGTTCGCCCAACTGCCAGTCGAAGCGCTTGTGGCAGGTGTTGTCTTGCCCGCTGGCGCACCAGCAGTCGCGCCCCCAGTCGCGGAAGCTTTCGGCGTAGGTTTTCAGCGCCGGGCGCGAGACGATGTTGACGGCGCCGCCTTCCCCCAGGGTGAGGTGGTGGGGCGGGTAGAAGGATTGGGTGGAGATGTCGCCCCACGAGCCGGTGGGGCGGGTGACGCCGTGGCCGTCGGGCGCAATGCCGGGGGAGTTTTCGGTGATGCCGAGCGCCTGGGCGCGTTCGAGCGGCATAGTGTAGGTGCAGCCGAGCGCGTCGCAGTTGTCTTCGATGAGCCAGAGGCCGTGTTTTTTGCAGAATTCCAGGACGGTCGCCAAGTCGAAGGGGTTGCCCAGGGCGTGGGCCATCATGACGGCCTTGGTTTTGCCGGGAACGTAGGCGGCTGCGAGCTGGGAAACGTCGGCGTTGCCGGTGGCGGGGTGGTTGTCGATGAAGACGGGGACGGCGCCGTTTTGCAGGATGGGGGCGACGGTGGTGGGGAACCCGGCGGCGCAGGTGATGACTTCGTCGCCGGGCCGGATGCGCGCTTCCGCGGGGAGCTTGTGGCTGGTGAGCGCGGCGAAGGCGATCAAGTTGGCGGAGGAGCCGGAGTTGACGAGCAGGCTGTGCCGGACGCCCAGCAGCCCGGCCAGTTCGCGTTCAAAGGCTTCGCCTTCCGGCCCGAGGGTGAGCCAGAAGTCCAGCGTGCTGCTGACGGCGGCTTCGACTTCGTCTTCGGTGAAGACGCGGCCCGCGTAGGGGACGGTGGTTTGGCCGGGGAGGAAGGGGGTGGTGGCTTGGCTGGCGGGTCGGTTTGCCTGGTGCGTCAACGCGGAGTATTCGCGGGTGAGGCGCAGGATTTCGGCTTTCAGGTCAGCGGGCGTTTTCATGCGGCGGGTTGGGTCCAGGGGAGGCCTGCCTGGGCGGCGGCGGCGGTGTAGGCGGCGATTTGGCCGTGGGTGAGTGATTGGAGCCGGGCCGGGTCGCCGCAGCAGGCGGTTTCCCGGTACCAGGTGACGGTTTCGCGGATGGCGTCGGCAAAACGCCACGCGGCCGACCAGCCCAGGAGCGCGTTGGCTTTGTCGGTGGAGAGCTGGAGGAGGTTCGCTTCGTGGTGGGCGCGGGGATCGCTTTGGTCTTCCCAGGTTCCGGGCCAGTGTTGAAGGATTTCGCGGACGAGTTCGCCGACGGTGCGGTTGGCGTCGTGGCCGGGGCCGAAGTTGAAGCCGGAGCAGAGGGGGGAGTGGTTGTCGGGGAGCGGGGCGAGGCGGGCGGCGAGCCAGAGGTAGCCGCTCAGCGGTTCCAGGACGTGCTGCCAGGGCCTTGTGGCGCGGGGGTTGCGCACGCCGATGGGGGCGCCGCATTGGAGGGCGCGGATGCAATCGGGCACGATCCGGTCCAGCGCCCAGTCGCCCCCGCCGATGACGTTGCCGGCGCGCGCGCTGGCGATTTTGACGGGGTGGCCGGGGAAGAAGGAACGCCGGTAGGCGGCGATGGCCAGTTCGGCCATGCCTTTGCTGGAGCTATACGGGTCGAAGCCGCCCATCGGGTCTTCTTCGCGGTAGCCGTGCACCCACTCGCGGTTTTCGTAGCATTTGTCGGTGGTGACGAGGACGGCGGCGCACGGTTTTTGCAGGGTGCGCAGGGCGTCGAGCACGTGGACGGTGCCCATGACGTTGGTGGCGTAGGTCTCGATGGGCTGCTGGTAGGAGAGCCGCACGAGGGGCTGGGCGGCGAGGTGGAAGACGAAGTCGGGCTGGACGGTTTCCACGGTCCGGCGCACGAGGGCGGCGTCGCGGATGTCGCCGAGGTGGTGGTCCAGGCGCGAAGCCAAGCCGAGTTGCTCGAACAGGGCGGGGGTGCTCTCGGGGGCAAGGGAGAGGCCGTGGACGCGCGCTCCAAGGAGGAGCAGCCATTCGCTCAGCCACGAGCCTTTGAAGCCGGTGTGGCCGGTAACCAGGATGTTCTTGCCTGCGAAGACCCCGGAGAAAAGCGGGGAGGGCTGGATGGTGGTGTTGGGGATAGGAGGCACGGTTGGAAGAGGGGAGGGCGGGGTTTACCAGATTTTCCAGGGGGCTTTCCCTTGGTCCCAGAGCCGGTTTAAGAAGAGGTTCTCCTGATAGGTGTCCATGGGATACCAGAAGCCTTCGTGGTGGAAGGCCATCAATTGACCGTCGGCGGCGATCTGGCGCATCGGTTCCTGCTCGAACATCACCTGGTCGGTGTCATGCAGGTAATCAAAGATCTTGGTCGAAGCGATAAAGTAGCCCCCGCTGATCCAGCCCCCTTCGGTTTGGGGTTTTTCATTGAAAGCCAGCACGGAATGATCCTTTGCCAGCGTGAGTTCGCCAAACCGGCCCGGCGGATGCACGGCCGCCAGCGTCAGAAGTTTTTTGTGGCTGCGGTGGAAGGCAAGCTCCGCCTGGATGTCCACGGACCCGACGCCATCGCCGTAGGTGAGGAAGAATTCCTCGTCCGGCCCGAGGTGCCGCCGGATGCGCTCGATCCGCCCTCCGGTCATCGTTTCCTCCCCGGTTTCCGCAAGGGTGACGGACCAGTTTTCTTCGTCGTGTTTGTCGTGGAAACGGATGCGCGATTCTTTCCCGAGCTTCATGCTGACATCCCCGGACATCCACTGGTAATTGCGGAAGTAATTTTTGATGATGTCGCCTTTGTAGCCGAGGCAGAGGATGAATTCGTTAAACCCATGGGAGGCATAGGTCTTCATGATATGCCATAAAATCGGACGTCCGCCGATGGGAACCATGGGTTTGGGCCGGTACTCCGTTTCCTCTCGGAGCCGCGTGCCTTTTCCACCGCAAAGAATGACGACTTTCATAAGATGGTTTAGCAGTCTGTTGAAATAAGGAACGATGGAGCGTTTGCAGCAGATTTTTGGTGTGGGCAAGGAGCCGGGCGCAGTGCCTGTATGCGAGGAATACAGGCCAAGCGAGCGGCGGCACCCGCGGCAAAAAGATGCGCAACATGGCCTTTGTTCATTTTCAATAGGCTGTTAAGACACAGGGGGGCGGGAAAAACGAGGAAATTCCAATTCCGGGAAGAAGGCCTCCGATTTGACGGACTCTTCCTTGGATTTGCTGCAATCAGCGTCCAGCGACCGGCTGATCAAGCGCAACCAGGCGATGGCATAGACACAGTCGGGGGCCGCGGACTTAAACGCTCCGAAGATTAGCGGGCCGTAAATGATTTGATAAATCACGGGAATTCCCACAAACAGGGCGAGCGGAAAATACGGCGTTCCCGCGGCCCGTTGGATCAGCTTCCACGCGTAATAAGTCATGCCGGACATCTGGATCATAAACAGTGTCAGCCCGACATACCCGACCGTGTGGATGGTGGTGAGCGGCAAACTATGGTAATCGCCGGCGACGGTCAGGTTCTCCTGGCCAGTCGACCCCGCCTGCATCGCTTCCCTAAAGTCGGATTGGGTCATGCCAAAACCATCTCCAAACCACCAGTTTTTGATGTATTTATCGCCCGAGTTCCAGACGGTTTTCCAGATTTCCAACCGCCACTCGTTGGACTCTTGAGCGTTCATTTCAGCAATCGGATCCCACTTCCCGGGTAGGAATGAGAGGGTGCGTTGCATGTTTAAAGGCAATTCGAACAAGGTGCCATGCGAGACCAGGAGCAAGCATACCAGGGGGACGATGAGTGCCGGAATGCGCATCATGCTGGCCAGCCCCTCGCGGAAATAGGAGGCCAGCATAAAAAAGAATCCCCAGCCGATAAAGACGGAGCGGAATCCTGCTTTGAGGATTGCGGCGCAGGCCAGAATGGTCAAAAGAAATCGTACAATATGCAGCGGATTCAGGGTGGACAAGGGCGGGAAATAGGAAGAAAGGGCTTTCAAAATGCCGGTGCCGGCTCCCTGCCATTCGCTTTCGCGGGAGATGCTGCTATCATCGGCGGGGGAGGGGGAAGAGGGATCTTCGGCCTGGACGGCTCCAAAGCCGCTGTAAATCTGGCTTAAAACAGGGGTGAGCGCGGGGACCAGCTTGCAGAGCAAGGAGACGCTTGTGGTGAAGAGGCTCCCCAAGATCATGAGGAATGGCAACCGCATGGCCAGCTTGGAGGGAATGGTCACATGGTTGAAAACCCAATAACCGAGGAGGGCGATCACCACTTCCACGTAGGGTTTGCCTCCGATCTTTTCGAGGCCCATTGTGCGGGTTCCCACGGGGTTCCGAATATAAACGGTCAAGAGGTAAGCCAGATTGATCAAAAGCAGATAGTCGAGCCAGTCGTAGAGGGGCTTGGTGCGGACGACCTTGAGGGCCTTCAAGGTGAGATAAACCGCGAAGACGTAAAAGACGGTCAGTTGCCGCACGTCAAAATCTCCGGGGATTCCGCCGATCCTGCCGTAAAGAGTGCCGCACAAGGGGATCAAGAGCCAGATATTGGCCCGCAGGATGAGGGCTAACATGACGGCCAGGATGCCGCCGATGAGCATCAGCGGTTGGTTGGACCCTGTGCCGGCGGACATGCCGACGTAGAGTGCCAGAAACATCCCACAAGCGATGGTGATCACGATGGTGATGTATTCTGGCAGACGCTCAAGTTTCATGGAGTGTGAGGAAGCGAAAGGGTGTCATAAGGGGGACCCTTCTGCAACCGCTTTTCGAGACGCGGCCGCCTGTCTGAAGCCCTTCTCCGGGCAGGCCCGCCTGCGCCGCGCGGCCTAGAGTTTTGTTTTCAGAAACACGGCTTCCGGCAATGCGCGGATCAAGGCCATGATCCAGCGCCAGGGCCATAGCGTGTAGAGGGTGGGCTTGCGGTGGTGGATCGCTTTGAGGATGTCTTTGGCGACCTGTGCGGGGCGGGCGCAGAGCGGCGATTCCGGGTTCACGAGGCCGTGGGTCATGGGCGTGGCCACGAAGCCCGGCTTGACGGTGAGGACATGCAGCCCGGTGCCTTGGTAACGGTGCCGCATGCCGTCGAGCAGCGCCGAAAGTCCGGCTTTGGTGGCGCCGTAGAGGTAGTTGCTCCCCCGGCCGCGGTCTCCGGCCACCGAAGAGATGCCGACGATGGTTCCGCCCTTGCCTTTGGCCATCAGGTTGGCGAATCCCTGCAGGACAATGGCCGCTGAGGTGAGGTTGATGTCAAAGAGCGAACGAATTTTGGCGCAATCCATCTCCGCTTCCTGCTGGGCAAACATGGTTCCCCAGCAAAGGATGACGCCTTCCGGAAGGTCCTGATCCGAGGCTGCGAGGCAAGCCTGGGGCAATGCGCTTATTCGCTCGACGGCGTTCGCATCCGCCACGATGGGGTGGACGGCGATGCCGAAGCGGGTGCGCAAGTCGGCCGCCTGGAGGTCCAATTCTTGCGGCGAGCGCGCCACGAGGATCAAGTCGTGGCCGCGGTGGGCGAGTGCCTCGCAGAGGGCGCGGGCGATGCCCGAGTGGGAGCCGAGAATGACGTAGGGTTTGTTCATTATTTCAACAGGCTGTTAGGGCACGAGACCCAGTCTCCGCGCCTGGTCGGAAACGAACCGGTTTTCGGGGTCGAGGCGCTTTTTGACCGAGAGAAATTCGGCTTTGCGGGGGTACATGGCGCTGAAGGTGGCGGCATCCATCACCGAGTCTTTGGCGAGGTAGAGCCGCCCGCCGCGCGCCAGGAGGATTTCGTCGAGCTTGCGTGTCATCTCCAGGAGCCGCGGCCCCACGTTGGGGATGTCCAGGGCGAGGGTGTAGCCTTTGAAGAGGAAGGAGAGCGGCGAGGGGTTGGACGGACCGCTGCGTTTGATGACGGCGAGGAAGGAGGCGAGCCCGTAGCTTGAGAGGGTTTCCAGCACGCAGCGCAGGCCCTCCGGGGCCGTGGCGTCGGGGAAAAGCGCCTGGTATTGAATGAAGCCGCGCCGCCCATAAATGCGGTTCCAATGGTTGATGGAATCCAGGGGATAGAAAAATTTGTCGTAATGTTCGAGGGAGTCCCGGTTTTGTTGCCGCAGATAGTAGGCGCGGTTGAAAAGCATGACGCTTGCGGGGTTGAGGGCCCACGAGGGGAAATCAAACGGCACGGTGAGATGGCGGGCGCGCGGAGCCGAGAGCGGACTGTTGCGCAGCGAGGCGGGAAGATCCGCGGGATCGGGATCGTTGGCGAGCATGAGCACGGTGCGTCCCAGGCGGCTCCCTTTGGCGAGGCAGTCGATCCAGCCCACGGAATAGCGGTATTTGGCGTCGGTTTCCGCCAGCGTGGACAGAACGGCGTCCAGATCGGCACACCGCCGATAGCTGACGTGGTACCACGCGCTCTGACAGGGCCGAAGTTGAATGCGGGCGTCCTGAATGAAGCCGGTGAGCCCCATGCCGCCGATTGTGGCCCAGAACGCCTCGGGGTCTTGTTCCGGGCTGCAGGTCACGGCGCGTCCATCGCTCAGAAGGAGCGTCAACTCGCGAATCCACGCCCCGAAACAGCCGTCTCGATGATGGTTTTTCCCGTGAACGTCGGCGGCGATGGCCCCGCCAACGGTGACGAATTTCGTTCCGGGCGTGGTGGGCAGGAACCAGCCGCGGGGGAGTGCGAAGTCGATGATTTGCTCCAGGGTCACGCCTGCCTCGCAATGCAAGAGGCCGGTTTGCTCATCGAAGGAGAGGAAACGATTGAGGAACTCCTGTTCCACCACCACGCCCCCTTCCCGGACAGCCGAGTCGCCGTAGGAACGCCCCATTCCGCGTGCGATGATGTTTTGGCCGCTGCTTTCGGAGATCAAGGAGAGCAGGGCCGAGCGGGAAGCGGGGTTGGCCACACGGCAGGAGACGGGGGTATAGCGCCCCCAACCGGAGAGCAGAGAAACGGGTAGATCGGTCATGGTTGGATGGTGGATCATATAAAATGGGCGAGGGAGGGGAAGCATTGAGCCGCGATGAGCACCCCCAGCACCAGCAACCCGATGATCCAACTGGTGCGGTCTTTCAAGGCGAAAAGGACCGGATCGTCATGCAGGATGCCGCGTCCCGTGTAGAGCCAGAAGCGGCCGATCCAGTAAATCATCAACGGGCAAAGCAGCCAGAGGAAGTCCGGCGCACGGTAAAGCTTGAGAACCTCCGGGCTCCGCACATAGAGCGCCAAAACCATCACGGAGATAAATCCAGAGCTCAGGCCGCTCATGCCGATGATCGGCAAGTCTTGGGGGATATACCCCCGGATGCGCTGGGGTGCGTTCTCCTTGCTCTTCATCAGCGTGATTTCCTGGCAGCGCTTGCCAAAGGCCAACGAGAGGAAAAAGAACATGCTGAAGGTCAGCAGCCACTTGGAAACTTCGAGCCCCGAGGCCACCCCTCCGGCGAAGATGCGCAGCGTGTACATGAGCGCGAGCCCCACGACATCGACCACCGGCAGGTGCTTGATCCAAAAGGTGTAGAGAAGGTTGGAAAGGAAATAAACCCCCAGCATGCCGGTGAACGCCGCGCCCACGCCCTGCGCCGCCAGGGTGACTGCAAGCGCGCACAGGCCCAGCAAAACAAACGGCGCCTGCCAAAGCGGGATTTCTCCCGATGCCAGCGGACGGCTTCGCTTGCGCGGGTGCGCGCGGTCCCGGAACACATCCGCGAAATCGTTGAGAATGTAGATGGCGGAGGCGGTGAGCGAAAAGGCGGCAATGGCCAGCAAGGTGATGCAAACCAGGTGCGCATCCTGGGTGCGGTGGGCCAGGATCAGCGGCAGGGCAAGGAGGGAGTTTTTGGACCACTGCTGGGGACGCAAAAGCCGAAACCATGCCCATCCGCAGCTGCGCGCCTCTTGCGGCAGGCTTTTCAAGCCGCTGACGGATTGGCGGGCCGCTTTTTCCGCGCGCCCGCCGCCGCGCGGCACCACCCAGGCTTCTTCCGCCGCCTGCCAGATGGGGATGTCCGCCACGGAATCGCCGACGTAAGCGAAGGAATCGGCGCCCAGTTCGCCACAGTGGCGGCGAATGGCGGCCAGCTTCGCTTTGCCTTTCAGGTTGCATTCCTCCGTGGTGGCCAGAACGCCGTCGAAGACCCCCAGGTGCGCTGCAATACGGCAGGCCACGGACTCATGGGTGGCCGTGGCCAGGATCACGGGGCCGCCCGCCGCTTTATAGGATCGGATGAAAGTCAATACCGATGGATTCCAGGGGAGGTGTTCCACCGGAAGTTTGATTTCCGCAGCCAGCCAGCTTTTGAGCCGGGCGCGCCCTCTCAGGCAGCCCCATAGAAAAAGAGGAATCAGGACAGGCTTGCGGCACACCATTTGGGCCGCGAGCTCCCAAAGGATGTCCGTGCGGATCAAAGACTGGTCAAGATCAACGTATAGCGGGCGAGGGATCATTTTCTCCGGCTTATGGGGGAGATGAAGAAGCGCTTATTTTGGGGCCGGGGGAGCTTTCACGGGCAAGCGGGCCATGTATTCTTTTGAGTAATACATATTGTTGAGGAAAAGATACCCGGCATTGAGGACCATCGCTTTGTCTTCCTCGGTTGCCTTCCAGAGGCCCAGGATGACGTCGGGGTGGTAGGTGCGGATGCTGTAGGCGTAATCCCATTTATTATGCCCGGGCCAGAACGGAAGGTGCGGTTTGCCTTTGGCAATGACGGGATCGCTTTTTCCCAAAAGATCGATGCAGCGGAGTTCGGAAAAATAGGGAATGGCGCCCGCCCATACGACCGCAATGGTGGTGCTTTTATCCAAGGTCTCTTTTAATTGAAGGCCGAAGCGGGTGGATTCGGCGTCCACTTTGGTCAGAAAGCCGTTGTTTTTGCCTGTCAGCCACGCCGCGTACCCAAAGAAGTTCATCGTTATGGCGATGCAAAGAAGAGGGGCCAATGCGGCGAGGACCGGCGCAAACCGCGCCCGGTTGTTCCAGAAGGCAAAGAGGGCTCCCCCCACCGTCATCAGCACCGCGAGGGCTCCCAGAATGATCGCGGCGTTTTTCTCGCCTTTGGATGCCAGCTGCCCGGCGTGAAACAGGAGGCCCAGGCCGAGAAAAGGCAGGAGGGTGTTCAGTAATTTTCCGTCGGCGGGAACCAGGATGGTGACGGCGCGGGCCGCGAGCAGGAACAGCAGGGGGGCGACGATGGCCAGGTAGCGGTTGGCGAAGTTCATCCACTCCCAGGCGTCTCCCCCCACATAGACGGAATAGGCCGCTTGCGCCGCGATCAGCCCCAGGAGCAAACCCCACCGGGAACAGAGGAATTGCCGGGGGTGCCGGACGAGCCCGGCGGCGGCCACCAGCAGCACAGGCCAGAAGTGGTAGAGGATCTCTTCCACCAAAACGGTGACGCCCCGCGAAACGCGCTCCCACAAGCTCACCCCGCCTACTTTGAGGTAGTAGGTGTTGGGGACCGGCTCGCCGTAATAGGCCATGCGGAAGGCGACGAGCCCCGCGCAGACGGCAACCAGCACCAGCGGCACCACCAGCAAGCCGCCCCGGACGCCCTGCCGCCATCCGGCAATGAGGAGGAAGAGGGTGATGAGGGCCGCGGGAACCACGGCATCGGGCCGGGTCAGAAGGGCGGCGGCCAAAACGGCGGCCAGGAGCCCAAGCGCGCCGCCGCTCCATTTGCGCTCCAGGCGGAAAACGAGCAGGACGCCCAGGAGGGTGAAGAGGGACAGAACCCCCACTTCCATGCCCCGCAAGGTCCAATAAATCAGCGGATAGTAGCACGCCGTCAGGAAAACGGCGGCCACCTGCATCAAACGGTCTTCCGGGGCCAGTTCTTCGGCAATCCCTTTGACCACGAACAAGTTGCCGATCAGCACGCCCGCGCCGGTCAGCATGACCGCCAGCGAGGTTTTGGAAATGGCGATGGGGAGGAGGTGGATGCACGCCATGTAGAGCGTCCACAAGAGGTTCGTGTACCCTTCCACCGGGGGGTCTCCCGCATTCCAGCGCAGCCCATGGCCGTCGGCGAGGTTCCTGGCATAGCGCATGGAGATCATGGCGTCGTCAAAAAGGGAAAAGAAGCGCTTGCCCCCCACCAGGAAGGAGTTGTGCCAGATGTAGAAAAGATAACCGCCGGTGGCCGCCGCCAAAACGAGCAGGAAGAGATTCCGGGCCGCGCGAGGGGAGATCGCAGGCGCTTTGGCGGCGCATGGGGAAGAGGTGGATTCCATTTCTCTAAGGAGTGGCAGGCTGCGGTTGAAAGATATAGAACAACGATACTTTAATTTCTCAACCTAGTCGGCTTTGTTGCCGCTTGGCAAGATTTCCTTGGGCGGGCTTGCGGCAGCGCCGGTTTCATCCCGGCGCGGAATGGCTTCCTCCGGCTTGCTTTCCTTTTTGCGGCGCCACAATTCAAAATCGCCCAGGGTGGTTTCCATCTGGTAATGGCTGAAAAACAGGGCCTTGAATTCCGGGAAGTTCAATAGCAGCTGCTTGGAGGAGTCTTTCGATAAATTATTATTATCTTTGTCCGAAACAATAATATAAAGCGGTGGGTTTAAGGATATTTCCCGAATAAACTCGCTGCGGTAATGCTTGCAAATGGCTGATGTGGGATCGGCAATGAGGGGGTGATGCATGCCAAACCGGGCGGGGAAATCCCGATCCGAAAGCCAATTGATCAGCGGGTCAAATCCCCAGGTAAGGACTTTGTCGGCGCGGGTTGTTTTTTCACGAATGTATTTCGCCAGCCGATACTGTGTGGAGAAGGAGAACTCTGCATCGCCGGAGAAATCGTTGCTGAAATGTTTGTCAATTAATCCCGGCGTGGTGATGGCCGACCGGATGAAAGGAATGTCAGCCACATAGCGATGGGATGCTATGTCTGATTTATCTAGAATCACAATAGTGAATGCCAGATAGACCCACTTTTCCAATATTGCGGAGGAGTTGTTGGAATGGTTTTCGGTGCGTTCTAAAATGAGCTTGCGAAGATTGTCAATGCCAAGGGTGGTAAGGGCGACCATTGAAAAATAAACGGGCAGCCAGTGGTAGGGATAGTATTTGTTTTGCAGCAAAACAATCAATACGCCAATGGCCCCGGAAAGAAGGATGGCTTTGACGATGGCCTTTTCGTTTTTTTGAAAGGACGTGAAGATTCCATAAAAAAGAAAAGGCAAGCCGGTCCCAAATCTGAGGAGGAAACAGAAGAGCGGGCCACCCCGACTGATCAAAGATCTTGCATGTCCGCTTTGGTGATTCACGCGATTGAAAACCCATTGAATGTTGAGGTATTCACCCAGGGCATTTTGAGAGTGGAGCCAGGCAAGGGTTGCCCCGGTTGCGATGGCGAAGGAGCCGGCCATCAGGGCGATCTGCGTCAGCTTGCCGCGCGCCGTTTCTCCCTCGGCTTTCCAGATTAAATAGGCGAATGGCAGCAAAAAGGCGCCATAGAGAAATTTATAGGATACGGCCCATGCCAAAAGAACGCCGACCAGGATGGGAATGAGCCCCCGGGCGCTCTTTTGAAGAGAGAGGGCAAAGGCGATGATGATCAGCATCGAGGCCCAGCCGTCCGGTTGGGCGGTATGCCAATAGCCCCCATCCAGATATTGGAAGAGGAAAAAAATCACCCCGAAATGAGCAAAAGTGGCGTTGGTGATGTGGCGGATGACGGTCCACAATGCGGCGAGGGTGATGACTAAAATCCCGGCATCCAGCGCGCGAATCCCCCATAATGTCCTCCCGAAGAGGCACTGGGTGGCCGCGTAGGTGTATTGCGTCGCCGGGCCCTTTTGCTCCCATGCATTGACATAGGGGGCGCCTCCTTTCGTGATGACGTCCCCCACCCAGGCAAAAACTCCTTGATCGCGTCCCATGGGCCAAAGGAGAGAGGTGCCAAGGGCAAGGATCGCATAGGCATAAAGAATCCCCAGTAAGATCCGGCTTGTTTTAGTCATATTAAGGAAACAATGGAGGAAAACGCTGCAAAATGGACGCGTTATTTGCGTGGGGATTTTGCATCGGGTCAAGGTAAATCCACCCCGGGGATGGACTGCTTGCCGGAGTGGTGTTGCGAGGATATCCTCCGCCGCGGCATCTTCAACCGGCTTTTCGCGGCGGTCGGCCGGGAGCGTGATTAAAAGTGGCGGGGAGTTCAATACTCCACTGCTTGCGGCGGAGAGGGTTTACTTCGTTCCAGGACCTGTGAACACCAACCAATTCCGACGGTAAAATCAGGCCCTAAAATAATTCCCCCTGCCTGGGTTGCGCGGCTCCGGCGGCTTCGGCGCGGATTTCCTCGGTGAGGGTGCGGAATTCCCATGGCTCCAGGGCGGCGAGCAGCTCGGGGTAGCGGGGGCGGATGACGAGTTCGTCGAGCGGCGCGGGAAGCGGGAGGTCGGTGTCGAGCCGGACCATGGTCTGGTTGCTCAAAATTTGCTCGCGCCCCTGGACGATCTTCTCGCGCAAGGTCTCGTTGGCGATGGCGCCGGTGTGGGCGAGGAGGGCCGCGATGCTCCCAAATTGCCCGATGAGCGCGGCGGCCCGCTTGGGGCCCAGGCCGCTCACGCCCGGGATGTTGTCGGCGCTGTCGCCGACCAGGCAGAGCCAGTCGCCGATCTGTCCCGGCTCCACCCCCCATTTGGCCCGGACGTAATCCGACCCGAGCAGCGCGAAGCCGTCCTTGGGCGAGGCGAAGTCGGCCTTGTGGGTGGAGTAGATCCGCACCTGGTGGTCCACAAGTTGGAAGAGGTCTTTGTCGCTGGTGGCCACCACCACTTCCATGCCGCCGCGCTGCGCCGCGCGAGTGTAGGCGGCGATCAGGTCGTCGGCTTCCGTGTCCGGTTCGCGCAGACTGGCGATCCCCATCAGCGGGACGAGCGCGCGGATGTGGGCGATCTGGGGGCGCATCAGCTCGGGCATGGCCGCCCGCTGCTGTTTGTATTCCGGCTGCAATTGGGTGCGGCGGGCCGGCAGCCCCCCGTCCCAGAGCACGGCGGCGCGGTCGGGCTGCAGGTCCCGGAGCATTTTGCGCAGGACTTTGACAAAGCCATAGATCGCGTTGGTCGGTTCGCCCCGCGAGTTGCTCAGTTCCCGAATGGCGAAGAACGAGCGGTAGACGTAGTAGGGGCCGTCAACGAGGAGAAGTTTCACAAGGAGCACGATAAGCGCAAGCCGCCCGGTTTGCCGATGCTCTTTTTCGGGCTTATCCAGAAAGTGAGATCTCCATGCCCCCTTCTCCTCGTCTTCTATTTGCGCTTGGGCACCAGCCCAAGATGCCGCTGCAGCAAGGCCGCCCGCTCCCGGTGAAAGCACTCATCGCGGAAGCAGGCGCTGAAGCCCGCGCCTTCGAAGTCGGCGATGATTTCGTCGAGATAGATTTTCTCAATGCGCCGGTCGCCGAAGCAGCGGATGTTTTGGGCGTAATCGGCCATCGAGCGATAGCGCGGTTCGTAAAGGCCGTGCCGGGCGAAGATGCGGCGGTCGTAAAAAATGGCCTGGTGGCAGGGGGTGCGGGTGCGGAATTTCGCGGGAGTCCACGGCCCGTCCCAAACGAGGTTCCGGTCGTGCATGAAGACGTTGCCATAGACAAACCCGATCCGCTGTTCGGGCAGGCGGGCCGCCACTTTGGCGAGAACGTGCTCGCGCAGGCAATCCCCGGCCCCCAGGAAATAGAGGTAACGGCCGGAGGCGCGCGCGATCCCCTTGTTCATCGCGTCGTAGACGCCCCTGTCGGGTTCGGAGATCCAGCACCGCAAATCCGGCTCGTGCGCGCGAATGACCTCCAGCGTGGCGTCGCGCGAATCGCCGTCGATCACGATCAACTCCCACAACGCGCGGGGCTGCCGCAGGACGGAGGCAATGGAGCGCTCCAGCTTTTCCGCGCAATGGAGCGTCGGGATGATGATGGAAAAAAGGGGCGTGCCGGAAGGTTCTGGCACGGGCAGGAAGAGATTGACCGCTTGTTGGAGCAGCATGGAAAAGGGGATGGGCATGGTCATTTGCTGAGGTCGGCTTTTTTTCCCTCCGGGTAGCTGCGCCCGGCGCTCCACGCGTGCCAGGGCCCGCCGGCGAGGGCATTCCAGACGTAGCGCCAGGGGCGATAGGCCGCCCGCGCCTCCTGGAACGCTTGTAAATGGGCCCGGACGAGCCGGGTCGGGGAAAAGCAGGCCGCCCGGGCGTGGCCGCGCTCCACCAGCGCGGCGCGCCGTTCCCGGCGGGTCCAGAGCCGCTGGATGGCTTCCGCCATTTCCCGGGGCGAGTGCGGGTTGAAATAATCCACCGCGTCCCCGCCGGTCTCCGGCAGCGCGGCGGCCCGGGAACATGCCACCGGGCATCCCGCCGCCATCGCCTCCACCAACGGCAGGCCAAATCCCTCGAAGAGCGACGGGAAGACGGTCATCGCGGCGTGATGGTAAAGCCAGGCGAGTTCCTCCACGCTCACATAACCGGCGCAGAAAACATGGCCACCCAGCCCGTATTCCGCGGCCATGCGCTGGGCTGGATAACCTTCTGTCACATCGTGTCCCGTCAGCACGAGATCGAGTTTCAATCCCTTCTCGACCGCCAGAAATTGGAGCGCGCGCAGCAAGCGGTCGTGGTTTTTGTGAGGCCAGCGGTTGGCGGGATAGAAAAGGAACTCTCCTGCGGGAAGCGCGGCCTGCGGGCGGCGCCCCGCCTCCCGCGCCCGGTAGAAACGGGCGTCCACGCAATGCGGCGCGACGCGGATCTTTTGAGGCGGGATGCCGTAGTGCCTGGAAAGCGTGGTTTTGGAGAACTCGGAGACTGTCAACACCCGGTCGGCCATCCGGGCCGAACCCCGGTGATGCCACGCACGGGTGAATTTCTGCCGCTCCGAAAAGAAGTCGGGGAAAAAGACCTCCTGGTTGTCCGGGATCATGACCACCGTCGGGAGGGGCAACGGCCTTGGCTTGAGCACAATGAGGGGCGAAAAATAGAGATCGAGCCCCTTTAAATGCCGGGCGACCCGCGCCGTTTTCCCAAGCTGCACCGCGTTCTCCCGCCAGCGAGGCGAAGCGAGCGCCTCCAGCTCCGGCACGTTTTTTGCCTGATGGAAAAAGACGTATTCATTTTCGGTATCGCATTCCAGCAACGCGTCAAAGAGGCTTAAGAAATATTGCCGCATCCCGCCGATGCCGGCATGGAGTGGAAAGCAATGGACCCCGATTTTCATGGGCGCACGCCTATTTGGGCGGGGAGAGATCAAAGGGGCGGGTGGCGAGGCTGGCCAGATCCGCTTTCACCATTTCGCGCACGAGATCCTCAAAGGTCTGTTCGGAGCGCCAGCCCAGCGTTTGCCGGATCTTTGCAGGGTTGCCGACGAGCTGTTTCGGCTCCAGGACGCGCTCCAGGGCGGGGTCGGTGACGAGGTAGCTTTGCCACGGCAGGCCCACGACGCCGAAGGCGGCTTCCACGAACTCCTGCACGCTGTGGGTCACGCCGGTCGACACGATATAATCGTCGGGCTGGGGATGCTGGAGCATCATCCACATGGCGCGGACGTAATCCCGCGCGTGGCCCCAGTCGCGCCGGGCGCGGGTGTTGCCCAGGACGAGCCTTTCCGCCAGGCCGAGCTTGATGGCGGCCACGGTGCGGGAAATTTTCCGGGTCACGAAGGCCTCGCCCCGCCGGGGGGATTCGTGGTTGTAGAGGATGCCGTTGCAGACAAAGAGGCCGTAGGATTCGCGGTAGACCCGGGAGATCTGGGTCATGAAGGCTTTGGCGCAGCCGTAGGGGCTGGTGGGCCGGAACTTCGTCCCTTCCGTTTGCGGGGTTTCGGCGGCGTCGCCAAAGACCTCGGCGGTGGAGGCGAGGTAGATTTTGACGCGGTCCGCCAGAGCGCGGCAGCTTTCCAGCAGCCGCAGGGAGGCCATGCCGACTTCCTCGCAGGTGGGCTCGGGGATCTGGAAACTCTTGCCCACGTGGCTTTGCCCGCCGAGATGGTAGACCTCGCGGGGGGTCACTTCCTGGAAAACGCGCCGGAGCGTCTGCCCGTCGGCGAGGTCGCCGTAGTGAAAAAAGAGCCGCTTGCCGTGGATCTGTGGATCGCAGGCGAGGGCTTGCAGCGGCGACGATTCGGGGTCGCCCGGCCGCCAGGCAAGGCCGTGGACTTCGTAGCCCTTGTCCAGCAGGAGTTCCGTGAGATAGGAGCCATCCTGGCCGGTGATGCCGGTGATGAGTGCGACGGGGGTGGAGGGAGTTGTTGCGGGCATAGGGGAGGGCAGGTATTCCTTCTGCTAACCCCTGAGGGCGGGGGATTCAGAATGGTGCATTCTGAATCGGCGCTCCGCGAAAAATCGGCTTACCAATCGAAAAAAAAGAAGGAACGCAGCTCAGCTACTCCACCGACAAAGTTTTCAAGAAAAGCCCAACGGATCTCGGATCCTTGCTTTGCGGCAAACATTCGCGAACGGGAAGAACGAGATCGGAGCCGATCTCGATTTCGAAGATGCCGTTTTTTCGGCTGGCCGCTTCCCGGGGAACCTTCAAAGTCCACACCAGAGCTTCGGCGTCCGTCACCGTGCGCGACCCGATTTCCGATCCGTTGACGCGCAGGCGAAGGGTATTTTGCTTTCCCTTGGCAAGCGGGAGCGTGTTGATGCCGAGGGTCAGGCAAAAATCTCTGTCGGGCATTTCGGGCATCTTGAAGGAAACCTCCGCCCACTGGCGGTTCGTCCAGACGCCCTCCTTCTCCATTTTCGAGAATCCTTTCCCCAAGTACTCCTCGCAATGCCCTGCCGTAAAAACGATGGGCTGGCCCAAGGGGCATTCTTTGCGCCCCGGTTTGTTCCAGGCAACCTGCCCGTTATTATCGATCACGATCAGCTTGGTGGGCTCGCCCACCCCCTTGAGATCCAGCCATTCCTTGAGCTGGCAGAACGGATAGGGGGGATTTTCCTCTTTCGGGAAAGGCATCAAATTGTATCCAGGAGGCGACCATCCGCTGTAGCCGTTCACCGTCGCGACTCCCAGATCCTGCGCCGCCAGCATCGCGTCCAAACTGACTTTGTAGAAAGGTTCCTCCGTGTCGCGCTGGCAAACCCAGAACACGTAATTACGGCCGGGTTTGATCGCCTTCAAAACCGTCTTGATGCGCACCACGCCCAGGTTTGCGGTGTGGAAGGACGTCTTGATGACCCCGGTAACGCCGTTGTCCACAAAGACAAACAGCGCCAGAAGGCATCCCGCCCCGGCTGCCTGGGCTTTCCCCTCCAGCGAATCGGGAAACTGCCCTCTTGCCCAGGCGATGAGGGCGTCCAGCGTTGCCGCCAGCACCATCGACATCGGGAAAAGCATGAACAACGCGATCCGCGCCACGGCGCGAACCGCCCCGATGCCCGGCAGCGGGAACAGGAGGCTCCAAAGCGTCCAATCCCAGACGGAGAGCGTCAGCACGAAGCAGAACACCAGCGACCACCAGGCCCGGTTGGCCAGCAGCGTCAGCCGGCGGGGCGGCAGCCGGAGAAAAGGCCAGGCCAGGAGCGAGAGCAGCATTGTCAGCCCCGCAAAGACCTGGTGCTCGCCTGGAAAGGGGAGATTGCGAAAGCCGAAAAGCCCCGTGTCGCGCATCCAGCTCCAGGCGATGCTTTCGGGGAGAGGATACAGCCAGGAATTGAGCCGCGGAAGCATCGTGGCGATTTCCTTCCAGGATCTCATCCCCAACTCCCTGGCCGCATCCCGGTAGGGAATGGCAATGGGCAGCAAAGCCACCGCGGCCAACAGCAAGATCGCCGCTCTCGCCGCCATCGCCCCGCCGGAGCCGGTCATGTGGCGCAGGAACACCCTGCGTTCCCCCAACAGAAAGGTGGCCAGCAGGTAGCCGGCCAGCGGCACCGCCGTCAGGACGCCGCAATAAATGCCAAGATACACCTGCCCCAGCATCAAAGCCACGACCCACGCGAAATCGCGGGTCTTGCCCAACGCCGCCAGGCGGCTGGCGCACACAAAAACCCAGGGCAGCAGATAACGGGGCAGCAATTGGGGGTGCCCCGCCTGCCCATGCACGGGAAGCCCGAATGCGAAAACGTACGCGGCCAGGGCCGCCGCCAAATGCCCGGCGCCGAGATTCCTCAAGGCCAGGTACCCGGAAAGATAGGTCAGCGCCAGCGTGGCCAGCGTCCAGTATTGGAAGGCCGCCTCGCGCTTCAGCTTCAGGCCGCGGAATACCGCGTACAACGGCAGGTTGCCCAGGTGATGGTCGCTGTAGGCGATGACGTTTTTCTGGGGATAAAAAAACGGCGCATCCCAAAAGCTGGCGGAATGGTGGTGGTGCATGGCGCGGTAGCCGTGTTCCAGCACGTACATGTTGAGGCGGGCATCGCCGACGTCGCCGATAAAGGTGTCCCGGGTGTAAAAGGGGAGCAGCCCCACGCACCCCATCAAGAGGGGCAGCCACGCTGCCCGGAGCATTTTGGCTATCCTGCCGTCCGTCCATTCGTTCCATGAAATCATAGGCGTGTATACTGGCTAGAGCGGTTTCGGTTTATTTTGACGTATGCTCTTCGGCGGCGAGAGTCGCTGTGCGTCTTTTTGCGCTTGGGCTGTATTTACAAATACAGCCGCTGCGCTCAAAAAGCCCCGCATCAACCCTCGGCGCTCTCAGATCATTGCGACAAAATAACCCAAAAACGCTCTAGGCTTCGGTGTTCGGAAAGGTGGGCAGGGGGGTGGAGCCGCTTTGGAAGGCGCGGGCGAAGGTTTTGGCAAAGGCGAGGGCCTCGCCGATGACTTTTTCCATATCCATGTAACGGTAGGTGGCGAGCCTCCCCAGAAAGGAGACGCCGTGTTCCTGCTCGGCCAGGCGGCGGTAGGCGCCCAGGAGCTGGTGGTCCTTGCCGAGACGCTTCGGATAATACGGCAGGTCCCCGGGCCCGGTTTCCTGGCTGTATTCCTTGAAGTAGACGGTCCTCGCGTGCTCTTCCCAGGGGGCGAAGTGCTTGTGCTCGTGAATGCGCGTGTAGGGCACGGCCGGGTCGCCATAGTTGAGAACGGCGTTGCCCTGGAAGTCGCCCTCCGCTTCGCCGCGCTCGAAGGTGACGGTGCGGTAGCCCAGCCGCCCGGCGCTGCAGCCGAAGTAGGCGTCGAGGGGGCCGGTGTAGAAGAGATGCGCGCACTCCGGCCGCGCCCGGGGCTCGAAGCGTTCGCCGAGGCGGACGCTGATGGAGGGATGGGCGAGGATGTTCTCCACCAGCGCGGTGTAACCGTCTTCAGGAATCCCCTGCCAGGCGCTGTTGTAGTAGTTGTCGTCGTAGTTGAAGCGGACGGGCAGGCGCTTCAAGATGGAGGCGGAAAGCTCCCGGGGTTCGCACCCCCACTGTTTGCGGGTGTAGCCGTAGAAGAAGGTCGTATACAGTTCGCGGCCGAGGAACTTCAAGGCCTGTTCCTCGAAGTTTTGCGGCTCGCCGATGGAAGCGTCCCCGAGCGTCGCGATGAACGCCCTGGCTTCGGCGGGGTTGAAGGTCTTGCCGAAAAACTGGTTGATCGTGTGGAGGTTGATGGGGAGGGAAAAGACGCCGCGCGGCGTGATGGCTTTGACGCGGTTGACGAAGGGGCGCATGCGCCCAAAGCGCTGGACGTAGTCCCATACGTGCGCCTGGTTGGTGTTGAAAATATGGGGGCCGTAGCGGTGGACCATGACGCCCGTGGCGGGGTCGCGCTCGGTGTGGCAGTTGCCGCCGAGGTGCGGGCGCTCTTCCAGGACGGTGACGCGGCAGTCGATGTTCTCGGCCAGGGACCTGGCCAGAACAGCCCCGGAAAAGCCAGCGCCAACGATGCAGAAATGGGGAGAGGGTTGCGATTTCATAGGGGGCATTGCCTCATCGTTTGAGGGAAGCGGGCGGTTGAGTCAATATCTTCCGGTAGAAATCCAGGGTGGCTTTCGCCGTGGCTTCCCAACTGAACCGCTCGGCGCGCTGCTTGGCGGCGGCCACGAGGCAGCGGCGGAATGCCGCGTCGCTTTCCATGCGCAGCATGGCCTCGCAAATCGAGGCGGGGCTTTCGGGGCCGATGGTCATCACGGCGTCGCCCCCCACCTCGGAGAGGCTCGTGCGGCCGCTGGAAATAACCGGGCAGCCGCACTGCATCGCCTCCAATACCGGCAACCCGAATCCCTCATACCAGCTTGGAAAAATCAACCCCATCGCCGAGGCGTACAGCTCCGGGAGCGCCTCGTCGGCAACGTAATTCAGGAGCCGGACCATGCCGGTCTTTTTCAGGGCGGCGATGCGGGCGAGAAGATCCTGGTTGCACCACCCCTTTCCCCCCGCCAGGTGCAGCGGAATCCTGCGGGAGCTTCGTTTCCAATAAAGCTCCATGGCCGAGAGGAGCGTGCCGTAGTTTTTGCGCGGTTCAAGCGAGCCGACGGCAAGCCAATAGGCGCCCGGCTCCTCCTTCGGCTCCGCGCTGATCCTGGAGGCGAGCGGAATCGCGGCGGCCAGGCGATGGTTGCGCTCCAGCCACCCGGGCAGGATCCGCTCAAATTCCTCCATCGAGGATTGGGAAATGAAGAGGAAGCCGTCGGCGCGGTCCAGGGCTTCGCAGACGCCGCGCTGGCATGCCTGGCGGTTCGCCTCGGTGGTAAACTCGGGATAAACCCAGAAGCTGACATCGTAGACCACCACCACCAGCCGGGCGCTGCCTACCGCGGGCGCTTGAAAAGAATTGCTCTGGACGATGTCCGGGGAGCCGGGGAGATCGGCGTTCGTTGCGCCCTTCTTTTTGGGGTGCGCGGCGGGCGGCGTGTTCTCCGGGCTCCAGTAAGGCATGTGCACCCCCGGCTGGTGAAGGAGCGTTCCCTGGCATGGGTCCGTGGATTTCCAGCGCCCAAAGCGATGGTAGAGGTAGTATTCATTTTCGGGAGCGGCGGCTGCCATCGCGCGAATGAGCGCATCGGCGTACCAGCCGCACCCCGTGCGCGTCACGCAAGTCTGGGCGACATCAAATCCGATCTTCATGGGTTGGGATTTCACAACGCGCCTCCTTCCAGCGCCTTGGCGTTTTGCGGGCAGCCGGACAGTGCGTTCCAGGCCTCCAGCAGTTTGCGGGCTTCGGTTTTCTCATCGAAAAAGCCGAGCCGCTGGCGGCTCCGGCTGCGCAACGAGGCGCGCAACGCCGGGTCTCCGCTGATTTTCAGCAGCGCGCTGGCGATGGATTCCGGCTTGCGCGGGTCCAGAGGATAGGCGGCGTCTCCGGCGATTTCCTTCAAGAAAAGATCCGGGCCGGTGAGGATGGGCACTCCATCCCGCATGGCTTCCAGGAGCGGAAACCCGAAGTCTTCGTGCAGCGACGGAAAGACCAGGGCTCCGGCGTGCCGCCCAAAGGCGCGCCATACCTCCGGGGCAGATCCCGGGCAATGCAGATGGGGCTCGATGCCCAGCGCCCGCGCCAGCGTGCGCAGCTCCGCCGCCCGGTTCTCCTCATGGAACGCGAGGACGAGATCCCAGGCGGCCTCTCCCGCTTGTTCCCGGTACAGGCGATAAGCCAGGAGCAGCGTTTCGTGGTTTTTGTGTTTCCAGAGGTCGGCCGGATAGAAGAAGTAGGGGCCCTGGTCTTGGATAAAATCCGTGGCTGCGGAATCGGCCTCCCGGCACTCCCGCATGGGCAGGTAAGTATAAAAGAGCTTCTCCTCGGGAACCTGGTAATGCGCCATCAGCCGCTCGACCCCGGCCCGGCTGGCGCACTGGATCATGGAAGCGCAGAAGAGGGTCTGCATGATGGAGGAATCCCGCTCCGCGATTTGCGCCTGGGTCAAGCTGAGCGGGTAATCCCGGTGCAGCAAATCGGCAATCAGCGCGACCGTTGGCACGCCTTCGCAGGCAAAGGAGCAGGCTCCCAAAGGGGCGTAAAGCAGGTCCGCGCCGATCCAGCGGAGGAAATCCGAAGGCGGATCGGGGAGCCAAAACTCCAGCGGCGCTTCCGGCGGTGGGCCATCCGGTTCCACACAAATCAAGAGGTCTTGCGGGCGGGCGAGGCGGCGGACCTCGTCCCGCGTGGCGGCGTTCGCCAGGAACAAGAAAACCAGCGTTCGCCCCGCTTGTTCCATCGCTTCGGAAAGCAGCCGGAACAGCGCCGGCTTGAGGCCGCCATGGCTCCCATCCGGCCGGAGGGGGGTCAAATCCACGGCAACGGCCAGGGCGGCTTTGGTTTCGATAAGAGCGCGTGCTTCCTTCATCTCAAGCCGGACCGCCCTCCTTGGTGAAGATGCCCGCGTAATCCTGGTATCCTTGGAGAACGCCTTCCTCAAAGGAGGGCTGGAGCCGTGCAATTTCAACGGAGGAAAAGCCGGCATAGGTTCCGACAAAGGAAAGAAGCTCGTGCGGAATCGGGTTCCGATGGGTGGGGTCCAAATGGAAAGTGTAGCTGGAGACGCGCGGGAACTCCGGGTTGGGGGTCTCGAAAATGGCGATCCCGCCGGGGCGCAGAACCCGCAAGCTTTCCTGGAAAAGCTGCAGCAGCTTCGGGAACGGGAGGTGTTCGACAAGGTGGAATCCCGAGACCAACGCCAGGGAAGCATTCGGCAGCTCTTTCAGCCAGTCGATGGCGTCGCCCTGCCTGGCCTCCAGGCCGAGCGCCCGGCATTGCTCCACCATGCGAGCGTTGAGATCCACCCCCTGCGCCGCGATCCCGTTTTCCTGCAACCATTCCAGCCATTCGCCGCGTCCGCATCCCGCATCCACGGCCTTGACCTCGGGAATCCGCTCTTGGAGGCCGCGCAGGAAGGGGAGATAAGCAGCCAGCCGTTTCTTGATCGCCGCGCGGCTGCCGCGGAATTGATCCTCAAGGGCCTCGTAAAAAGCATCCATTCCCGGCTTCTGCGAGAGGATGGCTTCTTCCGGCGCAAGCCGCTCCGCCACCATCGCAAGCGCTTCCTCAAGGGCCTCCACTCTTTCCGTCAGTTCCTGATTCCGCCTGGCGAGCGCTTGCTGATTGTGCAATAAACTCGCCTGCTGCATGCCAAGGGGAAGGACCCTTTGCTGAAGGCTCTCCACTTCCCCCGTAAGGATGGCGGCGGAAGCGATCAACTCTTGGTCAATCGCTTCCTGGTTGCGGCGCAGCGGACGGAGAAGCTTGGGCCAGCGCTTGGCCTTTTCCTGCTTGGCCTTGGCGCGCTCCACGGCGCTCGCGGCCTTTTGGATGGGGAGTTTTTTTTCCTTTGGCGCGGGGTAAAAAGCGGGATCCGATGGGGATTCCGCCGCCGCGCCGCCTTTGCTTTTGGCAACTTCCTGGCGGATACGCCGGAGGGTTGCTTCCATTTCGGAGGAGGAAGCCATTTTCAGTGGGAGGTTGCGGTTCCTTGCCTACGAGAAGAACTCTCGCCCCGCCGGCGTATTCCCCGGCTCTCTCCCTCTCCGCGCCTCTCCGCCTTTTCTTCCCTAATGCCCCGAGGCGTCGAAGCAGACACCCTCCTTGGTGCTGCGCAGGTAGATGCGGCAGCCGCTGACGGCGGGCGTGGACCAGCATTTGCCTGCGATGGCTTTGATGCGGGCCAGTTCTTTGTAGGCGTCCGGGTTAGGATCGATGACGGCGAGGTCGCCGTTGTCCGCCAGCGCCAGGAGGCGGCCGGAGGCGAGGATAACGTTGCCCTGGCCAAAGCCGGGGTGGGTCCAGCGGACCTTGCCGGTGGCCATGTCCACGCATTTAAGAGGGCCTTTGCCGTAACCGGCGAAGCCGTACATGCCGTAGAGGAACCCGTCTTTGCAGACGGGGGTGCTCCAGTGGTTGGCGGTTTCCGTGTTGCCAGGGATTTGCCAAAGCGGGGTGGCGGTGAACCCGGAGGCGTCGCGGGCGATTTTGCAGACGCCGCCGCCGACGCCATAACCGGCTGAACAATACACCATGTCGCCGTTGACGACGGGGGAAGCGCCGGAAGAAGTGGCGTATTTATAGGGGAATTTCCAGAAGCGTTGTCCATTTTTCACGGAGAGGGAAACCAGGCCGCTCTGACAATAGAAGATGACCTGGTGTTCTCCTTGAATCGTAGCCACCACGGGAGTCGCGTGGGTGATGGCTTCACTTTCTTGTTTCCAGGCGATTTCTCCGGTTTTTTGTTGGAACGCGAGCAGGGATTGTCCCGCGCCGCCGCCCATCACAAAGACGAGGCCATCCTCCACGACGGGGGAGGCGGCGCTGTTCCAGGCGATGTTGCGCGCGCCGTATTCCTTGATGAGGTCGTGGGTCCAAAGGGGGGCTCCGTTCCGGGCGTCGAGGGCGTGCAGGACGAGGTCGGGGGTAAGGACGAAGACGATGCCATCGCTCACGGTGGGGGTGGAGCGGGGGCCGTCCCCATCACCGCCGCCGCTATACCCCTTGCCCACGGCGACGTCGGCGGCCCAGCGTTCCACGCCGGTTGCGGCGTCCAGGGCCAGGCAGATTTCGCGCGGTTGGCCGTTGATCTCGCGGACAGCCTGGGTGACGGCCAGCCCGCCGCTGACGGCGAAGGAGCTGAAGCCGCTGTTGACGGGGACTTTCCAGAGGACTTTGGGCGGTGTGCTCCCCCAGTCGAGCGCCAGCGGCTCGGAGGAAATCCCGTCATGGCCGGGCCCGCGGTAGCAGGGCCAGTCGGCCGCATGGACGGGGGGGAGCAGGAGGCTGAGGCCAAGGAGAAGGAGCAGGGGGAGGTTTTTCATGGTTCTTCTTCGGTGAGTTGTAGTCGCTTGCCGACGATCCGCCGGAGCAGGAAAAGGACGGCGACGAGGGCGGCGATGCCCAGGAGGGTGAGGGCTTTGGCGGCCGGGGAGCCTTTGACGTCGCTGAGCTGCCGGCCAGCGGAGCCCATGCAGACGAAGACGATTTCGCCCGGCAGCATCCCCAGGATGGTGGCGAAGAGGTAATGCCGGAAGGGGACGTTGGTGAGGCCGTAGGCGAAGTTGGAGACGCCGAAGGGAATGGGGCAGAGCCGCAGCAGGCCGACGATTTTCCATCCCTCGCGGTGGATGGCCTGGTCGATGAGCACGAATTTGGGGTTCCGGCTCAGGAATTTCGCCACCCGTTTGCGGGCCACGTAGCGGCTGAAGAGGAAGCCGATGGCGGCGCCCAGGGTGGAACCGGCGATGATGCCTGCCAATCCGCCGGGAATGCCAAAGAGGAGGCCGGCGATGACGGCAAAGGGGATCAAGGGGAGGCCCAGGAGGCTGAGCCCGGCCAGGGAGAAGATGAAGACGAGACCTCCCAGGGGGCCCAGGCCCCCCAGGCTGTGCAGGTAGGTTTCAAGCCACGGCATCATGGGCGCGTTCTTTTTACTTTTCCCAGGGGGACGGGATCCTTCTACGCGTGCCAGCTCTTGAGCAGGCGCAGGTAGTTGGCGCGTTCGAAGGCGCTGGCGTCCGGGCAGTGTTTCAGGTTCATGGTGCCCCGCATCTGTGCGAGCGACTCGTATTCGTGTTCTTCGAGCCACTGCGAGAGGTCGGCCAGGACGGTGGCGAGGTAATCCGGGCCATTCTTGAGCAAGGCGGAGACGATCTGGACGGCATGGGCCCCGGCCATGATGGCGCGCACGGCGTCCTGGGCGGAGTGCACGCCGCCGGTGGCCGCGTAGGAGGTGTCCACTTGGGCGCTCAAGACGGCCAGCCAGCGCAGGCGCAGCCGGAGTTCGGACGGGGTGGAGAGTTCCAGGACGGAGTCGGTGTCGAGGTCTTCGATGTTGATGTCGGGCTGGTAGAAGCGGTTAAACAGGATGACGCCGTTGGCTCCCGCGTTTTTCAGGCGGCTCACAAAGTTGGGCAGCGAGGAAAAGAAGGGGGAGAGTTTGACGGCGAGCGGGATGCGGACTTCCTTGCGGATGGCCGCGACGAGGTCCAGCGCCCGCGCTTCGATCTCGGCCCCGGTCTTGCACGGATCGGCGGGGAGGTCGTAGTAGTTGAGTTCCAGGGCGTCGGCCCCGGCCTGCTCGATCAATTTGGCGTGGCCGGTCCAGCCCCCCGGCGTGGTGCCGTTGAGGGAGGCGATGACGGGGATGCTGACGGTGGCTTTGATTTTGCCGATCAGTTCCAGGTATTCGGCGCTGGTTTCGTCGAAGTCTTCCTCGCTGGGGAAGTAGGTGGTGGCTTCGGCAAAGCTCTCGTTGTGGGATTCCACGTCGCGTTCCACGGCGGTGCGCTCCCGTTCGAGTTGTTCCTCAAAGAGGGAGTGCATGACGATGGCGGCGGCTCCGGCGTCTTCCAGCCTGCGCACGGTGGCGAGGTCGTCCACCAGGGGCGACGCGCCTGGCATGAGCGGGTTTTTCAGCGTGAGGCCGAGGTATTCGGTGGCGAGATTCATGGTGCTTATACGTTCTTCTAAGTTCCGTTTCGTCGGGGGGCTACTGGGCGGCTCCATCGGCGGCGAGCTTCTGGTAAAGCGCGAGCCGGGCTTCCACCTGTTCCTGCGCGGCGGCTTCAAAGGCGGCGACTTTCTCCGGCTTCATCTTGAAGCGGAGTTCGTTGCGCAGGTATTCGCCAACGCGGACCTTGGGGGCGGCGCTGTCGAGCTGGAGCGCCGGTTTGCCTTCGGCAGAGCGGCGTGGGTCGAAGCGGTAGAGCGGCCAGATGCCGGATTCCACGGCCAGCCGCTGCTGGTCGAGCCCGCGGCTCAACGCGTAGCCGTGCGCGATGCAATGGCTGTAGGCGATGATGAGCGAAGGCCCGGCGTAGCTTTCGGCTTCCTCGAAGACTTTGACGGTGTGGGCGTCTTTGGCGCCGAAGGCGACGCGGCCGACGTAGATGTTGCCGTAGCTCATGGCCATCATGCCGATGTCTTTCTTGGGACGGGATTTCCCGGCCATGGCGAACTTGGCGGTGGCGCCGAACGGGGTCGATTTGGACATCTGGCCGCCGGTGTTGGAGTAGACTTCGGTGTCAAGGATGAGGACGTTGATGTCCGCGCCGGTGGAGAGGACGTGGTCCACGCCGCCGTAGCCGATGTCGTAGGCCCAGCCGTCGCCGCCGAGGATCCAGGTGCTCTTGCGCACGAGGTAGTCGGCCACGTCGGCGAGCCGCCGGGCGTCGAGGGTGTCGAGGCCGGAGAGGCGCTCGCGCAGGGCGCTGACGCGGCCGCGCTGGGCGGCGAGAGAGGCTTCGTCGCGGGCGGCGGTGGCGGCGAGGAGCTCCGCCGCCAGGGTGTCGCCCACTTGCGGGGCGAGCTTGGCGAGGAGTTCCCGCGCGATGGCGGTCTGCTTGTCGATGGCGTAGCGGAAGCCGAGGCCGTATTCGGCGTTGTCCTCGAAGAGGGAGTTGGACCACGCCGGGCCGCGTCCGTTCTGGTCCACGGTGTACGGGGTGGTGGGCAGGTTGCCGCCGTAGATGGAGGAGCAGCCGGTGGCGTTGGCGACGACCAGGCGGTCGCCATAGAGCTGGGTGAGCAGCTTGATGTAGGGCGTCTCGCCGCAGCCGGTGCAGGCGCCGGAATATTCAAAGAGCGGCTGGGCAAACTGGCTTGTCTTGACGTCGGCCTTGATCTCGGTGCGCGGCGGCTGGGGCAGGCCGAGGAAGTAGGCGTATTGAGCGGCTTCCTTCTGCCGTTCGGGGATGACCGTCATGGTCAGCGCCTTGTGGCTCGGGTCGGTCTTCGATTTCGCCGGGCAGACGGAGGCGCAGAGGGTGCAGCCGGTGCAGTCTTCCGGGGCCACCTGGATGGTGAAGCTCTGGCCTTCCACGCCGCGGAATTTGGTCGATTGGAAGCCTTCCGGCGCGCTGGCGAGCAGTTCGCTCGGGTAATGCTTGGAGCGGATGGAGGCGTGCGGGCAGACAAACGCGCATTTGTTGCACTGGATGCAGATGCTCGAATCCCAAACCGGCAGGCGGTCGGCGATGTTCCGTTTCTCCCACTGGGTGGTGCCCACGGGCCAGGTGCCGTCGGCGACAAAGGCGCTGCACGGGAGGTCGTCGCCCTTGCCTTCGAGAATGACGGCGGTGACGGCTTTGACAAAGTCAGGAGCGGCGTCGGGAACCACGGGCGGGCGGTGGTGCCCGTTGAGGCACCCCGAGGGAACGGTGACTTCAAACATGCCGGCGAGAGCGGCATCGACGGCGGCGAAGTTTTTCGCCACGACTTCATCCCCCTTGCGGCCGTAGGTTTTCTTGATGGCTTTCTTGATCTGCTCGATGGCTTCGTCGCGCGGCAGGACGCCGGAGATGGCGAAGAAGCAGGTCTGCATGATGGTATTCGTGCGGCCACCGGCTCCGGCGGCGCGCGCCACGGCAGCGGCGTCGATTACGTAAAATTTAAGTTCCTTTTCGACAATCTGCTTCTGCACTTCCAGCGGCAGGTGCTCCCATACGGTGTCGGCGGAATGCGGGGAGTTGAGAAGGAAGACCCCCTTGGGCTCGGCGTAGCTGAGCACGTCGAATTTCTCCAGGAAGGTGGCCATGTGGCAGGCGACGAAATTGGCGCGCTTGATGAGGTAGTGCGATGCGATGGGGCGGGGCCCGAAGCGCAGGTGCGAGATGGTCATGGCCCCCGATTTCTTCGAGTCGTAGACGAAGTAGCCCTGGGCGAAGTTGGAGGTCTCTTCGCCGATGATTTTGATGGAGTTCTTGTTGGCTCCCACGGTGCCGTCGGCGCCAAGGCCGAAGAAGACGGCGCGTACGACGTCCGAGGGCTCGATGTCGAAGTGGTGGTCGTAGGGGAGGGACGAGCCGGTGAGGTCGTCGTTGATGCCGATGGTGAAGTGGTTTTTGGGCCGTTCGGCTTTCAGTTCGTCGTAAATGGCCTTGGCCATGGCCGGGTCGAATTCTTTGGACCCGAGCCCGTAGCGGCCGCCGATGACGAGCGGTTCGCAGGCGAACTGGCTGAGGCCCTCGGCGCGGGCTTCGGCCAGCGCGGTGACGACGTCGAGGTAGAGCGGTTCGCCAAGGCAGCCGGGCTCCTTGGTGCGGTCGAGGACGGCGATGCTCTTGACGGTGGCGGGAAGGGCCTTGATGAAGGCTTCGACGCTGAAGGGGCGGTAGAGGCGGACTTTGACGACGCCGGTTTTCTCCCCCTGGGCATTGAGCCAGAGGGCGGTTTCTTCGGCGGTTTCGGCGCCGGAGCCGATGGCGATGATGACGCGGTCGGCCTCGGGGTGGCCCGTGTAATCAAAGAGGTGGTATTGGCGGCCGGTGAGCTGGGCGAATTTGTCCATGAGCCCCTGCACGGCGGCGGGGACGGCGTTGTAGAAGGGGTTGCAGGCTTCGCGGGCCTGGAAGTAGACGTCGGGGTTCTGGGCGGTGCCGCGGATGGTGGGGTGGTCCGGGCTGAGCGCGCGGGAGCGGAAGGCGCGGATGGTCTCTTCGTTGACCATGGCGCGCACGGTTTCGTCGTCGAGGGGGTGGAACTTGGCGACTTCGTGCGAGGTGCGGAAGCCGTCAAAGAAGTGCATGAACGGGACGCGGGTCTCAAAGGTGGCGGCGTGGGAGATGCACGCCATGTCCTGGGCTTCCTGGACGGAGTTGGAAGCGATCATGACGAAGCCGGTCTGGCGGCAGGCCATCACGTCGGAGTGATCGCCAAAGATCGAAAGGGCATGGGTGGCCAGGGCGCGCGCGGTGACGTGGAAGCAGAAGGGAAGCAGCTCGCCCGCGATCTTGTACATGTTGGGGATCATCAACAGGAGCCCCTGGGAGGCCGTGAAGGTGGTTGTCAACGCGCCGGAGTTGAGCATGCCATGCACGGCGCCGGCCACGCCGGCTTCGGATTGCATTTCCACCATGCTGGGCACGGTGCCCCAGAGGTTCTGGCGCCCTTTGGCGGACCATTCGTCGCACGATTCCGCCATGGGCGAGGAGGGGGTGATCGGGTAAATGGCGATGGTTTCGCTCAGACGGTAGGCCACGGAGGCCACGGCTTCATTGGCGTCGAGGGTTGCAATTTTGGGGGATCGCACTGCGGTGCCCTGCTCTTGAATAGCGCTCATCCGACTACTCAAGCTCAAAGCGAGCCGTGAAGCTGCCCTCGGATTGGCATTCCTTGCCCATGGGTTGGCGGCGGTTTCGGGCGCAAAAAAACCGGAGGGGGAGGCCTTCCGGTTTTTTGCGATGGCGTTGGCGCCTCTTGCTCTACCAGGAGAAGGTGCCGCTTTGCGGGACGACGATCTGGTCGCCGGGCAGCACTTTGATGTCCAGCGAGGGGTCTTTGGAGAGCTTGGTGGTGTCGATGACTTGCACGGCCCCCCCCCGCACGAGTTTGACGCGCTTTTTATCGGCGAAGTCGTTGAACCCGCCGGCACCGGCGATGGCGCTCATCACGGTCAGGTCGGCGGTGTAGGTGAGCCGCCCACTGGAGCGGACTTCTCCGCTGACATTGACGAACCGCATGCCGGACTGGACGGTGACGGTGACGGTGGGGTTGGTGAAGATTTTATCGCTCTTGAGCTTGGACTCGATGAGGCGCTGGGCCTCCGAGGCGTCCATGCCGACGACTTTGACTTTGCCGATGTAGCCGATGTTGAGCATCCCTCCGTCGTCCACCACCTGGGAGGAGTTGAGGGCGCCGATTTCGTCGCCCGGAATGCCGGAGAAGCGGATGTCGATGCTGTCGCCCAAACGGATGACGGCTTGCTGGGCGAGGCCGGCCGGTCCGCCCAGGAGGAGCGAGAGCAGCAGGGCGGCGCAGAAGGGAAGCGGTTTCATGCTTAGTAGTCTCCAGGTTTGGAGGGGGTATTTTCCGGCGCCTGGCCGCTGGCCGCAACTTGCTTGATGGCTTTGCGCCTCCGGCGTTCGGCGTCCGGTGTGTAGTAGTCGTAATACTGTGTGTAGTACTGGTAGCTGCTGTCGTGTTTGGTTTCGACGTTGTTCAACACGATGCCCAGGAGGTGGCCGCCCACGTTTTCCACGGCGCCTTTGACGCGCTGGAGCATGGCGCGCGGGAAGCGGCGGTATTGGACGACCATGATGGCGATGTCCACTTCGCTGGCAAGAATGGCGGCGTCGCTGACGCCCAGGATGGGGGGCGAATCGAAGAAGATGAGGTCGTAGCGGCTCCGAACGGTGGCGATCAGGTCGATCATGCTTTGGGAGTTGAGGATGCCGACGGCGTCGTCGGGGAGGTTGCCGCTGGGCAGGAAGGAGAGGTTGGGGAGGGCGGTCTTGAGGATGCAGTCCTCCAGCTTGCGCGCGCCGGTGAGGACGTCGGTGAGGCCGATTTCGTAATCGAGGTCAAAGAACGTGTGCTGGGAGGGGCGGCGCAAGTCGGCGTCTACGATGAGGACGTTGTAGCCCCCCTTGGCGCAGGTGACGGCGAGGTTGTTGAGGGTGGTGGATTTGCCTTCCCCGGGCCCGCCGGAGACGAGCGTCATGGTTTTGGCGTTCGGATTGCGGCTGTTGAATTCGATGTTGGTGCGCAGGATCCGGTAGGCTTCGGCGTCGGCGGTGTCGCCCTGGGTTTTGAAGAGGGAGGTGATGCCTTTGGGGATGACGGCGAGGACGGGGGATTTCAAGTAGTGCTCCACGTCGTCGAGGGTTTTGACGCTGGTGTCGAGGTATTCGATGAAGAAGGCCAGGAGCACGCCGAAGAAGAGGCCGATGAAGATGGCGACGCCCATGATCCGCAGGACGTAGGGCTTGGCGGGGTAGACGGCCGGTTCGGCTTTTTCCCAGATTTTGGCCGGGACAACGGTCATTTTCAACTGGACGCTCTGGGTGGAAAGGCGTTTTTCAGCCTCTTCCAGGACCCGCTTGGCTTTGATGTAGTCGCTTTTGATGTTGATGTAATCCTGGCTCTGGCTGCTGGCTTCGTTGAGCCGCAGTTTGGTCTTGTCCATTTTCTGCTGGAATACGGACAGGTTGGCCTCGCAAACTTTGAGTTTGATGGCCAGGGAATTGCGCACGGCGCCAATGGCAGCGTTGAGTTGTTGGGCGAAGACTTCCTTTTGCGCGCGCAGGGATTTGATCCGCGGGTGGTTTTCGCCCAGGCCGCCGTTGAGGAGGCGGGCTTCCTCGGAGGTGGCTTCCTGGTATTGGGGCAGGATCTTGGAGATGGTCGGATCCTGGATGTTGAGGGTGGGCAGCGCGGTCATGAACTCCTCGGGCTTGAGCTTGGCGGTTTGCTCAAGCTGCGCCTGGAGTTCCGCGATGCGGATTTTGACGTCGTTATACTGTTTCTCGTCGTCGGAGACGAGCTGCCGCGCCGTGGTTTCCGTGGTGTCGAGCGATTCGGGGTTGGGATCGACGATGCCTTCCTTGAAGCGAATCTTCTGCATTTCCATCTGGGTCATATCGACCTTTTTGCGCTGGGAGATGACTTCTTCGCGCAATTGGGCGAGGGCGGAGTCGCGGACTTGCATCTGGTCGTCGCGCCGGACTTTCTGGTAGACGACGGCGACCATGTTGGCGATGTTGGCCGCCTCGACGCGGTCGGTGGAGAAGACGCCGATTTCAATCAAGTCCGTGCTGCGGACGGTGTTCAGCTTCATTTGCCCGAGCAGCCGGCCGTAGGCTTCCTCTTTGGGCAGGATGTTGCCGCCTTCCTGGGCGCTCCAGGTTTCCACCAGCTTGAGGTTGTCGATGACGGGATAGAGGATTTCCTTGCTCTGGATGATCTGGAACTGGGTGGGCTGGAGGTTCGGATCCCGGTTGGGGTGAAAGGCGTCACCTCCTTCGAATACCTTGATGCTGTTGTCGTCCGGCTTCACCTCCATGATGACCCGGGAGTAATATTGGCGGGGCAGGAAGAAGCAGGTGACGCCGGCGGTGGCCAGCACCAGGCAGAAAGTAATGACAAGGATCGCCCAGCGAACCCGGATAACCCGCCAATAGTCGAGAAAATGCAATTTTACTTCGCCGGTATCGTTCATATCAAATGGAGAGCTGCAAGCGGAAGGGGAGGGGAACTGGTTGCTTTCTGCAATCGTTCGGGTTGGGCGCACCCTCCCTCTGGAGGAATGGGACGGCTGTCCCCGGTGCTCTAGTAATTGTAGGTTGCCCCCAGGTAGTAGATGTTTTTGGTGTATTCCTGTGCGGCGGCCGAAGTGATTTGCCGCACTTGGTTGTAGTTGGCAAAGAGGGTCAGGTTTTTGGAAAGATCATACTGCGCGCCCGCAGATCCGCTGATGGTGTCCTGGCTGGGGGTCGTGTTGGCGCCGTCGTTGTGGTTCAAGTTCAGGTTGAGGATGCCGCGCAGGTGGGGGGTGAGGGCGCAGGTGTAGGCAACCCCGGCGCGGATGTTCTTGGTGGATTGCGCGCCGGTGCTGCCGTTGTCGTTGTAGCCGTAGCGGAGGTTGGCGCTGAGCTGGGATGTTTTGGTGAGGGCGTAGTTCAGGGAAGATTCCGCATACGGCATGGCGTTGTTACTGGATCCGCTCTGATTGGATTTGCTCTGGTCCTGGAGCGTGCAACCCACGCGGGCCGATGCGGTGAACCGCCGCGACACGGTGAGGTCGGCGCCGGTCAGCAGGTAGTAGAGGTTCGCATCGTTGGTTGTGCTGTTGTATTGGACTTGCGAAGCCCGGCCTTCCACGACGCCGGTGAGGAGCCGGGAGAAGGCGTAACGCACCGATTGCCCGACGGTTTGCGTGGTGGAATCGCCCCCAGCGTTCACCGAATCTTTATAATAAATGCCGCTGATGGCGTAAGTGGTGTCGGTGGAAACCAGCGGGCTCAAGCGATAGAGAAGGTCGAATTTGCTGTTGACCAGGGCGTACCCCTTGCCATTGGATTGCACCGCTCCATTGATGACCGAGACGGTGGGCTGGGTGGTGTAGGCGGCATTCACGATGCCGGACAATTGGATGCGCTTGCTCAGTTTATAGCCGAAAACGACGTTCAGGCCGCCGACGGGGGTCAGTTGGTCGCCGGTGCGGTCCCAATAATATTGGCCGCCCAGGTTGCCGTTCATCGACAGCGCGAAGCGGGATTGCGCCAGGAGGAGGTCAGCCCCTTCCGAAAGGTTGGTGACCATGCTCCCTTTCTTGGGCGTGACCGAGTTGTTGTTCGAAATGTCGTAAATGTTGTCGTCGTAGCCCTGTTGCAGGGTCGTGGAAAAGGTCAACGGCTGGCGGTCAAAGCTCCCTTGGCCGGGGGTGAAGTTGAGCGGGGCGTATCCCATGCCGCCGGGCAGCGAGAATCCCTCCTGCTCTTCATTGGCGTCGGCAGCCGGTTTTTGTGCCGCTTGCGCGGCTTGTGCCGCAGATTCGGCGGCGGCTTGCGCCGGAGTCAGCTCGGGAATCTGGGTGCTGGAGGAGGGAACGATCAAGGAACTCGCCCCAGAGGCAGGGGTGCCGCTATCGGCAGGAGGGGTGGAGGCTTCCTGGGCGAAAGAGAGGGACGAGAAGACAATCAATGCGGCGCAGGCTTGAGAGCGGTTTAACATAGGGAGAGAGGGCGAAAGATGAAATACGACAAGTTCCCCAATACTCAAGGTTCCCCTGATTCGCAATCGATTCTTTTTCTTTTGCGCATTTTATGCAATTTTGTACTGCTCGCACATGGTTTTCACATTGGCATTGGGAAAGGCAAAGCATTATAGTCCCTCCCATGACCGTGCCCCTTTCCGCGCTAACCGCCGCAGTGCGTGACGTGCCGGACTTTCCAAAACCGGGGGTCCTCTTCAAAGACATTACGCCGATCCTCGCCGACGGCCGCCTTTTCCGGCTGGCGGTGGATTGTTTCGTGGAAGCCAACGCGGCGTTGCGGGTGGACAAGGTGGTGGGGATTGACGCGCGCGGGTTTCTCTTTGGCGCGGCCGCGGCTTACCGGATGGGCGTTGGTTTTGTCCCGGTGCGCAAGAAGGGGAAGCTCCCCTTTCGCACGGAATCGGTCGCCTATGCCTTGGAATATGGGGATGCGGTGGTGGAAATGCACGTGGACGCCATTGCCCCCGGGGAGCGGGTGGTCATTATCGACGATTTGCTGGCCACCGGCGGCACCGCGGCGGCCGCTTCCTGCCTGGTCGCCAAGATGGGCGGCGTGCTGGTGGAAGCCCAATTTCTCATCGAACTCGAATTTTTGGCCGGCCGGCAGGCGCTCGCCCATTTGCCGGTGCGCACCTTTTTGAAATTCTAACCCCCCGGCCCTTCCCTTTTTCCGGCTTTTACCAAAGGCATGCCCCCCTCCGACCCCCCTCCCTCTCTGTGGCAGCGCGTGCATGCCTGGCTGTTTGAAAAGAACGCCCTGCGCGGGAAGCTCTTGTGCAGTCTTGCGGGCAGCCTGCTGGCCGTGGTCTGCCTCTCCATGCTGTTTGTGCTGGCCATGCGCCAGACTTTCCACGCGCGGCCGGATTCCGCGGGGTTGTGGGAATATCTCCGCCTGGCCGGGTACTGGCTTTCCGGCATCGCGGCCATCGGGGCGCTGGGGGTTTCCACCTGGTATATCATCCGCATTTACCGGGAGCGGCTGCGCGCCGTCGAGCATGCGGAGTCGCGCGCCCGGTTCATCATCGAGTCGTGCCCGGATGCGATTGTAATGGTGGACAGCCAGGGGATCATCGAATCGTGCAACGCCGCCACCGAGCTGCTTTTCGGCTACCCGCGCGTCCAGCTCCTGGGCGAAAAAATCTCGAAGCTGATCCCGCAGCGGCACTTCCTCTTTGATGTCGCCGCCATGGGCCGCGAGAACTTCATGGCCTTCGCCGAACGCCGCAACGCCGTCCGCTTCCCGGTGGAGATCGCGGTTTCGGAAGCGGAATACGAGCACCACCGGCGGTTCGTCGTCCTGATCCACGACGCTTCGGAACGGCGCTACTCGGACGAAACCGTCCACCATATTTCCCTGAGCGTCTCTTCCGCCACCGGCGTGGAATACGTCCGCACGCTGGTGCAGCAGCTCTCGCTGGCGCTTCAGAACGATTTTGCCTTCATTGTCGAGACGGACACCCGCCCCGAGGCCGGGTTCTGCTCCCTGACGCTGGCCGAGGCGGGCCGCCTGCGGAGCAAAACCAACTATGGCCTGGCCGGGACCGTCTTCGCCGAAGCGCTGGAGAAGGGGTTTACCGCCATCGTCCAGGGCGTGCGGGCGCAATATCCCGCCGACAGCCTGCTGGCCACGCTGCGGGCGGAATCGTTCATCGCCACGCCGCTGATCGACCAGCAGGAGCGCACGGTCGGGCTCATCGGAGTCATCGGGTGCAGCGCCGCCACGCAGATCGGCATCGCCCGGCAGACCCTGCAAATCTTTGCCGCGCGCGCCGCCGCTGAGATCGAGCGCAAGCAGGAGGTGGAGGGGCTCGCCTCCGAGAAAGACAAGCTCGCGGGCGATATGACCGCCATCCGCGACACCGCCGAGCGCGACCGCGTCCGCTACGAAGACGAAATCGCCGCCGAACAGGAACTGCTGGCCGTCACATTGCGCTCCATTCGCGAGGGGTGCATCACCACCGACAACGACGGGCGGATCGTCACCCTCAACCCGGTGGCCGAGCGCCTCACCGGGTGGAGCCAGAAGGAGGCGGAGGACAAGCCCTTGAACGAAGTCGTCCACCTCACCAGCATCCGGGGCAACCGCCCCCTGGACACCCTGCGCCTGTCGGAAAAAGCCCGGCAAATGGAGCCGCAATCCATGGTCGTCGCCCGCGACGGCACCCAGCGGCGCGTCGAGATGAGCGCCGCCCCCATCCGCGCCCGCAAAAACCTCAAGCTGGGCACCGTCCTCGTCCTGCGGGACGTGACCGAAAAGCAATTCCTGGAAGAAGAACGCTACAAGGCGGAAAAGCTGGAATCCATCGGCGTCGCCGCCGGGGGCATCGCGCACGACTTCAACAACTTACTTACCGCCGTCATCGGCAACCTTTCCCTCTCCCTCTTGGGGGCGGAGGGGACCGTGCGCGACCGGATCGAAGCCTCCAAAAATGCCGCCCTGCGCGCCCAGGATCTGGCGCGGCAGCTCCTCACCTTCGCCAAAGGGGGCGCGCCGGTGAAGCGGACGGCCTCGCTGCGCCAGCTCGTGCTGGATACCATTGGCTTTTCCTTGAGCGGCACGAACATCCGCTCCTCCTTCACCCTGCCCGACGACCTCTGGCCCGCCGACATTGACGCCGGGCAGATCAGCCAGGTCATCAGCAACCTCGCCGTCAACGCCGCGCAGGTGATGGAGCGGGGCGGCACCCTGTACGTGAGCGGCGAGAACCTGGTCGTGGACGAGGAAAACGCCCCCCCCACGCTGGAACCGGGCCGGTACGTCAAAATCAGCGTCCGCGACGAGGGCCCCGGCATCCCGGAGGAGATCCAGAAGAAAATCTTCGACCCCTACTTCACCACCAAGCCGACCGGCAACGGCCTGGGGCTGGCCACCTCCTACTCCATCATCAAGAACCACGACGGCTTCCTTGGCGTCGAGTCGCCCCCCGGGCAGGGAGCCACCTTCCATTTTTACCTGCCGGCCTCGGAAAAGGTGGTGGAACCGGAAGTCAAACACGTCGTCCCGCGCACCGTGCGGCATGGGAAGATCCTGGTACTCGACGACGAAGAGGTCATCTGCGAGCTGGTTTCCTACACCCTCACGTCCGCCGGTTACACGGTCGTCCCCGCCCCCAATGCCGAGACGACGCTGCGGCTGTACAAGGAGGCGCTCGACGCGGGCCAGCCGTTCGACCTCGTCATCATGGACCTCACCATCCCCGGCGGCATGGGAGGGCGGGAGGCCATCCAGGAGTTGCGGAAAATCGACCCCAAGGTCAAAGCCGTCGTTTCCAGCGGGTACGCCATGGACGCGATCATGACGCAATGCCGCGACTACGGTTTTTGCGGCGCCATCCCGAAGCCGTTCGACCTCGCCCAGTTGGAAGCCTGCGTGCAGGAGGCCCTCGCGACGTAGATTCCCATGCCCCGTCCATGCGGCACGAAAAATGGGAAGCGTTTTTGTTCTCACGCAAAGGAAACAAAACTTCCTCTTTGCGTCTTAGCGTGAGGCTCTCTTTTTCGGCTTGGAGTGTTTTCCGGCATTGACCGGATTGCGCCGCGAGTGCCAATCTGAGCGCGCCTTCCCGAGATTCATGAATCTGCCCAACCGCCTCACCCTTGCCCGCTTGTTTCTGACGCTCGGCTTTGTCGCCTCGTTGAGCGTGCCGTGGCGTTATGGCTACACGGTGGCGCTGGGGTTGTTTGTCCTCGGGAGCGTCACCGACTATGCCGACGGCTACATCGCCCGGCGGCGCGGGCTCGTCACCGATTTCGGCAAATTGATGGACCCGCTGGTGGACAAAATCATGATCACCGGGGCCTTTATCTGCCTGGTTCCGCCGGGTCCGGGCATTCCCGCCTGGGCGGTGGTGGTGATTATCAGCCGCGAATTTCTCATCACCGGGCTGCGGCTCTTGGCGGCGTCCAAGGGGACCGTCCTCCCCGCCGAGGCGCTGGGCAAGCACAAGACCGGCTGGCAGATCGCCACCGTCATTTTCTTTTTGCTGATCCCTGCGCTGCGGGAGTTCCACGGGGCTGGGATTCCCGCCGGGTTGCTGGATCAGATCCAGTCCCGGCTGGGCATGCCGCTTATCGGCGTGGCGCTCGGGCTCACGCTCTACTCCGGGATCGGCTATCTCTGGAAAAATCGGGAATTGCTCAAAACCCAGTAGCGGCGCACCCGTCTGCGCCATACCCGTGCTCTGATGATGCCGCCCCCCTCCAACGCAACCCCCGGCCAACGAACGGGGATCGGGCTGTTCTTCACGATTTTTCTCCTGGCGGGCGGGGCCTTCTTCTATGGAATGGCCGCGCACCCCTTCTTCCAAAGCCTGGCGGCGCGCAACTGGGTGGAAACGCCCTGCCGCATCGTTTCCAGCGAGGTGAAGAGCAGTCATGGCAACCACGGCGCGACCTATCGCCCGGACATCGCCTACGTCTACCGGGTGCAGGGCCGCGAATACCGTTCCGACCGCTACCAATTCCTCCGCTTTTCCAGCAGCGGGCTGGCGGACAAGGTGGCGGTGGTGGCCCGATACCCGCACGGGAAAACGGCGATCTGCTATGTGAACCCGAAGGCCCCTGGCGAGGCGGTGCTGGACCCCAAATTTTCTTCCGCCGGGGTATTTACGCTGATCCCGGTGGTGTTCATGGGGATCGGAGCCGCGGGGCTTTTCGGGGCGATCCGCGGCGGCGCACAGAAAACAGCCACCCCGCCCGGGGAACTCTGGCGGGAACGCCCGGATTGGGCGGCGGGCCGGATTGTCTCCTCAACGAAGCAGACGCTCCGGGGAGCCTGGCTGTTCGCAGCCGTTTGGAATCTGATTTCCTTTCCGATTGCAGGGACGTTCCTCAACGCGAACACCTTCCGCCATGGGCTGACCCCGGCCGCGTTCGTGCTGCTTTTCCCGCTGGCGGGCTTGGGGTTGCTGGCCTGGGCTCTCCTGATCACGCTGCGCTGGATGCGCTTTGGCGAGTCGGTGCTGGAGATGGCGGTCCTCCCGGGCGTCCCGGGCGGGGTGGTGGAGGGGGTCGTGCGCCTGAACTGCCCGATCCGCCCCGACGGCCCCGTGCAAGTCAGGCTCAACTGCATGGAACGCGTCACCACCCACACCAGCGATGGAAATTCCACCAGCGAAAACCTCCTCTGGCAGCACGAGGAGCCGGCGGAAATGGTGGCTGCCGGGGACGCGCTCCCCGTGGCATTCGCCCTGCCCGCCGACGCCCGCCTGACCAGCGCCTGGAAGAGCGGGAGCAATGGCGTCTTCTGGCGGCTGGAGGTCCACGCCAAGCTCCCCGGGGTCGATTACAAAGCGCAATTTGAACTCCCCGTCTGCGCAGGGGAACTCTCGCCCGAAGAGGCGGCGGAAGCGGCCCGGGTGCAAGCCCGCGAACAGGCGGAGGTGGCCACCTATGTGCAGCCCGCTTCCTCGCGCGTCCGCATCACAACGCCATTGCGCGGCGGGACGGAATTTTATTTCCCGCCGGGCCGCAGCCTGGTGGGGACACTGGTCGTGCTGGCGCTCCTGGGCGGCATGGGTTGGTGGATAAACGCGGGCATCGAGCGTCACGAATGGGTAGGCGTGTTCGCGCTCGGCATTATCCTGATCATTCCGGTGTTTATCCTTTCCTACATGTGGACGGCTTTCAGCCGCGTGACGGTGGAGGCGGGGATGGTGACGGTGACACGGAAGTGCCTGGGCATCGGCAGCACGCAAGTGGTGGCGTTTGCGGACATTGCCAAAATCCGGACCGAGATCTGCGAAAGCAGCAGTGGGTCCGGCGGAACGGCGGCCCTCTACGCCCTGGAGATCGTCTGCCGCGACGAGACGGAAGTCAACGTGGGCGGGCGGGTTCCCGAGCCCGAGGCGCGATGGGTCGCCGCCCGGATCATGGAGGCCGTGCGCAAACCGTAAACAGGCTTTCCCCCGCGCTGCGAATCGGCTTTGATGGCCTACCATGAAGATCCTGCGTTATCTTGACCCCGAGGGTGCCGTCCGCTTCGCTCAGGAACACCCGGACGGTTCCCGTGAAGAACTCGCGGGCGGGAGTCTGCTGGGCCCGCTCACATCCACCGGCCGCCCGGCGCGCATGGCCCGGCTGCTTGCCCCGCTGGAACCGGCGGTGTTCTGGTGCATCGGCCTCAACTACCGCCGCCACGCGGAGGAGACGAAGGGGCAGATCCCGGAATACCCCGTCCTCTTTTTCAAAGGCCCCAACGCGCTGCAACACCCGGGCGGCCCCATCCAGCTCCCGCGCCACCTGCGCAGCGACGCCGTCGATTACGAGTGCGAACTGGCGGTCGTGATCGGCAAGCCATGCAAGAACGCGACGCGCGAGAACGCCCTCGGCTTTGTGCTGGGCTACACGTGCGCCAATGACGTGAGCGCGCGCGACTGGCAGATCTACAAAGGGGGCGGCCAATGGTGCCGGGGCAAGACGTTTGACACGTTCGCGCCGCTGGGCCCCGCTCTCGTGACGGCGGGCGAAATCAGCGACCCCAACGCGCTCGGCATCCGCACCCTGCTCAACGGCGAGGCAGTGCAGGACTGGAACACGAACGACATGATCTTCGACGTCCCGGCGCTGATCGCTTTCCTGAGCGCCAGCACGACGCTCCAACCCGGCACGGTGATCCTGACGGGAACGCCCCACGGCGTCGGCATGGCCCGCCGCCCGCGCCTCTATTTGAAGCCGGGGGACACGGTGACGGTGGAGATCGAGCGCATCGGCGCGCTGACGAACCCAGTGGAGGAAGAGCCCCCTGTTGACTCTTCTTCCCCTCAAGGCGTATAATCAACGGATACCCCATGGACGCCGAACTCCGCGAGAAGGTTTACGATTTTATCGAGAAAAAAGGGCTGCGCAAAACAGTCCAGCGGGAGGCAATTATCGAGGCTGCATTCAGCACCTCGCAGCATTACACCGCGGAGGATCTGATCGCCATGGCCCGCAAGATCGAGCCCTCCGTCTCGCGCGCCACGGTGTACCGGGCGCTGCCGCTGCTGGTGGAAAGCGGTTTTCTCAAGGAGATCGACCTGGGCAAGGATCACAAGACCTACGATCCGAATTTCGCCAGCCATCCCCACCACAACCATCTCATTTGCGTCGATTGCCACAAGGTGGTGGAGTTTGAGGACCCCCACATCGAGACGCTGGAGGATTGCATTTCCAAACGGCTCGGGTTTTCCCCGGCCGCGAAGAGCATCCGCATCGAGGCCACCTGCGATAACTTGAAGCGCTTCGGCACTTGCAAAAACAAGCCCAAGGCATGACGCCGCCCGACGCCGCCCTGGAGGCCAAGTGCGCGGCCCTGGCGGATTTGCTGCGCGCGCATCGGCCACTCCTGATCGCCTATTCCGGCGGCGTGGACAGTTCCTACCTGCTCGCGTTCGCCCGCCAGACGCTGGGACGGGACGGGATGCTGGGGGTGATCGCCGACAGCCCCAGCCTGCCCCGCCAGGGGCTCGCCGACGCGCTCGCGCTGGCGCAGAGCTTGGACGCGCCAGTGGAAGTCCTCGCCACGGGGGAAATGGAAAACCCGAACTACGCCAGCAACCCGTTCAACCGCTGCTACTTCTGCAAGGCTGACCTTTTTGCCCACATGGCCGCGCTGGCCCGCGAACGGTCCTTTGCCGCCCTCGCCTACGGCGAGAACGCGGACGATCCGCCCGACACCCGCCCCGGTTCCCAGGCAGCCCGGGAGGCCGCGGTGCTGGCGCCTCTGCGCCAGACGGGACTGACGAAGGAGGCAATTAGGCGCCTCTCGCGGGCGATGGGTCTCCCCACGGCCGACGCCCCTTCGCAACCATGCCTCAGTTCGCGCATCCCCTTCGGCACGCCGGTGACACGGCGGGCGCTGGCCATGGTGGAAGCCGGGGAGGCCCACGTCAGGAACCTCGGCTTCCGCGTGCTGCGGGTGCGGCACCTGGTGGGGGACGACGGAAAGCCGCGCGCCCGGGTGCAGGTTGCGCGCGAGGAGATGGACCGTCTCCCCACAGTGCAAGCCAGGCTGGAGGCCGGACTGCGCGCGGCGGGCTACGCGGCGGTGGAGATCGACCCCGAAGGCTACCGTCCGGCGGAAATGCCGGGCGCGTAAGCGCGGCCGCTGGGGTGCAAAAATTCCTCCTGTTCCTTTGGCATCCGATTCGGTTAATACATGGCCCATCTTTTCCCGATGAAACGGTTCCTCCTCTTTGTCCTCGTTGTCGCGTTCGCCCTGCTGGCCGTTTCCCGCTGGAACCAGCGCCGCCAGGCTCCGGTTTCCTTCACCCCGGCCACCGTGTCGCAGCTCAACCTCGGCGAGCTGCCATCGCTGGCCGCCGTGGACCAGGAAACCACCCGGCTCGTCCAGGCCGTCGTCCCCTCCGTCGTCAGCATCACCACCTCGCGCAAGGTGCAGACGCAAATCATCGACCCGTTCGAGTTCTTCTTTGGCCGCCGCCGGGCCGTCCCGCGGGAGACCATCAAAAATTCGCTCGGTTCCGGGGTGATCGTCTCCAAGGAGGGGCACATTCTTACCAACTACCACGTCGTCGCCAACGTGGACGAGGTCCTCGTCCAGCTTGCCGACGGACGCCCGCCCTTCCCCGCCCGGTTCATCGGCGGCGACGAAACCACCGACATCGCCGTGATCCAGATCGACGCCAAGGGCGTTCGCCCGCTGCCGTTGGGCGATTCGGACACCGTGAAGGTCGGCCAGCTCGTCTTCGCCGTCGGCAACCCGTTCGGCCTCCAGGAGACGGTGACCAAGGGGATCATCAGCGCCACCGGCCGCGTCACCGACGAATACGGCATCGAGTATTTCCAGACCGAGGCCGTCATCAACCCCGGCAACTCCGGCGGTCCCCTCATCAACATCCGGGGGGAAATCATCGGCATCAACACCGCCATCGGCAACTACTCCGGCAGCGGCACCTGGCAGGGGGTCGGCTTTGCCATCCCCTCCAACACCGCCCGGCGCTCGCTGGAGGGGATCCTCAAGTCGGGCCGGGTCGCGCGCGGCTACCTGGGCGTCGTCATCGCCCCGCTCACGCCCGAACTCGCCGAACAATTCGGGCTTGACCCCAGCCAGACCGGAGTGCTGGTCCGGGAAATTCCCGCCGATTCCCCGGCGCAAAAGGCGGGCTTGAAAGCGGGCGATCTCCTGGTGGCCTTCAACGGCAAGCCGATCAAAGATGCAAACGACCTCGTGCGGCAGGTCGCCGCCACGGCCCCCGGCTCCAAAGTGGAGGTGAAGGTGTTCCGGGATCATCAGGAACAGACCCTTTCCGTCACCCTGGAGGAACAACCCGCGGGGGTCAAAATCGGGCCGCCTGCGCAACCTTCGCAGCCCGCCCCGGCCAGCCCGTCCCCGAAGCCCCAGCCCTCCCCCCAGGCATTACCGTTCACCCATCCTCTCTTCGGCATTACCGTGGAAGCGATTCCCCAGCAGTGGCGGGACCGCTATCCCGAAAATGTCCAGGGGGTCTGCGTCAGCAAGGTGGAGCCCCTCGCTCCCGGCGCCGGGATTTTGCAACCCGGCGACGTGGTGGAGCAGGTCAACGGCCAGCCGGTGGCCGATCCCGAGGCCTTCCGGCAGATCGTCGCCAAGCTGCCGCCCGGAAGGGCCGTCCTGCTTTCCATCGCGCGGGGGAAAATCCGCTCGTTCGCCGTGATCCAGAGCCCGCAGTAGGCCCCGCCTCGGCATCTCCCCGGCCCCCCGGTTCCATGGCGGCCCCACGGCGTCTTTCCTTGCCAAGCTGCCGCCCTGCCCGCTACCGTTTTGCTCCATGATGGATGATCAATGGCAGGGGCTCCGTAAATCGGCCCGGGAACGCCTTACCCAGCGCAATTATCAGCTTGTGCCGCTTGCCGAGCGGCTGGCCACCTGTGGCGTGGAGGCGGCGGAACTGCTTGCGGCGGACCGCTCCACCCTGGCCGCGTGCTGGATCCCCGGCGTCGAAATCTTCCCCCGCCAGGTGTATCCCCAGCCGCAGCGGGGATTCTTTGGGGAACTCGCCCGCCAAAGCCAGGGCCCGCTTGCCGAGATCGGCCTCTGGCCCGCCCAATGGGCCACCGCCACCATGTGGGCGGGCAGCGGCAAAGGCTTTCACATCCATCCGCCCTGCGTCCCCGCCGGGGTCGCCCCCGAAGCCTGGTTCCGCCGCCTGTATCTGGACGAGCCGCGCGCTTTCGCGTTGAGGCCCTATGATCGGGAACAGTGGGACGTCATGTTTTTCCTCCAGGGCAGCGTGGAAATGATCCTCGTGGACGAACGCGCCGGGCTGGAGCGGCGGGTCCTGCGCTTCCGGCTGGAAGGGGACAACCGCCGGGGCTCCAACAACGCGGGCGTCGTCATCCCGCCGGGCGTCGCCCACGCCCTCCGCGCGGAAAGCAGCGAAGACGTCATCATGGTCTACGGCACCTCCACCTGCTTCCATCCCGCCTTCGAAGGGCGGATCGAAAGCGGGCTGGAAACCGCCCAGCTCCCGCCCGAATGGGCCGCCTATCTTGCGCAGCCACACGAATCCTAAAAACGGCAATGGATCGGGGCGATCTGACACAATCTACTGGCCGCGAGTGACTTTCGTCGAGGCTCGCCGTATCCATTTGGATACGCCTCGTCTCTCCTTAAGTCATCGCGGCTCAGTATCTTGAGTCAGCTCATCCCCTCCCATCACCGTTTTTAGGCTAATTCGGACGGCCCGCAATTACCCCTCTCCGCGTCTTCTTGCTTTGGGCGGCCGGGGGCTTCTCACAAAGGGTTTCGAGCAGGCTCACCCAGTCGCGCCAAGCCTCCTCGGAAATCAGCGGATTGCCCGGGTGGATCCATTGGGCTGGCACGCCTTGGCAGCCCCGCGTGGGGCAGCGTAGCCGCGGGATGCCGCAGCGATCCCATGTCACCCGCACCTGGTGGCCTTGGAACGTCCGCTCGCACAGCACGCACTGGCGGGTTTCCTCCAGGGAGCGCCACGGCCTTCCACTCTCCGCGCTGCGGAGCAGTTGCCATTTCATGTCCTCCTCCCATTTGCTGCAATCTTGCTTCATAGATGCTCTCCCTGCCTTGTCCCACCCCAAGTCTTTTGAGGCCGTGAAGGAGCTCCACCATGCCCCGGCGCGGGCGGCGGCGCAATCGGGCTGCCGCTGTTGCGGGGTTGAAGCAATCCCCGAGAAGGCGTACACATCAGGGAATCCTGTAAGGGGTGATAAGGGGGTTGCGGGGTTGCGCCCCTCTCCCGGAGTGCCTACTCTCTGCCCTCGCCTGGTTGTTCGGAAATTCTGTAGAACGATGGAACCGATTGATTAAGGAAAGCCGATCTTCGTTATCGCACCCCCCATGATAGCTGCCATGAAACCATTAGATACCAAAGCGAAAGTCCTCATCGTGGATGACCATCCCATTGTTCGGCAAGGGTTGGTGCAACTGCTCAACTGCGAGCCGGACTTTATGGTGTGCGCCGAGGCGGGCAACGCCCGCAAAGCCATGGCCGCCATTTCGGAAACCAAGCCGGACCTCGGCATTGTGGACATCACCCTGCAAGGCACCAACGGCATCGAGCTGATCAAAAACATCGTCGCCCAGTGGCCGGACTTCCCCGTGCTCGTTCTCTCCATGCACGACGAATCGCTCTACGCCGAGCGGGCTCTGCGCGCCGGGGCCAAAGGCTACGTCATGAAGCAGGAAGCGCCCGAAAAATTGACCGGCGCCCTGCGGCGCATCCTCAACGGGCAGATTTACGTGTCGGAAAAGCTGGCCGACAAAATGATGCGCAAGGCCATCGACGGCAAGGCGCTGCAAGACACCTCCCCCGTGGCCATCCTCTCCGACCGGGAACTGGAAGTCCTCCAACTGATCGGCCAGGGGCACGGCACCCGGCAGATTGCCGAAGACTTGAACTTGAGCGTCAAGACCATCGAGAGCCACCGGGCGCACATCAAAGAGAAGCTCAACCTCAAAACCGCGCCCGAAATGGTCCGCTTCGCCGTCCAGTGGGTCAACCAAGGGGCGCTGTAGGCTGCGCGAAGGGGAATTTACCGCGCGCAGTTCTTTGCGCGAGGCTATAAAAGCTGGTACGGGTCCACGTCCACGCTCACCGTCACGTCGTCGGGGAAGGAGAGTTTCGTAAGCACGTCGGCCAGGAGGCGCGTGAAGCGCTGGATCGCGCCGGTCCGCACGATCAGGTGGAAGCGGTAGCTGCCGTGGCTTTTTTCCAGCGGCGCGGGAGCCGGGTCGCCCAGGATCGTGTCGGGAGGGAGCACTTCCTTCAGGCGGCGATGGAGCGTTTCCAGCGAGAAACTCCCTCGCTCCTGGTGCGCCGAGCGGGCCGTGATGAGGACCATTTTGCGGAACGGCGGGTAATCCCAGCGCTGCCGCCACTCGATCTCCTGCTCGGCGAACCCCTCGTAGTCGTGGTGCCGGGCGAACTGGATGGCCGGGTGGTGCGGCGTGAAGCTCTGCACGAAGACTTCCCCCTCCACGTCGCCGCGTCCGGCGCGTCCCGCCACCTGGGTGAGGAGCTGGAAGGTCCGTTCGCCCGCGCGGAAGTCGGGCATGTGCAGCCCGGTGTCGGCGTTGATGATGCCGACCAGCGTGACGTTCGGGAAATGGAGCCCCTTGGCGATCATCTGGGTGCCGAGCAGGATGTCAATTTTGCCGGTGCGGAACGCAGTCAGCACCTCCCGGTAGGCCTCCTTGCGCGTCATCGTATCGGCGTCCATGCGCCGGACCACCGCTTTGGGAAAGAGCTTGGCGACGATCTCCTCCACCCGTTCCGTGCCGAACCCGGCGTATTTGATCCCTTGCTGGCCGCACTCCGGGCAGCGGTTGGGGGCGACGGCGGTGTGGCCGCAGATGTGGCAGATGAGCCGGTTCTCGGCCCGGTGAAAGGTGAGCGAGACGGAACAATTTGGGCACTCCGCCACATAGCCGCACGCGGGACAGGAGAGGGAGGTGGAAAATCCCCGCCGGTTCAGGAAAAGGATGGTTTGTTCCTTGCGGGCGAGCCGGGTTTCGATGGCCTGGCGCAGCGGCTCGGAGAGGAGCGACGGCGTTTCGCCCCCGTGCGCCTCCCGCCGCAGGTCGATGATGCGAATGAGCGGGAGCTTGCGGTCGTCCACGCGCAGGGCCATCCGCAGAAGCCGGTATTTGCCAGTGGCGGCGTTGTGGTAGCTCTCCAGCGACGGCGTGGCGCTGCCGAGCAGGACGGCGCACCCTTCCAGCGAGCCGCGCAGAACGGCCAGGTCGCGCGCGTGGTAGCGGGGGGCGTCCTCTTGCTTGTAGGAGTTCTCGTGCTCCTCGTCCACGACGATCAGCCCCAGGCGCTCCAGCGGGGCGAAGATGGCGCTGCGCGCGCCGATGACGATCCGCGCCTTGCCGTTGTTGATCTTGTGCCACTCGTCGTGCCGTTCCCCCTCGGAGAGGTGGCTGTGAAGCACCGCCACCTCGTGCTGCATCGCGGCAAACCGGCTCTTGAAGCGGTCCACCGTCTGCGGGGTGAGCGCGATTTCCGGCACCAGCATGATGGCGCTTTGCCCACGGTCGAGCACGCGCTGAATGCCCTGCAAATAAATCTCCGTCTTGCCGCTGCCGGTGACGCCGTGGAGCAGGATCGGCTTTTCGGGCCGCTCGATGGCGGCGCAGACCGCTTCAAAGACGGCGGCTTGTTCCTCGTTCAGAACATGGGGGGCGGCGGCCACGAACGTCTCTCCCTCATTGGGATCGCGCGGTACAATGGTGTTTTCCGTAACAAGCAGCCCTTTGCGCACCAGCGCCGTCAGCGCGGCCCGGTCCGCCCCGGCGGTTTTGAGGAGGGCGGCGACCGGCAAGGAAGACGGGGGGACAGGGAGATGGGGAGACGGGAAGAGGGGCCCCTGCAAGATTTCGACAATGGCGGCTTGTTTCGGCGCGCGCCGTTCCAACTCGGCCAGCAGGGCGGCGTCCACGGGGCGCGTGAGCCGGGCCGTCAGCCGCTGCTTGAAGCCGGTGGCCCCCTTGCGGATCACCTGCGGGAGCACGGCCCGCATGGCGGTTTCCACCGGGCAGCAGTAATAAGCGGCCATCCAGCGGGCCAGCCGCAGGAGGTTGGGGCCCAGCACCGGGCGGTCGCCGATGATCTTCGCCAGCGGGCGGATGCCGGGAACGTTGCTTTCGTCCAGCAGCTCAATCACCGTCGCCAGCGCCTGGCGCTGCCGCAGCGGGACGGCCACGCGCGTGCCGGGCTGCACGCGGCTTTCCCATTCGGGCGGGATCGCGTAATCGAGGGAGGCCCCCCCGGATTGATCGACGAGCACGCGGGCGAATTTCATACCGTCCCAAGGTGCCGCGAATGTCATTGGAGGAGAAGCCTTTTTCGTGCATGATTAGCGGAAGCGCATGATCCGTTTTCTGGCCAAATTGCTCTTGCTCCTCCTCCTGGCCGCCCTCACGGCGGCGGGGGTCCTGCTGGCGCTTTCCCGCGACCCCCTTTACATGGCGGCGGACTGGATGAGCCGGGGCCGCTTCCAGCGTTACGACGCCATGATTGCCGACGCGGCGGCCAAGAACGGGGTCGATCCGCTGCTCTTGAAGGCGCTCGTCTGGCGCGAGAGCGAGTTTCACCCCCACAAGACGGGGGCCAGCGGCGAGCGCGGCCTCATGCAGGTGAGCCAGGCGGCGGCCGGCGACTGGGTGCGCGCCCACAAGGCGGAGACGTTCCAGCCCGCCGATCTTTTCTCGCCCCGGATGAACCTGGAAATTGGCGCGTGGTATTTGAAGCAGAAGCTCAACCGCTGGGCCGCGAAGGACGATCCCGTTCCCTTCGCGCTGGCGGAATACAACGCGGGCGGCACGCGCGTGGACCACTGGATCGCGCTCACCCAGCTTGGCAACGGGGTGACTTCCGCTGATTTGCGCTCCCGCATCCCCTTTCCCAGCACGCGCGCCTACGTGGAGACGATCCTGCGGCGGCGCGCCCTCTATCAGGAAGACGCGGAGAAGTAATACCAATGACACCGTTGGATGGGCCTTATGGATTGGCGTTATTGTC